>PPYE01776845.1_pt1 | contig 18135 bp, 7 predicted proteins | sample 1559881 | NCBI WGS metagenome assembly PPYE01 (sample SAMN08240022, study PRJNA423297) | Human gut metagenome, whole genome shotgun sequencing project. | reverse complement strand
TTTATTCACTGCCTTCAACGTACGCTGCATATTAACGGAAGAAGGAGTCAGTTCTTCATCATTGTCAGTCAACGTATATCTGATGGCTACCATCTGATAAATCCCTGAAAAGTCATTCGTTAAATTGAGATTCATTATGAGAACTGTATCCTTAGGCTGTTTCACGTAATCAGATACTGACTCAATTTTGAAAGTCAACGCATAAAGTTTATCACAATCCAATCCGGAAGTTTCGACAGTAAATGGCAACCGACTATATACATCGCCCGCTTTAATGGTCGTGCTCATTGACGGAAAACTGCAAAATTGATCACCCAACTTCTGATATTTTAATGGGGCATCCAACATATACTTATTATTGTACCATTCGATGGTAGCGTCATTGTGAGTCAAGACGACTTCCACATTCCGGTCGATATTCTGGCTACCTCCCGTAGCAATGGCAACATACGCATTTTGCGGACCATCGCCATACGCCACATCAAATTGCTGTACCACTTCATAGGCACCTACAATATAAACTTGTTTGTAGTATTGTTCACCATCCAAAGGACTCTCTTTACTACAGGATGCAAATAATCCTGCAAGTAGCCCCAACGTATAAATAGTTCTAATTAGTTTCATATTTCTTTTGATTATATAGGTTTATCTCCATTCCGGATTTTGCACGAGGTTCTTGTTTTTATCCAACACACTCTTAGGTATAGGATAGAAATAGTGTTTGTACGAGAATGAACGCCGTGTCAATTTATCGTTCAAAATAGTTGTTGTGTAGAATTTCTGACGTTCATTGCTTCTTGCTTTGACGTTGCAACCGGAGATAGGACGATTGTATGCCTCCATAGCATCTCCCCAACGGCGCAAGTCGTGATAACGACGTCCTTCGCAAGCAAACTCTATTCTGCGTTCATGCTTAATCAGTTCACGGACCTTATTCCTGTCGGCAGCAACAGCCTCAGTAATTCCGGGCAGACCGGCACGATGACGAATCAGATTGAAATACTTCACAATATCAGCTGTATTATGTTCCACCGTCACTTGACTGCCGTTAGGCATCTCCATCGTATAAGGTTCTTTCAACTCATTAATAGCCTCCACATAATTCAGCAATGTTTCCGCATACCGGAAAACCGGGAAATATTTAGCTTTGACCGTACCCTTTTTCATCTCATCTTCCAAATGTCTATATTTGACACAAGTATAGCCTGTACGATTATAATCTTCAGGATGATCCGGATTAGCGGAAGCATATCCGTCGGAATAATAAGTAACCTCAATATTCTTGTACTGATTCTCCGAAGAAGAAGTGCCTGGCCAGAATGAATGGCAAAAGCCTATCGTTGCATAAAAACGAGGTTCGCGATTGTTATACATTCTAGCAGTGCTCGCTAGAAGTGTAAAGCCAGAGAAAGTTTGGTTGGCGCCGCCAATTCTTTCAAAATTAACGCTGGCATCCGGATAAGGATAGTCCTGACTGGATTCATTGATATCTTGTCCGTCCACCATTTGGTAAGCATCAATCAAGTCTTGTACGAGATTCAAGCCACCCCATCCACCTAATTTGAAAGGTGCAGCAGCCACCAATGGGGCATCACCTGTCGGCATTTGACAGGAATAGATAAATTCAGGATTAATCATCACAGGAATTTCACCACTGAATGTATAAGTCAACGAACGGTAGTAGGAAGCGTCACAACCGTTGAACTTTCTACTTCCAGTGGCAAGAACTGAATGGCCAGAGACATCCATTTACGGATTTCCAATACGCATTCATCGTATGTTCCTCGTTCCAGTGACATTTCGGCTACCGGCACATCCACATTAAAGGGCGTTTCCGGAACAATGGGCACAGGTCCGTACTGCAACATCAGCAGATAATAATAATATCCTACCAAAAAGTAGCATCGTCCCATCAACTCACGACGTTCAACGTCTGTCACATCGGGTACTTCATTGATTCTCGACAAGGCAGTGAGTGCCATACGAATACCCTGGTAATATTTGGGATAGTTATTGTAATATCCGTCATAAGGAGTAATCTCGTCCAGCAAAAACTTCATGCCGTAGTGCTGGCTATCATTCCAGGACATGAAATTCTCATCAGAAGCAATTTGGAACGGTGTAGAAGAATTTGACCAAAGTTTGCCTTCATTGGGTATATATTGCGCTGCACCGTTAATATACTGATCCAGGAGTTCTTTGCGAGAGAATACAGAGTCAAGAAAAGTCATCTGGTCAATATATTCTTCGACATCCAGATAATCACCGCAAGATTGCAGCCCGATGGTTATACTACAAACCATCGACAGAAATAAAGTCTTTATAATATTTGTTTTCTTTTTCATAATGATCGTCCTTTAGAAAGTTAAGTTCAACTGTAAGGTGTACATCCTTTGCAAAGGATATTCCGCTCCATTACCAGAGGCTTGCGATGGATCAAAAAGCTTCACTTTATCCCACACATGTAGATTCTCGCCTATCAGACTGAGAGTAGCAGATTCCACACCGACACGACTCTTCAACCAATTATTCGTAAAGCGGTAAGAGATATCTACATTTTTGAGGCGTAGATATTTACCGTCAGCTAACCAGAAGGTAGACTCCTGATTATTATTTTTATTTTCTCCATACGTTAGTCGCGGAAACTTAGCATTCGGATTCTCTGCCAATGCAGGATCAATGCCATTAGCCTCAGCATATTCTCTTGGAATCCAACGATTTCTTGGATCAGCAACCATTTCGAGTAAGTTGCCTCTTGATTCATTTAAGAAAGGATAGAATCCCCGACCACCTTGAAAATATTGTACTTTAGAGACTCCTTCAAACAAAATACTAACACGGAATGCCTTGTAGTTCCAATCAAGTGCAAAACCGTATTGTATAAACGGTACAGCAGAGTAGTTGAGAGGTACGACGTCATCTTTATCAATCTTACCGTCACCGTTCACATCCTTATACTTGATATCGCCCGGACGATAATTATCCATAAAGGTCTGTTTGGGACTACTTTTAATGTCATCCTCATCTTTAAATAATCCCAAAGCAATTAATCCGCGCTGTACTTTGTAAGGGACTCCGGAATTAGACTGATATGGATAATTCACCCCACTCTGTTCCCAGTAGATCACTTCGTTTTCAGCGTGAGTAAAGTTACCACGTACAGTAAGAGCCATATCCTTATTAAATGTATGAGTATAAGCTAGTGTACCATCCATACCCCACGACTTCATGCTTCCGATATTAGCATAAGGAAGTACATTGCTTAAACCACCCTCGTCCGGTATATTGGCACGCCTCTGGAAAATATCGGTTGTCTTCGTATGAAAGAAATCCACTGTCATGTCTACCTTATCATCAAAGAAACGGGCATCGATACCAAAGTTCGTTTTTGTACTGACTTCCCATTTTAAATTCATTGATCCGGTACGATTTTCGGCAAGTCCGGTTCCCCATGTACTGGAAACGTTACCTAAAGTAGTTAAATAAGGGAATCGAATATCATTACCATTCTCATCTTTCAGACGATCATTTCCTACCCGTCCCCAAGAAGCACGGAACTTCAGGAAGTTATTGAATGGGAGCAGGTTTCTATACCAATCATATTGCGTAGGCACCCACCCCCCGGAGATAGAGGGGAACCAACCGTAGCGACGTTCTTTATTGAAATTTTCCGAACCGGTATAGCCAAGATTACCTTCTACGAGATAGGTATCTTTATAAGAATAGGTAGCGCGGAAGGAAAGTGCCTGATAACGTTTGGGAATGCTGACCAGCACACCGATACCCAAATCCTGCGACAAGCCTACATTTATTTTGGTAGAATACGTCTCATTGGTAGTATATCCCATGTAATTCAGGCGTACATACGGTGATTTATCCTCCAGATTAGTGCCATAAGCAGGCAACTGACCATTAGAGTACCTCACTGGAACCACAGTAGGAGGTAAGTTCGCTTGCGATTCCCACAGGTATTTATTGCTTGAGCCTGTTCCTGGTGCGTTTTGTGTCTTGATTACTGCTTCCAAATTCAAACTCAACAAAGTTGTTTTTGTAAGGTCAGCATCAATATTCGTACGGAAATTATATTTATGATAGTTTACATTAACGTCATGTTTGCTTGCAGACTTATCCTGTTTAAATAGAGCTTCAGAGTTAAGGATACCCAAACTCATATAGTAGCGAGCACTTTGTCCACCACCGGAAATACTTAAATGGTGTTGATTGTTAATTACATGATCTTTCAAAATCACATCACGCCAATTCACATTCGGATATAAATCCGGGTCAAGACCTGTTTTGAATAATTCTAGTTCAGTAGCAGAATATACCGGGTCGTCTCCACGAACAGAGCGCGCTTCATTCGCCAATGTTGCATATTGATAAGCATCGGCATATTCCGGCATACGGGGTGAATAAGAATAAGTAGCATTAGTTTTGAAATTGACATGCAACTTTCCGGCTTTTCCTCGCTTCGTAGTAACTACAACTACACCATTGGCACCGCGAGTTCCATAAACGGCTGTTGCCGATGCATCTTTCAGAATACTAAAACTTTCGATATCAGCAGGATCAAGATCGTTGATATTTCCTTCGATTCCGTCTATCAACACCAATGCACTAGAACTGGCGCCAAACGTACTCATACCACGAATCCAGAACTCCGAGAAGTTGTTACCAGGTTCGCCACTTCGGGTCACGGCAATAATGCCCGGCACGCGTCCACCCAACATGTTACTCACCGATACCGCAGGAGCTTGAATCCCTGCCGGGTCTACATTGGTGATAGCGCCTACTACAGAAACCTTTCTCTGAGTATCACGCCCCACTACCACAACCTCATCAAACTCATTGACCGCCTCCTTCAAAGCAATCTTCTCTTTCAGTTTCGTAGCAGTATATTTAATTTCCCGAGTTTCATAACCTATATAAGAAAATACGAGTGTACTTCCGGCAGGAACACCTGTCATCTTAAACCGTCCGTCAAAATCGGTAACAACTCCTACACCCTGTTTTCCTTTTATCTGAACAGACACTCCGATGAGTTCCTGTCCTTGCTCGTCCAAGACGATACCCGCAACATCTATTCCGCCTTGGGCGAACATAGTTGCTGACATGAATACCCAAAATAGTACTAAAATACTTCGTTTCATATTTATGTTTTTCTTAGTGATTATTCTACTGCATACTTCCTAATAGCTTTTCCCCAGGCTTCAGCTATCCAATAGCCACCTTCACCATCGTAACAAATATCATAAGGATAGTTAAAGGTAGCTTCCAGCGGTGTGCCATCTATCTGACTTGCTACATCTACCTGACCAGCTACAGTAGATACATAGCCATCAAGAATATCCAACTTGCGCAAGCAGTACCCCTTAAATCCATCAACAATATAAAAGTTTCCATCTTCGTCCACTGTCATTCCGTTGGGTTGGGCAAACAAAGCTTCTTCCCGAAGACCATCTTGCACTGTCTTTTGGGTAGCCGACCCACAGAACCATTCACATTCTCCATCAGGAGTAATCTTGTAAACTGAAGACAGATTCTGGTCAGACATGTAGAAATTGCTATCTACAAAATAATAAATAAGATAAGGGCCAGGATTTGTGCCAAGAGATCCTGAGAGTTCCAGTTGCTTTATTAATGTTACCTCTTGTGTCTTCACATTGAAGCGACCGAAATTCTTGTTAGAATCAACAAAATAGAGCCATTCTTCTGTCTCATCCAATGCAACAGCACCAATTTTACCACTAAAAGTAGAACCAAGCTGTCCGATACGTGTAGGTGCCCAACCACTTGCTTTCATATAGACATATACTGTATGAGTCCCTTCCCAACCAATACTATACACTCTTTGTTTGTCTTTGGTAACAGCAGGCTTTCCACCTTTAAAACCCGGATGAACGGTAGTCACCTTGTTATCATCCACCGAAATCAAACGGACACGAGGATCATCTCTTTGATAAGCAAGTACCGTATTATTTCCTACGGCTGCAATTCCCCACATGTACTTGAACTTTGCAGATGCAAGGTCACCATCATCATTCCCATCTTTTGAAGCCGAACCAGAGATGGTAGAAACATTCTGGGCCTGTTCATACTTAAATGTGCCATCTGTAGTCACTTCCTTCCCATCAACAATTACCTTGATACGGTTTCCACCCGGCAATTGTCTGGGTGCAAGACAATAAAGGGTATTGTTATCGATACCTATTACTGTAGATAAGCGTTCTGCTGCCTCGTCCACAAAATAAACTTTCACCTTTGATTTGTCTGTACCAAAGTTAGAACCTTTAACGATAACCTTTTCCCGTAGCTTGCCCTCTACCGGCATAAAGCTCTCCACTGTAACGGGCTGATTCGGATCATAAGTCGCCCCAGTGGTTTTGTTGTCATCGCTATCTTTACAGCTTCCTATCAAAAAGAGAAGTGTTAGCACTAAAGAATAGAAAATGCAATTTTTCATAGCAAAAATATTAATGAATTAATAAATAATGATTAGTCTCAAGATTACGTCCGAACAGTATGACATTTAAGACTCCATACTTTGAGCTAGTTGTTTTCTTTGTTAATGTTTCATTTTTCATCATATTAGTATATATTTAGAATTGTCAATTGTTTCACCGACTTATCAGCCTAGATGTCAACGAATGCAAACATAGACCATTCTAATGTCAACAAAGAGTAATAATCATCTTTATAGGGAGAATTATAGTGATTAACTTATTTTCCTCCTTTATGAATGATAATTCTCCCTATAAAATGCTGTATTTAACTCTTTTCTATGTGGTTATGAATCTGCGACCCAATTATTACAATCATTGCAGTCAAATACAATAATCCCTTTCTCTATAAAAAATAAGACCTGCGAATGCATGAATTAATTCGTCCGCCTATGGGCAACGTTTCGTCCGGCTATAGGCAAACGCAATGTCGTCTATAGGCAAACTTGCGTCCGACTATAGGCAGACGAATTAATTTATGTACTGAAAGGGATTATTTATAGCACAAACCGGAGCTAAATTTAGCATTGAAATTCTTTATCCAATAAACGACTTTTAGATTTATATGATTTGAATTTATATATGAACGGTCTGGCTCATTTTTACACCAAATTGAATTATATCTCATCCTATAATTTTCAATAAATGATCCGTCGCATTAAATAAAGTACTATTTTTGGAAATCATGTCTTTCAACTTTGACAGGTGATATAGAGGCATTTTATAAGCGAATTATTAATCATATATTCAACTTTAAATTAGAAAATTATGGAAAAACAGATTTTGAATTTCGTTTTCATTTCAGTATGCTCATTTCTGTTATTCATTAGTTGCAGTAGTGAAGACAGTATAAATGATTCTCATTACACTCAACAATGTAATGTGACAACTCGATATTCATCTGTCGGATGGGGCATTGCTAGATGTACAATAAAAGGAAGAACAGTTTTTATAGAGTGGAATTTCCCAACTGCATCAGAAAAACCAGTTGGTATGTTGTTCACGTTACGCTCAAACTTCTATGGGTATATAGATTCATTTGAAACTTTCGAAGAAGAAATGGTCGGAACAAGAAGCTTTGAACTCCCTACTTCCTTCACATTCATTCAAGGTGATACACTTTGGCTAGAAATAAAGGATGGGGGAGGATTGCCCGTTACTTTACAATTGACATCTATTGACATAGATGAATATAGCGGTCAAAGTAGTAGCGAACCTAAATGTGATCACAATTTTGATTTTAGAGACACAAGCATCACAGTAGGATTAGATCTAAGTACTGGCAAAATCGAAGGGTCTATTGGTTATACTAAACGATGTAGACTTATAATGGTTTACAGCTATTATGATTTAATGCACAAGAAAACAATCCGTGGATATTGCTGTCAAGATATAGTCAATGGCATCGTGAATACAAATTGGAATGATGGTCCCTATATTCATAGTTATTATTATATGTCCAATGTAGAATGTGAACTTCGAATATATAGTTTATCTTGTGACAAAAGGATTCCTGATTCAGATACAAGCTTTAACAACAGCGGAAACTGTACCAATTATTTAAGAACAACATTCTCTTTTTCTGGAAATACTCCTCTATATTCTCTTTCTGAATATATGGCAATTGTCAAATAACAACAAGCATTAGAGTTTATTGAAAATATTTTTACATTCATGCGTATACATATATAAAAATACACACATATTAACTCTGCTTTATTTTTGAAAGATGGGAAATTCTCTAATTACCATAAATTCTGAAAATATCCCATCTTTCTATCATCATTATTAAGAAGAATCGTTTTAAAGCAAAATTCTTTACTCTTATTTTTTTTCTTCTCGAGTAAACCGTACTATATAGACAGATAATAATCTGTTGACAAGATCAATTCATATCTGATGCGAATAGCTCAGACCCTGTTCGAAAAAGGCACAAAAGCTCTACCTTTCCAAGAAAAGGTGAACACCTTGCATTCAGCCTTTTCAGCTTCGCTCGCAAACGCCTTGCCAGAAGTGGATATCGGCTGAAGGCACTCTTCTGTGCCCCACTACTAAGATGTTCCAGGAGAGGGTAGGTGCTTTCAGCCCTTTCAGCCTGAAAAATAATTCGTTCGAACGCCAGTAGTTTCTCACAAAACAGAGGCTGTATTTTCGTATAACAGAGGCTCTATTCAGTACAAACAGAGGGTCTGTCCGACGCAAACAGACCCTCTGTTTGTTTCTGGACTATTAGTCTGTTTACTAATTTAAATAAGCCGATATTCCACCAACCTTCATCTCGGGGCTGAGTGACATTCACCTCGGTGGCGAATGAAATTCAGCCTCGAGCTTACGGAATTCAGCCCACGTGGTGAGTAACTATAACTTGTAATCCCAAAACTGAAAGGGCTGAAAGCACTTATCCCCTCCCAAAACATCCCAGAGACGGGGTATAAAAAAGCGCCTTCAGCCGATATCCACTTCTGGCAAGGCATTTGCGAGCGAAGCTGAAAAGGCTGAATGCTAGATATAATCCAATAGTAGTACGGAGGAAAGTCAGCACATCATTCATTGGATAGTTGTACATCTTCGACTCAAATGTTGTACAAGAATCAAGCAACTCAAGTACTTACAACCATTAAGTCCTATACTTATTGGGGAGTACTCTTTTAGATGTCTGATTCATTTCTTATACAAGAAGTTCATTCATAACCAAAGCAGAAATGCATTAAATGTATTTTTGTCATTCAGACGACCAATGAGAGAAAGAATCTCATTTTTTGTGTACAGGAAAAAAGATTCTTCGTCGTTATACTCCTCTGAATGACAGAGGCTATGATGGACCAGACTTAATCTACTTCTCTACATCTTGAATAAACCGTTCAATATAATCAGTCGGCAGCATCCCGAACTCTTTCTTAAAACACACACTGAAATACTTCGGATCATTAAAACCTACGATATATGCCAATTCTGAAACACGAATATTATTTCCCTTTTCTTCCATGATCCGGCAGGCAGCTTTCAAACGCACATTGCGAATAAAAGCAGAAGTATTCAAACCTGCCAAAGATTTCAGTTTCTTATATAGAGTCGATTTACTGGTAATCATTTCTTCGGCAAATTGTGTCTGGTCAAATGCAGCATCTGCCAAATGATTATTCACGCATTCAATGGCACGCTTTATAAAGTCTTCATCCAGACTTGTATAATTCAAGTCCTTTACTTCAAACACCAATTGATTCTTGAAGTCGCGTGCCGTGCGTTCCTTATACTTCAGCAGGTTACGGATACGGGCATGCAACACCGTCAAGTTAAAAGGCTTGCTAATAAAAGCCTCCGCACCAGCTTCATACGCTTCTGCACGGTCTTCTTCCTTATTCTTGGCAGTCAATAGAATCACCGGAATATGGCTGATTTCCAAATGACCTTTTACGTACTTACAGAATTCGATGCCATTCATTTCGGGCATCATCACATCCGATACAATCAGGTCAATATCCTCATTCTCCAATACCGTAATTCCCTCTTTCCCATTTTCGGCAGTAAAGACGTTGTAATCACGGTTCAGAAGTTTAGTCATCAATTGCAGCAACTCCTCATTGTCTTCGACCAGTAAGATAGAATTGGCTTTCTCCGTCACTTCTTCTACTTCATTGGTAGCTTCCACTTGCGTGACTTCATAAGTCACCGTCTTCTGTATCGGCAAGATTGCTTCATTATCTATTTGTTCTTCTTCATAATAAGAACGGTCAATAGGAATCCTCACGATGAACTCTGTTCCCTGATCGACTTCACTCTCTACTGAAATGGTTCCTCCGTGCAACTCCACCAAATCTTTTGTCAGGGAAAGTCCGATACCGGTGCCGATAGTATTGAACTTTCGATAATCTCCTTCGTAAAAGCGTTTGAACAGCATTTTCTGTTTCTCTTTTGAAATGCCTTTCCCGTTATCCTTCACTTTCAAGAGCACAAAATCTTTATTTTTATCATAAGACAAAGTTACTTGGATAAATCCGCCTTCCTTATTGTATTTAGCAGCGTTAGACAACAGATTATATAATATCTTATCCAATTTATCTGTATCGAAATAGCCGATAATAGCTTCCGGGTCGCAAAGTACAGAGAAATGTATCTTTCGTTTCTTCACCAGCGGTTGAAAACTTTCAGTCTCTCTTTTCACAAAATCCGCTATATCGCCCGGAGAAACACGCAATTTCAAATTTCCTGTCTCTGCTTTACGGAATTCAAGAATCTGCTGTAACAATCGTATTAATCGCTGTATATTGCTATTCATCACCGTATATAAATCATTATGACTAGGTGCCTGTGTCTTCAATTCATCCACCGTAGCCGAAATAATAGTCAACGGAGTTAACAACTCATGCGTAATATTAGTAAAGAACTGCAATTTCGCATGATTCAATTCTTCTGCTTTTGCTTTTTCTATTTCACGCAGGCGCAATGCATTCCGAAGCAACATACGGTTCTTTGTTGTACGGTAAATCAAAATTCCTACGACCAACACCCATATTATATATAACAGATATGCCCACCAGGTAGCCCAGAACGGAGGAAGGACTACCACTGTCAATTCACGCACATAGCCACTCCATTCTCCGTTCTCATTGGTTGCTTTCAACTGAAAAGTATATGTCCCGCTCGGCAGATTGTTATAATAAGCAAAGCGGCGGTCTGCATCCGTATACTGCCAATCCCTGTCAAAGTTCTGTAGCCGGTAAGCATATCTGTTTAGTTCGGGATTCTTATAGGTAAGGGCGGCAAATTCAATACTAAAATTATTGTATTTATGAGGAAGTTCAATCTTACTGGTATAGGTAGGCATTACCGGTGAAATCTTTTGTTGCAGTTCGACCGGCAATTTACTGAAAGAATGATTGAATATTTTAATATCTGTTATCAGGAAATTGGTTTCCTGAGAAGGTATTTCCATTTTATCAGGAAAAAAACTGTTGTACCCCTTATGTCCTCCAAAAAACAATTCTCCATTTCGACTACACGATGAATTGACTATAAAGTTATCCTGCAACCCATCGGCAGAAGTATAGATATGGGTTGAGAAATCATTTCCAACAGCAGCTACATAAAGTTTCACTAGTCCGGAAATCGTTCCCAGCCATAAATTACCACTTTTATCTTCTTCTATGCTAACGATAACGTCTCCCGGAATACTATATGCACGCGTTTTTTCCTCAAATTCTCCTTTGTTACGATTATAAAGGTATAATCCTCCTCCCTCAGTCCCTGCCCACAATCGACCAAAACGATCAAGATGTATACACAAGACTGTATTCGTGATTAGTTTACGATTATGAAAACTATAATTCTCATATTTCAATGTGGAAGGTTGACGGACATCCCCCGTTATATGAATCACACCCAAATTAGAAGTTGCCAGCCAGACACTGTTATCCATATCCTTTATGATATCTCTTACATATATCCAGCCTGCCGACAAACTATCATTAAAGTTCATCGTTTCAAAGCGATAGTCTGTACCGTCAGCCAATCTGACCCCTATTCCTCCTCGCGTGCCAACCCAGCAATTCCCTTCATAATCTTCATATAAAGCCGACACACAATCAGAAGTAAGGAAACCGCTATTCTTTGTAGTCAAGTGTTTTACCTTTTCACCTTTCCGATATACGTAGATTCCTCCATTATACATACCAAACCAGATTTCACCACTCTTCTTACGCTGGGTAACTGCGAAAAGGGATGGCAAATCTTTTAACCCCGAAAATTCCGGTATGTGCGAATACATCTTTAGCTTTCCTGTTTCATACTCTCTACAGGCTAGTCCGTAAGTTCCTACTCCAATCCATAGGTTTTGATCTGAATCAGCAAATAAGGTACGAACGGAAGTTACCGGAATATCTTCATCTCCAAAGTTAAGTGTATATAAAGCAAATGTAGATTGACGTGTATCAGCCATCAGAACTCCTCCCCCAATAGCCCCTATCCACATATTCCTCTGAGCATCACGCATAATCGAGTTAACCTCGTCAGAAGGAATACGATAATCTGTTTTTCCCGATTTATAATTAATAAATGCGTCCGGTTCATCAAGTTTTAAGATACTCAACCCACTACGTGTACCAACCCACAGGGTGTGAGTATTGATATCTTCTGCTATATCATATACTATATTATCAGACAAACTGGAATCATCACCGTTCTCATGCAGAAAACGCTGATAAGACACACGTTGCATATCTTTAGGATTCTGCAATTTAAAAAGACCATATCCCCAACTCCCTACCCAAATATCTTTATTACTATCTTCATAAATTACATGAGAAGAATATTGGTCATTGATTTTCGGATATATTTCCACTTTATCTGTGGATGGAGAATAACGAAATAAGCCTTGTGCCCAAGTTCCAATCCAGAGATCGCCATCTGAATCTTCTAATAATGATTTTATGGTAACATACCGCAGTCTACTATCTCCAAAGTCATCTCCACAAACTACAAAAGTATCTTTCTCTGCAACATAACGACATAAACCGTTATCCGTCCCCACCCAAACTGTATTATCACGAGTCACACACAGAGCAGACACTACATTGTTAGAAAGATATGGTGCTTTATACTTTTTTATTTCTCCGGTTCTTTTATCCATCACGTTCAGTCCTTCCGATGTACCGATCCAAAGATTATTATTATTATCATCAACCAAACAAGTGATGCTATTGGTAGTCAATAAATCCGGAGAATAAAGATTAGATTTATAAAGAGTGGTCTCATAGCCATTATACTGGCAAAGTCCATTACGAGTAGCGAACCAGATAAATCCATCTTTATCTTGATACACTTTTTGTACTTCATTTGTCGGCAAGAAATATGGAGCAGAAAGTTGCTTAAATTTGAGGTTGTAGATGACATCCTCTGTCGCCAATAACAAAGCAGACTTCAAAAGCAAAAACAAAATCAAAAAACTCAGCTTATAATAAAGGATAACGATTCGCGTGTTTTTCATATGATCATATTTTGTTCGTTAAATGCAATATAATACCATAACTGTATATACGACCAAAATTATGAATAAAAAATTTAATAAACAACGATTAGACAGTTCTAGCTTTACAGATATACTGATAAGTAGAACTTTTTGAAGGGAAATTCACCATATAGGCATTTAAGACTCATCACTATACATAAAAAAATACAGTGGAAAAACACTTCCACTGTACACTTCTCATATTTTAAAATTACTCAAATAGAATCGTTTTTATCTCTTTCGTATCCAGACGCACTGTCACTTGTTTCTTATCTTCCGAAATTTCTATCGACCGGACCGGATTCAACTCTTTCTTTGTAAAGCCATTCTTAGCTTCATTCTTCTTCCAAAGTTGAAGTGTCATATAAATCTTGCTACCAGCCAATTTATCAGAAGCCATAATCAAAGCACACTCATCACTGACAGGATGCAACCCTTTCGGATACGATGTATATAGTTTATCCCATCCAGCCAATGGTATCATAGCCAGTTCATACTCTCCGTTATCAATAACCGGAATATCCAGCTTGCCGACCCTCCGGGATGTTTCTTTAAATACACCATTCAAACGAGGCAGTGAATAATGTCCCAAACAGATTTCCGTCGGTTCGGAGACCGAAACTTTATCCACTCTCAAGATTCCGTTCGGTAGCGGAATATCGGCCAGTTGATATCTTACTGTACTGTCTGTTTCAAGTACGGCATCACGGCGATAGATACCATCTTTAAAACTTTGGAACGTATAAAGCCGTAATACTTCCCACTCGCCTTTCTGATTCTTTGTTCCGTAATTCATGGATATTTCTCCGTTCTTACCATCCGCCATCCACGGGAATTCCGTATTGTAAGCCAATTTGTTATAATTCTCCGTACTACGAAACTTCTGCCAGTCCTTTGCAACAGTTTCATGGCACCATGAGCGCATCTCAGCGCCTCCGCTATTCGGATAATTCGTAATCAACAAATTGGTTCCCGGCTGAAACTTATTATAGACATTCCCTTTTTTCAGTTCTTTATCCCAAGGACCGTTATTTTCGGTAGCAGACCAGAAGTCTGAGTTTTCCGGTAACAGCAAACTCAAAAAAGCTTTTCCGCACCAGTATACACTACCCCGACAACTATAAATCTGCACAGCAGGAGCAAACGGACCATAAAATCCCATCGTTGGAACCCCTTCTTCCAGAAATTTCGGATTTTCCAGAAATTGCAGCAAAGTAGAAGAAGCAATCCTCCTTATCCAGCCATAATTTACATCGCCACTTTTATCATATTCCCACAGAGACAACGGGGCAGTCGCTGCAAAACGATAGCAGATGCTTCGTCCCCACATATTCATCTTACCATCCCGGCTAAACATATATGGATAGTTAGCTACCATATCATGCTGGTTTGCCATGAACTGCTGTGCCAACTGGGGAAATTGCTTCTTGCCAAACATTTCTGCCCAAATGGGACCATATGTCTGATAAGCCCACGCACTGTAATAATCATAAGCCGGAGCATCATTGTACCAGCCTTCACCCCGATAACGTGCCAGCAGTTTCTTTAAATTCGACTCCAGATAGCTCTCATCCACTGCATAGCCCTGATCTTTCAGAAAACTTAAAATAAAGACATTAAAGAACATCCAGTTAGAGCCGATGGTCGGTCCTTCTCCGTAGCTCAGCATGGTTACAGCAAGCGAATCCTTTTGCGCTTTTGTCAGCGGGTCCCACAAAACAGCCTGAGCCGCTTTCATTGAAATAGCCAAAGACCCTAACTCCAGTAACGTCTGACTAGGTCCTCCTTTACGATGAGGAATAAAACTCGGACTTTTCGGATTAGAGATACCGACTAATTGGTGCCGATAGTAATCTGCTACTCTTATTCCATTCATTACCAGTTCCGGATTATCTTTCAACAGGGGTGCTGCAATAAATAAGGTTCGTGCCAGCCCCTCCAGCTTAGCAACCGGAACTTGGCCGTCATTATTGGGATATGTTTTGTCCAGTTGCTTCGGAAAGTACATCTGGTCATCCAACGTATGGATATAACCGAATGCTCCTTTCAGCAGATACTCACCCGCCTGTATCCAGTGTTGACGTGTCATTCCCGTATAAGGACTCTTTTGAAAGTCAGGCTGCTGTACAGTAAACACACTCTCCTGAGCAATGGCGACTGACAGTTCTGCCAACGGGAGAACAAATAATAAAAGAACTCCTATCACAAAATCTCTTAAAACTTTCCTTCTCATTGTATTTCTATTTTTTGATCCAGCAATCCGTTAATATACACACATAATACTCCCTTCTTATACTCCAGCTCTAACTTGAAACTCCCGTACTTTTGTGGAGTGTACCACTCACCGCCTGTATTGCGCGAAGTTGTTTTCCAGCAATCAGATGTTCCAAGTATATTTGTGCTAGGATATACCTTTCCGTTATATCTAACTTCCGGTTTCATGGTTTGTCCGTTCAGATAATATTGAAGATCGCCCAATTGTAAAAGGCACCCTTGATAATTGTCCGCATCCAGAGTGACCGTTTGTTCCAATACAAAAGCCACCTTCGGGTTGAACTTAAAATCCTTCTCCGCTACAACATTTTTCTTTTTCTTCGCACCCGGGAAACCTTTAAAATCACAGGCAATCCCTGTGCAATAACCTTCCGGATACCGTGAACTGACAATCCAATCGTAATAATTGCCATACATCCATGTGAGCCGCAAAGGCGTATTTTTTGAATCAGGTATTATATAAGGACGGACATTATTCTGCTGCGAGTCTTGCGTAACCGCTTCTGTAGAGACCACCTCCCCGGCCTCGTTCAAGATAAATTTCATGATCTCGTAAACCTTCCCTTGCTTTCCTTCCACAGGCAACGAGCAATAAACATGATTCGTATTCGACGGATCTATAGTCATACCGGCACTGTAACATTTCTCCAAGTTTGGTGTCTGGTGAAAATGACCACCGGCGTTACCAAGGAATGTCTTCTTCCATTCGTGTCCGTTCCACTTCGCATAATAGTAATCATGGGAATTCTTATCACTGCTGATTCGCACCATTGCAATGACCGGATTATCATTCTCATCCAAAGCAACCTGCCATACCCAATCACGTGCGGATGGATTATCTACCAGAGTAGATGGATACTGACGCACATAGTCACCCGTCTTATTCACTTTAAAAGTACCGTCAGCAATAGTCGAAAGAGTATTCCCCTTAACATCCTTCAACTGCAAAGAATGAACATCTATATAATTAAAGTACAAAAAATTAGGATTCTCATTATCCGGATGACCGGTCGTATAAGCAAAATAAATTTTATCTTTCCCATTCGACATATACTTGGCATAAGGACGGGCCCCGGTAGACTGTACTATCTGATACGGTCCCCATTCCACCGCCACCTGATCATTCTGATCGGGCAACGACAGCTTGGCGATAGTAGGGTGCCAGCCAATCCCCCGCCAACATAGATAGATATGTTCCGGATCATCCGATAAAATAAACGGGGACGGATAGGTGGTATTGTCCTTTGTTTTAATCACCTTTTCCTCTCCCAATGTCGTAATATCTCCGGGAATGCGGGAAATACGATAGTAGAAACAAGGCTCATCCGTGTGACGGGAATAAAAGATCATAATCCGTTCATCCGGCAATACCAGAAACGTCGGATTATTGTGATCATCCGGTTGAAAATAAGAACGGATCAGTACCTCGTCCTGTCTTTTCTTTTTAAAGTCATACTGCATCGCTTTAATATTGCCGTGTATATCAATATAGCCGATATATGTCTTGTTTATTGTACCTTTTTCATTCTCATAATGCAATGCGCGCGGATCAGCAAACCAACACCAAGCTCCTTCGGAAGTTACTTCATACACTTGAGAAGATGCTACATTTTTATCACTGCCGGGATTTACAGTGTCAACTTCGTGTCCCTGCACCGACAGCAAATGACAGAACAAATATAAAATCAGAAAAGGTAAAATCAGCTTTGCTCTCATGGTAACCAACTATTTTTTAGATTCAGCGCAAAAATAATGCTTTAGATACAAAAGGACATCCGAATACCGTTCATTAAAGTCCAAATTTAGATCATCTTCCCTATTATGAATGATAATTACCCTCCTTTGACAGATATGTAACCTTTTTATTTAGGTGGATCCCCTATCTTTGTCGTACTTATAATATAACAAAAATCTAACTGTAAATATCATGAAGCATTTATTTACCAAAATCTTTCTATTCCACTTATTACTCATCGGAGCAGTACAAGTAACGGCACAGAATAAGAAATCCGGTAACCCTATTCTACCGGGGTTCCATGCCGACCCGGAAGTACTGTATTCTCATCAGACAAAACGCTATTATATTTACCCCACCAGTGACGGATTTCCAGGATGGGGCGGAAGTTATTTTAAGGTCTTTTCATCGAAGAATTTAAAGACATGGAAAGAAGAGACTGTGATTCTGGAGATGGGCAAAAATGTGTCTTGGGCAAACGGAAACGCATGGGCTCCCTGCATTGAAGAAAAGAAGATAGACGGGAAGTATAAATACTTCTTTTATTATAGTGCCAACCCGACGACCAACAAAGGCAAGCAGATAGGAGTTGCCGTAGCCGACTCCCCCACCGGACCTTTCAC
>PPYE01433120.1_pt1 | contig 18135 bp, 12 predicted proteins | sample 1559881 | NCBI WGS metagenome assembly PPYE01 (sample SAMN08240022, study PRJNA423297) | Human gut metagenome, whole genome shotgun sequencing project. | reverse complement strand
ACAATACCGAGCAGGATCAGCAGTACGCCGATACATCGTTTCCGGCTGCTCCTGAGCTTTTGCCTTATCCGTGCGATGGTCTCCTGAAAAGAACGATTTCCCTTCATATCGCTAACAACCTTTCCTGTGCATATATAAAATCCAATCCATTTACATCCTTTTTACCGCATCCATAGCCAGTGCGGAACGCTCACACTCTTCGGCGGACATGGTGACCTGCCAGCACAGCGGACTGCCCTTCATTTTTTCCGCTGCGTAGCTCAAGCCGTTGGTGCGTTCGTCCAAAAGGGGATGGTCAATCTGCTGCGGGTCGCCCAACAGGATGATTTTCGTACCCATCCCGGCACGGGTGATGATCCCCTTGGCCTGCTTGGGCGTCAGGTTCTGCGCCTCGTCAATGACCAGATAGGTTTTGGAAATCGACCGGCCACGGATGAAGTTAAGGGCCTGGGCATCCACAATGCCCCGGTCGAACAACTCCTCTACTTTTCCGGAAAGGCTGCGCTCGTCGGCAAACCGTTCCTTTTCATTTTGATCCACCAGGAGCTCCAGATTGTCGACGACCGGTCGGAGCAACGGGGCGATTTTTTCCGATTCATCTCCAGGAAGGAAGCCGATGTCATCGTCAAACTGGGCGTTGGGGCGGCTGATCAAAATGCGCCGGTAAGCCGGTTCCTCCTGTTCCAGCATGGCGTGCAGGCCGACCGCCAAGGTGTAGAAGGTTTTGGCTGTGCCGGCCATCCCCTTTACGATCACCAGCGGCGCTCCCTCCGCATCGGCCATCAAGGCCTCCTGTAAGAATTTTTGGCCGATATTTCTTGGGGAAACACCGTAGGGCTTTTTCTTATGAAAAGAGAGCGGAACGATTTTCTTCCCGTCAAAACGGCCGAGCTGGGTTTTCCTGGCGGATTGGTCCGCTTTGAGGATGACGAACTGATTGGGCATGAGCGTCACAGGAAGCTTTTCACCGGCTTCGTCCACCTGATATACATCCTCCGGCGTAATATGCTTTTTTTTAAAGTCCTCGAATTTCTTTTCCGCTACAAATACCTCGCACCGGCCGGTATACTGCTCCTCGCTGACAGGCGCCTGCTCGGTGGTGAAATCCTCCGCCTGAATCCCCAGCATCTGTGCCTTGACGCGCACCACAATGTCCTTTGTCACCAGGATAACCGGCGTTTTCCTGTTTTGCAGGCCAAGGCAGACTTTTAAAATCCGGTTGTCGTTTTTATGATCCGGGAAGCCTTCCGGCAGCTTCACGTCCACGCAGTTGACCTCCAGGCGCAGCGTGCCGCCGCCGGGCAGGGGGACGCCTTCCAGCAGGTTTCCCGCCGTGCGCAGCGATTCCAGATACCGGATGACCTGCCGCGCATTGGCGCCCCTTTCCCCCTCTGCATTTTTCAATCCATCCAGTTCCTCTAGGACGGCAAGAGGTAAAACAAGATGGTTGTCCTCAAAGGATTGGAGGGCATAGGGCGCCTGGATCAGAACATTGGTATCCAGAATATACGTTTTTTGCATGGCGTCTTCTCCTTTTCATTACAGAAATTTGATTCTCTTCATAACGAAAACAGCCGGTTTTTCAGAAAAAGCGGCGCAAAGCAACGCACTTCCTCCGGAAAACCGGCTGATGCTATACAGGCAATATGCCAGGAAATCATATAGGGCAAAAAGCATAGGCAATCCACTCCATATTTCTATTATACATTTGATGCATTTGGTTTTCCATATAACCGGAGTTAATTATCTGTAAAATACAAGTAAAATAAATATATGAGTACCTCCGGCTTTCTTGTAGAGCGCATGTGAACTTTTTAAATGATAGTTCTGTCTTTGAATTTCAAATTTCTGATAAAGCAAAAGCGGAAATTTAAATGGGTAAGCCTGTCCTTTTTCAGCCAAACCGGCACATATTCGCTCACCGCCTTGGTTTATCATGACGAGAGTCTGCAAGGCATTAAAAACTTGTACACTTATATTTAATTTTCATGGTATAAAACCATCGAACAGGAACGGCATTTACCGTTCCTGTTCATAGTGTTTGGGCTTTCTTTGCCGTTGCGTCTTTGTCTGTTGTTTCTGTCGCAGGCGCTCCCGGACGGAGCGTGTTTCCGCTTCCTCGTGGAGCAGATTTGCGACATCCCGCTTGCTGTCAAACATCATCAGCGAATCGTATTTCTCGCCATAGGTGTCCTGCACACGAGTAACCGCAGAGCGTTCTTTTTCCCCACGGATGGAAAGCCGTGCCTCCATCAGCTCACCGGCGTCAAATTCTGAAGCCTGTTTCTTCAATTCGCTGTATTCCTTCAGTGCGGCGTCCAGTTCAGCAGAATACTTTGCCTCCTGCGCTTCCAGTTTTTTCAGCGCACTTTCCATTGCAGCAATATCCTTCTTTATAGAAGAAATGCCGGTACCTCAATCCGTTTATTATTGAGGATAATCCGTCTACCACTCCTTCCCTGCAATTTTTCCAAAGTCAGTTGAGGAAAGCAGATCTAACCGTTTTGCTAGTAAAAGGTGAGGTTAGAAAAGGCACGGCTGTGGAGTATGCTCAAGCCACCAAATGGAAAAAGCCTCTCCTAATATATTTTTTAAAAGATGATCAGCCTGACTTAGATGTTATCAAATTAAAGCGGGAACTCTAAACCACAGATTATTGTACTTACCGTGAGGTGGACAATTTTGACAATAGCGGCAATGACATCACCAATATTATTTGGGCATTAGATCTAAATAATATTTCAAAAGGCAACATTCTTGCGCTTCGTGATGCCTTGGATCAAAGTTTAGCTACCATTGTAGAGAAGGGCGGTTCTCCTCAAATTATCGCATGCCTTGTGCGTTTTGATCCTGTTGTTTTTGGTTGTTTAGAGTCAAAGGAAAACAATGGTCTAACCGGCATTGAGGAAAAACTATATAAAATCAATATGGGAGGTGATGCTTGGGAGGCCATCCTAGAAGATGAAATTGCACAAGCTCAAAACCATTTTAGTGCATATAATAGTGACGGTGTATATGCTGCATTTGCATCGGACCCTTATGCGATGATCGGTTATATCTCGCGTAAAGCTTCTGACACCAACGCTCAGGCCATTTGCAATATCCTTTCGGAAAAATTTGTACCGTTAGCGGTCGAGGTTCTTAACAGTCATGTAGCTGTACCAACAAAAGAAAGCTGTGCCAACGCGCTGTGCGATGTTGTGGCGCTATTTATTCAGCATAATATTTCTTTTCCCGCAACTCTTATAGATTCGCTCCGTAACATTGATACAACACAGGGATATGATTTTGTGCAGTATAAGTCAAGGGCAATGTTGGAAATCCGAATTTTCATGGCCAAGTTAATGGTGGGCCTTTTAGGCAAGGATTCGTTACTGACTTGGTGTGTAGAATACAATAAGCGCTCTCTGAACGAACGTGTCAGTCTGGCAGAATGTATAGAAAAATATCTATACTACCATAAAGGTGAAACAGCAGATGCTTTAATTCTATCCATTGTTTTTCAGTGCGCAGATGATGAGTCCGATGAAATACGAAGAATTGCTTATCAAACATTAAGCTATTTATTAGATAGCAATGCTAAATCGCTCGTTGAAAATCGTATATACCAAGCTATGACAGACCCTTCACCTTCCGTACGAAACAGAATTCTCTCTCTTTGCGAAAAGGGCCTATTCGAATATGATATGGCGCGCAGCATCGTTGAAGCGTTGACTACCGATTCTAATTATGCTATTCGGATACGTGCATTAGCAGTAAAAAATGCTATGGAGCATCCCGAATCATGAATTTACCCATTTGGGGCTAACGCGATTCCGATATAAATACCGTCTAAATCAACGAATATATTTTCTTTCCTCTTTTCTTAGAGAGCAAAGAGAATTTGGCAGCTCCTCCGGAAGGTTTTAAAACATAAGTGACTACGAAGTCCGCATGTTCGATCATCCATTTATTGCGCCAGGGAATAGTGTACCGCTTTGGAATTTCTTCTATCCCTTCTGGCAAGATGGTGTCCGAGAAATCTTCAGGAAGAGCCGTGGCTTTGGCAGACGGCATATAAGCAAGAACAACGGCGTATCCAACCTGTGGATACGCCGTTGTTACTTCTTTCAGAACAGAACGCACCATACGATCAAAATTGCCCTGATTACCAACATAGAACATGGTTACTCCGTGATTTTCGATCAAATCCACCACCGCCGTGTGAATTTTCGGTTTGATGGTTTCTGGACAATCCCGATGACCAAAGAACGTACAACTTTTCAACTAGTCCACCTCCCGGTACTATTTTCATCATATCATAATAGCCTGAAATAGTACAGCTACAGGGACTATTTTGCCGTTCCGTACTCCTATAATTGTGGTAGTACAGTAAAAGGGACGGTGGTCACATGAAACTGAATGAAGCGGTCAGCCAGCGACTTCAGGAATTGCTGAAAGAGCGTGGCATGACCCAATATCAGTTATCTATGAAAAGCGGCGTTCCTAAGTCTACCATTGGCAATGTTGTAAACTGTATGTACGACTCCGTAAAACTGCGCATCATCCACGAATTGTGTCAGGGCATGAATTTGAACATCAGCGAATTTTTCAATTCACCCATGTTTGAGGAAGAAAATCTTGAACCGTAAGGCTGTCGGTGTGAACCGGCAGCTTTTTTATATATTAGCTATTCCGGGTGCTTTTTTACACTGGCCCGTGCTTTTATGGTATAATTTTCATATCCCCAATAGCATCCTTTTTCTTTTTTAACACATGGTTAGGAGGAATTATTATGTCAAATTCATCACCTTTTTATAGAAAATATGTTCAAGGGGTTGTTTCTAAAGCCAATTCTCAAAAGGCAGCCCTTCAACGCGACATTGTATAAAGCAGTTAGTGAAATGGTTGCGGAATCAAAATACTCGCTTAGAAAAAGAAATGTTTAATGCCGTATTGAATTCAAGCAAAAAACTTGCAAAAGACTATCTATCATCTGGAACGGAGGATATTAAATCCGCTTGTGAGGAAAGTTTCTTCTTCCACACCTTCACTGCCTCCGACGGAACTCATACCGATGTAAAACAAGTCCAAAAGTATGTATCTGACTTCTGGAAGCATTTAAATGACAACCTCGAATAAAGAATGACACAAAATCAGCAGTGTGTAAGCAATCAGAAAACCCAAACCGCCTGCCCCTTGGCCGGGTTAATCGGTCTGTGAGGCGGGCGGTTTTCTTTGCCTTAAATAGGCGGATAGACAGGACGATTTACTGTCAGGATAAAGGTCGATTTTGGGCATTTTCTTTTCCTTTAATCGGCTTTTGAAGGGCTTGCCATATTCTGATATTCCCGCATTGGGAAACGCCGCTCAGAGAGCGAATCGGGTGTTTTCCGTCCCTCCACATGGAATATCCACACTTGGAAAATCCAGATGTGGCAAATCCACACATGGAGAAACCACACGGGGAAAATCCCGCACAATAAAATACTAAATAAAGAAATACCAAAGAATCAAGTAACAATCTAATTAAATATCAATCTATCAATCCTTGATGGGCAGCATGATTTGGAAAAATAAACCGTCTGCCACTGCGTCAATCTAATCGGCTTACAGGGCAGACGTTTTTTACTTTGCAGTAGGGATGGATGGGATGATTTACTGTCAGGATAAGGGCCGATTTTGGACATTTTCTTTCGCTGTGAGAGGCTTTTGGCGGTCGCACCATATCCCGGTATTCCTACCCCGGCTAACAGTGCTCAGAGGGCAAACGAGTTATTTTTCGACCACTCCGTATGGGCAATATCCGCGCAGGGAAAATCCGTATACGGAAAGTCCGCATACGGATAATCCGTTCACGGGAAAACCGTACACGGAAAATCCCGCACAATAAAATACTAAATAAAAGAAATACCAAAGAATCAAATAACAATCTAATTAAATATCAATCTATCAATCTTGATGGTAAGATTCAAGTTGCAGCTTGCAAATACTTGGTTGCCAGACTATTTCATTACTTTATTTAGCAATGTCTCGTAGCTGTCTACCACATCGTAAACAACATTGTCTCCGCTGATTGCTTTGAAATGCTCTCTGGCGCAGTGAATTTTCGATTCTTCAATCTGCCTGAGCTGCATTGAGCGCATGGAGCCTTTGGTTTCCGCAACAAAGTAGATATGCTTTACAGTACCTTCATAAAATGCAATCGCCCAGTCCGGGTTGTAATGCCCCACGGGCGTCGAAATATAAAAGCTGTCCGGCAGTTTCACATAGACGGCGACATCTGTGTTTGTGTCCAACTCGGATGCAAAATCACGTTCATTCGTCGAGTCATAGACAATATGGTCGTACAAGTGCCGTTGCGCCTTCATTGCATTTGCGCCCAGCTTGCCTTTGATGGTCGGCTCGGTGAAGATGTCTGTGTCATAGCGTTCATCCAGCATATTGTAAGTAATATGCTGGACAATGGCCGTTGCCTTCTCATCGTTGATCAGGTCGGCTGCTTTGATGATAAACTCTTCGGGATTGTCCTTAAATTGTTCAAAGACTGCTTTCTCAATCCCGGTAAGAATTTCTACAACCGCCTTTCTGGTCAGCCCAGTCTCGGCGACGAGCTTTCCTACCAAATCATATTTCACGCTGTTGCTTGCGTGGATGCGCCTTGCGGTATTATAAGTTCCAGATTTCTCTTTTACGAAAGAAGTGCCTTCCAGCAATGCCTCCTTGGACTGTATCTCGTTCATGGTGCCGAGTTCTACCTTGAAGAATATCTTGGAAACTCGAAGGTTGCGATTGAGGGAAGAAATCGCTTTTTCCACAAGTTCTTCGGTATCGAAGCCAACAACATAGACAGATTTGGGGCTGATCTTCTGCCACAGCGCCTTGAACTCCGGCATAGCCAGTTTTTCAGGATCAACCTGCAATTCCACATTCTTGTCGCGGGCGTTCTCCGGCTGCATGGCGCGGCTGTCATAGATCGAGTCTACAATGGAGAGGACTGCATCGGCACAATCAGCCACTTCCTCGGCAACCTTAACAGCATTATTGGCCTTGTCTGCATAATACTTATCGGTCAATGCGCCCTTCTTATCCACATAACCATTGACGACCATGTCGAAATAGATCGCCTGCGCGGTTTCTCCATCCACGACCTGCTCGTTGCCATGAACATCACAGATGACTTTGCCCTTGAAGAGGTCAGCGGTAACAGCAACCGGACGGTTGGCAACTGCTTCGGCAAGCTCGGTTTGAAGTCCCTTGGCAAAGCTGTCGTAGCTTTCACTGGCAATTACCGTCAGGACATTGACGGAGTGAACATCATTGCCCAGTACATTGGCATCCATGCGCTCGCCATCCTGATTGACGCACAGGCGCAGACCGCGTCCGACTTCCTGACGCTTGCGAACTTCACTGCTGCTCTGTTTGAGCGTACAGATCTGGAACACATTCGGATTGTCCCAGCCTTCCCGAAGTGCCGAGTGGGAGAAGATAAACCGCACCGGAGACCGTTTCGGGTCACGATCCAGCAGCAGCTCCTTGTTCTTCATAATCAGATCATAAGCGTCAATATCGTCCGATGTCCCGGCTTTTTTATCACTGAGCTTGCTGTCAGTCAATTTACCCTTCTTGTCAATGGAGAAGTAACCGGCGTGTGTCTCATGAACGGGAATTGCGTCCAGATACTTGATGTAATCCTCGTCTCCGATCTCACGCTGCATATTGCCGATAATATCCGCGTATTCCTCTTCAAACATATCGGCATAGATGCCGTTGTACGGGTGCCCGGCCTCATCATATTGTTTGTACTTGGCGACTTCGTCGATAAAGAACAGGCTCAGCACCTTGATGCCTTTATAAAAAAGCTCGCGTTCCCGCTCAATATGAGAGAGAATGGTTTCGCGGATCTGGATGCGGCGGAGCTGGTCTTCACTGACCTTGCCGATGACATCACCGGCAAAAATCTTAACGCCGTTCAGAAACTCCACCGAGTTGTCCCGCCCGTCGATAAATTTGACCACAAAGCCATTTTTGTACTCGTCCAGATTGCCCGAATTGTCGTACAGGTTAAAGCCAATCCCGACCTTCATCGCCTTTTTGCGGATGCCGGTTGCGCCCTTAAAATCGAACTCGATGGTTGCAGTCGGATCGGCCTTAGAGAGATTGACCCCTTCCAGATAGACATAGCCTTCCGTCGCCGTGCTTCCGGACTCTGTAATGCCCTTAACAGAGATTTTCTTTACCAGCCGCTTGTTGTATGCCTCCATTGCGTCCAGCCGGTAGACCATGTTGTAGATGCTGTCCGCCTTGTGGGTGGCGGAGTAGCGCAGGGTGAGCAGCGGGTGAAATTCTTTCAGCCGTTCCTTTGTCTGCTTGCCCTCCACCGACTGCGGCTCGTCAATGATGAGGATCGGGTTTGTCTTGGCGATGATGTCAATGGGACGGCGGGAACGGAACTCGTCCAGCTTCATGTAAATGCGCCGTGCATCTTTGCCCCTGGCATTGAACGCCTGGGAGTTGATAATCATTACATTGATGGAGCTATCAGACGCAAAGCGATCGATTTCGGTAAGCTGCGAAGAGTTGTAGATGAAGAAGCGAATCTTCTTGCCATATTCCTCCGCAAAGTGCTCCTGTGTCACCTGAAAGGACTTGTAAACGCCTTCGCGGATCGCAATGCTCGGCACCACGATGATGAACTTGCTCCAACCATAATGCTTGTTCAGCTCATACATGGTCTTGATATAGGTATAGGTTTTGCCGACGCCGGTTTCCATCTCAATTGTAAGATTGTATTTACAGGATTCTGACCGCTCCAATTTTGCAGACGGCTCGATCTGGTTGATCCGCTGGATCTTATTCAGCCGTTCCAGAATGATCTTGTCGGTCAGCTCCGGTACGATTGGCTCGTTGCGCCAGCCCGTAAAATCCTCATCATCGGTAAGATTCTGCTGGTAGTTGATACCTCTATCCATCATGTAGGTGGGCGTGAGGTATGGCTGCCCGGCGAAGACATCCACCACGGCCTTTGCCGCGTCTGCCTGAAACTTCTGATGTTTGAATTGCAGCCTCATTCGTCCTCGCCTCCGTCCTCGTCTGTAATTTGCTCTTGCAGCAGCTTCTGCAAGGCCTCTTTGCTGGGCAGCACGGTTTCATACTTGCTGGCAAAAATCTGTGAATTATCTTCCGGCAAGGTCATTTCCACAACTGCGTTGTTCTTGTCCCTGCAAAGGATGATGCCAATGGTCGGGTTTTCCTCCGGCAGCTTTACCTTGCGGTCGTAGTAATGCACATACATCTGCATCTGCCCAATGTCCTGATGCTTGAGCTCGCCGATTTTCAGGTCAAAAAGGACAAAGCAGCGCAGCAGCCGGTTATAGAAGACCAAATCCACCATGAAATGCTCTTCGTCAAAGGTAAAGCGTTCCTGCCGCCCGATAAAGGCAAAGCCTGTTCCCAGCTCCAAGAGAAACTGCTGTAAATGGTCGATGATCCGGCTTTCCAATTCTGTCTCGGAGTAGGAGGGCAGTTCAGGCAGCCCTAAAAATTCCAATACATAGGGATCTTTCACGGCATCCTTCGGAGATTCTACGGTTTGCCCTTCCAGCGCCAGCCGGTAAACCTTGTCCTTATCCGTGCTGAGTGCCAGCCGCTCATAGAGGGAGCTGTTGTACTGCCGTTTCAGTTCGCTGAGGCTCCAATCATTTTTGACAGACTCAATCTCGTAGAAATGCCGTTCCTCGATGTTGTCGATGCGCATGAGCTTCAAATAGTGCGACCAGCTCAGGTAAAACTTCCTCCCGGTGCTGACAGCGGGGAGGTTCCCGAATTGGCTAAACACTGTTACGCCAATCTGATCCTCGGAATAAACCTTGTAAAACTGCCGGATATTTTTCAGGTTGCCAACGGAAAAGCCTTTGCCGAAATTTTTTGTCAAATAGGCGGACAGTTCTTTCAAAAGCTGCGATCCATATGCCGCGCGGTTTGCGCCGTGCTGCTCTTCCTCAACGATCATCCGGCCGATCTCAAAATAGGCATAGACCATCGAAAGATTGACCGCCGTTTTCGCATTCTTCCGCGCCTGGGCAAGCACATCGGAAACACATTGCAGGAAGTCGCGGTTGATTGGTGTAATCTCGTTCTTATCCATTGCCGCGCCTCCTTAAATGACTCTGACTCGCTTGGAAATGTCGTTGGCATCCTCCGGCATATAGAGCTTGAAAATCTCGAACACATTGATTTTGGAAGGGCTGTCGGCAAAGCTGCTGTCGCGGAAAACGGCGCGCAGGGGCTTGCGTTTGGCAATCTCTTTGACAACGCTCTCGGGGACATTGGCATCAAAGCAGGCAATCAGGTCGCCATCATTGTAGGTGTGGACGGTGCAGCCGTCGATCTGCTCGAACCGATATGGCATAGACAGCGGCAGGCCCCAATCCAGCAGGCAGCCAAACAGCAGGTCAAGGTCGGTGCGGTCCTCCTTAATGTTGGAGACCATATCCATGAGGCTGCGCTGGTCATAGTCGTCAGCCGCATAGTAGACATCCTTCATGTTGCTGTCGTCCAGCTTGAAGACACGGAAGCCGATGTCGAGGTCTTGGGTGGTCAGCGGGTTTTCTTCCTTGATTTTCTCCCCAGCGCGGCGGATGCGCTCTTTGCCGATTTCGCAGATGTTTTTGTAGCCAGCCTTGTAGGCTTCGCTCTTTTCGTCGCAGGGTTCCGGCAGCTGCACCATGATGAATTTGCGGTGTCCGCCGTCCTCGGCGTTGAGCTGCATGACGGCGTGGGCGGTAGATGCTGAACCACTAAAGAAGTCCAGAATAATTTCATCGACACCGTTTGTAATAACTGAAACCAGTTTTTTTACGAATTCAGAAGGCTTTGGGTACGGGAAAACCTTAGCATTTCCAAAAACTCGAATCATTTCATTTGTTCCGTGTTGCGTATAAATATCATCAATAATAGAAAGCATTTTTGCTGGTCGAATACTGCCGTCCTCATCTTTGAGATATTGCTTAGAGGAAACGACCCATCCATCTTTGCCTTTAGTAATTTCGAGTTCATTATTTTTTAGGGCTTCGTAGGCGCGCTCTTTTCCCCAAAGCCATTGCCGTTTGGGCATAATTTGTGTACCGTCAGGAGCAGGAATTGGATAAACAAGATTCGGGCGAGCGTCCATTGCCTTTCCCGCTTCGAGGGGGTGAGTCCTATATCCGCCACGAGTTTCAAATTTTTCATCTCTCTTTGAATAGTAACGCTCTGCCGATTCATTTGTTAGAGGTATGTATAATTCCTCTATTTTGTTGATATCCTTGCAGTACACAAGCACATACTCATGTAATGACACAAAATATTTTTCTTTTGCACCTCCACCATAGCGTTTTTTCCATATCAAAGTATCAATGAAGTTGGCTCGACCGAACACTTCGTCACAAAGTGCCCGCAAATGATCCTGTTCAAAGTCGTCAATACTGATAAGAATTATGCCATTCTCTGACAACAAATTTCTTGCCAACATCAAACGAGGATACATCATACTGCACCAATCGGAGTGAAATCGTCCGTTGGTATCAGTATTCTTGAAGAGGTGATTTTCATCTTCGTCATACATCCCCATCTGCTCGTTTTCCTCTTCCTGCGAACGCATGAAGTCGTCGGCGTAGATAAAGTCGTTGCCGGTATTGTAGGGCGGGTCGATGTAGATCATCTTCACCTTGCCCAGATACGCCTCCTGCAACAGCTTGAGCACTTCCAGATTGTCGCCTTCGATGTAGAGGTTTTCGGTGGTATCCCAGTTTTTGCTCTCCTCGGGGCAGGGGCGCAGCGTCTTGCGGATGGGCTTGTTGGCCTCCACAATGGACGCCTTCTTGCCCACCCATGTGAACTCGTAGCACTCATCCCCGTCTACTACATCTGGGGAGAGCATCTGCTTGAGCATCTCAAAATTGATCCCGCGCTTGAGCTTGCCGTCTTCATCCCGCATCTCGGTAACGCAGTTCGGGAACAGTGCGGCGATGCGGTCTATGTTCTCTGATGTCAGATCGGGGGTTTCCATGCGTAGTTTATCCATTGGTAGTTCCTCCGTTATTATCGTCATTATCGTCTCCAAATATTTCTGCTTCTAACTCCTTATATACGTCCATATCCGGCGTAATCAAGGGGGCAAGGGTATCTCGCATAAACGGGTCGGGGTTATTCCCGCATTGTGTTAGCGAAAGGCGGCGTTTAAGAGAGATATATATTCCGCCACTCGCTTTTTTGAAATCATCCGGTGCATTGCCTCTGGAAACAGAATCCGTAAGTGCTTTCTGCTTTTCCTGTATGCAGGCAGCATATTCTTCCGGTTTTCCAACTTTATCACACAATTTTTTGATCACAGCATCATCAAGCACATAGGATTCGAGGTTGCGCCTCTTCAAAACCTTTATACCGGCTTTAGCGAGGTCAGCAACTTCCTGCGAGCTACGATCATCCCGATCAACAATCTTAATTACCTTTGTGCCAGTAAGTAGAGTCTGGATTATTTCACCACTATTTTTCTCTATATTTTCGATGTCATTACATGAACCACCAGAAATGAAGAAAGCTTCTGGATAGGTATCTGCAAAGATTGTTGAGTATATTGTCTTATCAAAATCCTTGCGCTTCCCGCCATTTGGATCACCTTCACAAAACACTATCGTCTTAGGCAGCATCAGCTTTGCAAAATCTCCGAAAGCAAGCTCATAAAACTTATCCATTACAGCCTTTCCAATTCTGGAAGGCTGAATGATTTGATCTGTATCAAAATCTCTATTTCCAAAATCCAGAAACACTACTGTACCCGGATTTTCTTTTTCAATATCTTCAGCTTCCTGAAGCATACCGATTGAATGGGTGGATACCCAAAGTTGCGAACTACCCGGAATCAACAAGTAAAGTTCACGAAGCACTTTGCCTTGGAGTTTTGTGTGCATATGGAGTTCTGGCTCGTCTATACAATAAACTGCATCAGGATAGTATTTGGACTGGACAACCATATCTAATATCAAATCAAATGCAGATTTCTCCCCAGCGGAAAGATTCTGATAGCTAAAATCTTTTGTCGTTCCCTTCGTAAAATAGAAGTTTCCGTTTGTAAGCGGTTCTCCAACCGAAGAAAACTCCAAATCTTCAAATACCCGACTGATAGCCATACGAATTTTTCCTATCAATTCATCACGCAGTGTTGCAACGGATTTCGTATCATTGGAAGTATCGTAAACTCCTGAAATCGTATTTGCAATAAGTCTTTGATAATTTGAGGACACTGTCTGATCGTTTTGAATCAAAGTTGAAAGACGAACAGATTGAGTAGGATCATTTTGTTTTTGCATTGCTTGGATTTGAAAATCTGGCTCATTCCGATAGGCACTTCTAAAATAAAAATGTCCCTTTACATCGCCTCGGCCAATTTTATTTGCAAATTCCAAATCATGAAAATGAATGTTTACCATTTTGGATGCAAGATTGTACCATTCGCTATGCTCATAATTTATCGAATTGCCTGTTTTACTCAAATAATGGAAATCTCCGATGTCCTGATATCCTGAATATTTGTAAAAATGGTTCATCGCCTCCATAAACGAAGTCTTTCCAGACCCATTAGGCCCCACCAGAACAACTAATTTTGCTGTTTCTGGAATACTGTCAACTGTTAAATGTGTGAACCGCTTGAAGTTTTTCAGCTCTATACTTTTTATTCTCATGAGATAACTGAAATCTCCTTCCTCAATCTTTTTAACTCTGCGTTGATTTCCATCCGTCGGTTGAGTTGCTTCTCTTTCCGCATCTTACTCTCCAGCGCAGCAATCTGCTTTTCCAGCAGCCGCCGCGTTTCATCGCGCTCCACGGAAGCCTGTAAGCTCTCACCAGAATCCGCTTGCAGCGCCCCCCCGGCGATCTGCCGCACAAGGCTTTCGTACACAGCGTCCATGTTCAGTCCATCCACGCGGAATCGCAGCTCGTCCTCTGGTACCCAGTCGGTATGATAGTACCGGCTCACTTTGAAGGCATTGCTGCCGGAGGCAGCCGCCTCTTTATAGCCAATCCACGCCTGCGCCTTACCGTCATAGGTCAGGATGAAAAGGATGTGGTACGGGATTTCCCTGTCGATCTGGCGGAGCACCGCCTCGTCAAGCTGCGGAGCATTGAGCAGCACTTCAAAGACTTCGATCTCTTTGACGGCATCTCCCGCCGCGAGATTTAAGGTGGTGGTAGCCAGTTTGTTGCGCCAATAGATGAGGCGGATCTGCTCCACAAAAACCCGTTTCAACGTCGGCGTGATGTCAATATTCTCATAAAATTTTTGCTTCGGAATTCGTTTGCCGAATTCAGTCGATGCAGGAAAACCGAACATGAGCAGCCCTCCTTATTTCACAACAAGGAAACAGATCAGCTCGAAATCGTCCAGCCCCGATACGGCTGAAAGCAGCGCGGTCGTACCGCCACTCTTGAACAGGCTGTCGATGTCGCTCTCTTCCTTTGCGTCAATGATGGAATTGATTGCTTCGGAGAGCAGCTCGGAGACTTCGCCCATCTTGCGGCCATCGTCCGTTTCCCGATTAAATTTTTTGCAAAGCTCCATCACCGGCTCACTCTTGCCGCGGCAGAGCAGCCGCATGGTGTCCAGCAGCTTTTTCGGGTTCAGATAGTCGCAGACGATCTCACCCTCTTCGCTGATGTAAACCATATAGAAGGGGTGGATGCGGTTGCGGTTGTCGATGTTCACGCTGTCGTTGATATTTCGCAGCACAAAGATGACCCCAGCAGGCGCCTCTTCCGCTTGCGGGACAACCGTATGCAGACCCTTGGGGGCTGTTTCAATCTCTTCATGATGCTTGATGTATTCCAGCAGGTCGAGGCGGAACTCGTTCAACCCCAAATCCATGATGGAGATTCCATTGCCCATATCCTCAATGTCCACAACTTCCTCTTGCAGACGCTTGAGCTGCGCGCGGCGGTATTCGAGGTCGCCTTTTTCCTCAGCGTTGATCAGGTCATCGTCGCCGGTGGAAGTCATAACCGTGATCTTCATGCGGGTTTCCACACGGGCTTTCAGATTGATGTACTCATCCAAATCCATATCCGGCCAGAAGTTGACAAGCTGAATATGCTCGTTCTTACTGCCGATACGGTCGATTCGTCCAAAACGCTGAATGATACGGACAGGGTTCCAGTGAATGTCATAGTTGATGAGATAGTCGCAGTCCTGCAAGTTCTGACCTTCGGAAATACAGTCGGTGGCAATCAAAATATCAAGCTCGTCCTTGCTTCCGGGCATCAGGACAGATTTACCCTTCGAGACCGGGGAGAAGCAAGTCAGCACGGTATTGAGGTCGGCGCGGAGCTTTGAAATGGTCGTCTTGCCATCCACTGTGCCGGTGATTTCAGCCGTTTCCAGACCGAATTTCTCTTTGGCAAACTTGCTGACATTCGCGTAGAGATAATCCGCCGTGTCGGAAAAAGCGGTGAAGATGATGATCTTCCGATTGCCGGGGTTGATGGGATGTTCGATTTTCTTGCGGATCAGGTCGAGCAGGGTTTGCAGCTTGGTGTCATGTTCCGGTGTAATATCGGCAATCATGAGTGACAACAGTTCCAGATTTTCTGCATCCTTTTCCAGCTCCCGCTTCCATGAAACATAGTCCATGTCGGCAAGGTCAATTTTAACTTTCTTCCCCACAGAAAAATAATCGGTGTTCTGGTCGTCATAATCGAAGTCCTCAATATCCGTGATTTCTGTCAGGTCGAGGACGAGGTTGCCGGACTGGTAACGGTCAATCGTTCCAATGGTGCTGTCAATCAGCATTTTGATACGGTCTATGGTAAGCCGGAAGGAATACACCGAACTTTCCAGCCGCTTGAGCAGATTGATGCTCATAAGCCTGCGGATGCCTTCCTCGCGCCCCTGCTGCGTCAGGCTTGTCCCCTTGTGGTGGGTCATGTCGATGTATTTTGCCATTCTCGAGGGCATGATATAGTTGGACGGGGTGTAGATCGTCAGGTTCAGGGACATCAGCAGGTTATAGATGTCGTTATAGTTGATGGCATCGTTTAGGTCCGTGAGCCTTGGGCGCAGCGAAACCGGCGGAAGCCGCTCAGGGAATTTGCCGATTGCGGAAGTGTTATAGTATTTCTCAATGTGCTTACGGGAACGGGCGATTGTCACGCTGTCCAACAGCTCAAAGAAATCAAAGTCGAGCGTTCTCAGAAGCTCGTCCGTTGTGCGTTCCTCAACGGGCAGTTTGCACCACGCATTGTAAGCCTTCTGTGCCTGACGGAAGATTTCATCAATGCTCTTGGTCGTTGCAAGTTTCTCATTGATCTGCTTTGGATCACCCTCATAGGCAAGCGCAAGCTGATTTTTCAGGTCGATGAATTTGTTGTTGACAGGGGTGGCAGAGAGCATCAGCACCTTCGTCCGTACACCCGCCCGGATGACTCTGTTGAGCAGTTTCAGGTAGCGGTTTTCCTTTGCCTCTTCACCGGAAACTTCGCCGCCGTTGCGGAAGTTGTGGCTCTCATCAATGACCACCAGATCATAGTTTCCCCAGTTCAGGCGGTCAAGGTCGGTGCCGTTGGACTGCCCGTGTTCCCGTGAGAGGTCAGTGTGATACAAAACATCATAACGAAGCCGGTCCTCAGCAATGGGGTTATTGATATAATTGCCCTTATAGGTATTCCAGTTTTCAGACAGCTTTTTGGGACAGAGAACAAGGACGGACTTGTTGCGGTTCTCATAGTATTTAATGACGGCAAGAGCCGTAAATGTTTTGCCCAAGCCTACACTATCGGCCAAAATGCACCCATTATATTTCTCCAACTTGCTGATGATAGCCAGAACAGCGTCTTTCTGAAAATCATAGAGCATACCCCAGATTTTACTTTCTTTGAATCCGGTAGCCTCATTGGGCAGCTCGTCCTCGGAAATATCGTCAAGAAATTCGCTGAATATATTATATAAAGCAAAGAAATAGATATATTCCGGTGCGTTTTCACGATACGCCGCAGAAATGTTTTCAATGACTACATCTGTGACTTCTTGCAGCTTTTTCTTGTCGTTCCATAATTGCTCAAAAAGATTGAGGAAATAATTGGCGTTCTCATAGCTGTCTGTTTTTTGCACCGGATAATAGGCATTGTTGCCGCGTTCGCAGCCGAGGTCAACCGTAGTAAAGCCGCTGATGGGCATATAGGTGCTTTGATCGACCGTCATAAAGCCCATCATCTGTTCGCCGGTGACATTGGACTTGAATGTCACTTTTCTCCTGATCCAATCGGCGCACTCTTTTGCTATGGCCTTTTGGGTCAGTTCGTTGCGAAGCTTCACCTCAAACTCTGTACCGTAAAGACTACGCTCGCGAGAAATACGAGGGATGTAAAACTCGCGCTGAGCTTTTGGAGTTCTCTCAGTCACAAAGGTTGGCGAAGTGAAAATAAAACGCAGTTCATCGATCCCTTCAAGCTGTTTTTTCAGCTCTTGATAGGCATAGATTGAGAAGCACGCTGCTGCAATGGAGAGTTTGCTTCCTTTGTGAATGACCGACTGTAAATCGCCTTTGACAGTGGTATTGATGTTATCAATTATCTGCATTATCTCACCCCGTGTTCGTCTGCCTTCTTAATATATTTCCCGCTTTTTATTCGAGCATCGGCAGGTTTTGACTCATTATCGGGGATCGCCCACTGATTGCCAATTTTTATTGCACCGGGAATACGGTTTCCGTTGCACAATATCTGTATTCTCCGGGTAGAAATTCCCCATTTTTCAGCGGTTTGCGTTACAGATAAATATTTCATTGGCGTATCTCCTAGTTCATAAAGTCTGCTCTGCATTTTGCCGTCCGCATAAATCCACATTATAATTATAATCGCAAAAACGAACAAAATCAAGCCACTATAAGCGAAAAAGTAGCAGTCCTTTATTATCGAGGGTTTGGGGTGTCCCCAAAAGAGAAAAATGGCGTTCCGTGCTGTCTGCTGAAACGCCATTTTTCCGGTATGGCAAGCACCGTTTTCCGCAAGTGTACATACACTTGCTGTGCTTGCTGTTCTCTCAAATTCCAGTCCTGTGCTCGTCCCTCCGTAAATTTTGCGCGAACACGAACACTTTTTTCGTTTGGAACCTTGACTCGAACACCC
>PPYE01433119.1_pt1 | contig 18140 bp, 14 predicted proteins | sample 1559881 | NCBI WGS metagenome assembly PPYE01 (sample SAMN08240022, study PRJNA423297) | Human gut metagenome, whole genome shotgun sequencing project. | reverse complement strand
GGACGATGCCGACGATGCCGCCCTGTTTGATTTGGAGTATTTGGACCTGACCCGTTCCACCAAAGCGGAAGGGGAAACCACCGTCACGGAATCGGAGCACCTGATCCGCCTCACCGGACCGGAAACCCTTACCGCACAGGTGAAGCTGGTGGAAGAGCACCGGGGACGGATGCAGCGCCAGACGGTGGTGGAGCTGGACAACCAGGGCATTGCCTTCGACCACCCCAAATTCATCACCCGTGCCATGGAATTTTTGCGCACCCACCCGGAATACGGCATTACCGTTGTATAATGATTACCAAAGGCAATCATTACAGTTCCCCTCTTGGCCGTCCAATGTCCGGCCGGCCATTTTGCTTCGCAAAAATCGAGGGAAACTCAACGGACTTTTTATAGGTAAATAAATTCCACATAAAAAATCCAGCCATCGGAAGATTTTATTCCGGTGGCTGGAGCTTATCGAAAAAGGTGCCGGATGTTTCCACATTGACCCGTCCTCGGCTCTACGCCGTTGGACGGGCAGATTCAAGTTCGTCACTTCCACAACTTTTCTACAAGAATAAAGCGGAAGAAAGAATTTTAGGATACAACAATTTCCGTTGCAGGGGCTTTGCCCCTTAGAATCCACTGCGTGGGATTCGACCCCAGCAGCTTTTTGTAAAAAGCTGCACCAAAAACTTTTAAGTTAACTTTTTCTACAATCTCGGCCATCGGAAGATTTTATTCCGGTGGCTGTTCTTTTTGGGTTAAGCCCGCTGCCGGGCCAGCATTTCCTTGACCTTCCGCAGGCGGGTGAGGTTGGAGCGCTCGTTGTCTTCCAGCTTCATGGAAATGGTGCGGATGGTCTGTTCCATTTCGGGAATCATCACATATTCCAAGGCATTGACCCGCCGCCGGGTGCGCTCCATTTCATCGGAGAGCATCTCGCAGATTTTGTTCACCTGGGCCAGCTCATAGAGCTTGGGCAGAAGCTGCTGCAATCCCTGCACCGCCCCGTCCAGTTCCGGGGAGGTAAAGGCAAAGCCGTAGCCGATGCCGGTTTGTGGCGCTGGATAAGAGATGGCAGGCACCTGAAGGTTCATCAAATGGGTGGTGGCGCAGTCCGGCTCCTGCCCTGCGGCGGTGAGCAGCAGAGCTTCGGTAAGGGCCGCCTGCCCCATCTCCGCCTGCGCCAGCAGCATAGAGCGGGAAGCCTGCCCCAAAGCGGTTTCTATCTCCCGATGCAGCCTCAGCCAGCGGCGGTGGTACTCCATGTACTGCCGGGCCATCTCGTCCTGCTTATCTTTCAGCAGCTTATGGCCCCGCCTGGCGGTGGCCAGGCGCTTTTTGGTTTTGTCCAGCTCCAGCCGGGTGGGGTTTACGGTGGCGATAAGGCATCACCTTCCTTGGGGAGATACTGTTCCAGATATTCCGGATGGATTCGCTTCAGCTCCGACTTGGGCAGCATGGCCAGCAGCTTCCAGCCGATGGAGAGGGTCTCTTCCATGCTCCGGTCGGTGTGGTAGCCCTGGGAGACATACTGCTCCTCAAAGGCCTGGGCAAAGGCGGCGTACATCCGGTCGGTGGGGGACACCGCCGATTCCCCCAGCACCACCGCCAGTTCCATGGCCTGCTTGCCTCTGGCGTAGGCGGAAAAGAGCTGGTTCATGGTGTCGGCGTGGTCCTCCCGGGTTTTTCCCTTGCCGATTCCCTTATTCTTCAACCGGGACAGAGAGGGCAGCACGTCAATGGGGGGCTGGATCCCCTTGCGGAACAGGTCCCGGGAGAGGATGATCTGCCCTTCGGTAATGTACCCGGTGAGGTCGGGGATGGGATGGGTTTTGTCGTCCTCCGGCATGGTGAGGATGGGAATTTGGGTGATGGAGCCCTTCACCCCCCGGATCCGCCCCGCCCGTTCATAGAGGGACGCTAGGTCGGTGTAGAGATAGCCGGGGTAGCCCCGCCGTCCCGGCACCTCTTTCCGGGCGGCGGACACCTCCCGCAGCGCTTCGGCGTAGTTGGTCATGTCGGTGAGGATCACCAGCACCTGCATCCCCAGGGTGTAGGCCAGATATTCGGCACAGGTAATGGCCATCCGGGGGGTGGCGATCCGCTCTACCGCCGGGTCGTCCGCCAGATTCAAAAACAGCACCGAACGCTCCAAAGAGCCGGTGTTCCGAAAATCCTCCCGGAAAAACTCCGCTTCCTCAAAGGTGATGCCGATGGCGGCAAACACCACCGCAAAGGCTTCGTTTTCCCCCCGCACCTTGGCCTGCCGGGCAATCTGGGCCGCCAGCTGGGCGTGGGGCAGGCCGGAGCCGGAAAAGATGGGCAGCTTCTGCCCCCGAACTAAAGTATTCAGCCCGTCAATGGCGGAGATGCCGGTTTGGATGAATTCCGCCGGGTAGTCCCGGGCGGCGGGGTTGATGGGGGCGCCATTGATGTTCAGGCGGGTATCGGAGATCAGAGCGCCGCCTCCGTCGATGGGGCGGCCCAGGCCGTCAAACACCCGGCCCAGAATCTCCGGGGAAACGGTGAGCTCCAAACCGTGGCCCAAAAACCGGGCTTTGGTGCCGGTAAGCTCCAACCCCTGGGTGCCGGCAAAGAGCTGCACCAGGGCGGTGTCCCCCTGGGCTTCCAGCACCCGGCCCAGCCGCAGGGAGCCATCGGAAGTGCGCACTTCCACCAGCTCATCGTAGGTGACCCCTTCCACCCGGTCCACCAGCATCAGGGGGCCCACGATCTCCCGGATGATTTTATAGTCTCGCTTCACAGTCCTTCCTCCTCATCCTGGGACAGGGTCTCCAGTTGATGCAGCAATGCAGTGAAATCTTCTTCCCATTGGTCTTCCGGCCGGTACTTCATGCCGGCAATGGCGGTGCGCATCTCTTCCCGGTGAAGCTGCTCCCACAAGGCCCGGTTTTGCAGGGAGCTTACCCCCTGCTGATACCAGGTCAGGATGATTTGCAGCATCTGGGCCTGCTTTTGGGGAGAGGTGTACCGGTCCACCTCCCGGAAGGCGTCCTGCTGCAAAAAGTCCTCACGGATCATCTGAGCCGCTTCCAGAATCAGCTGTTCCCGTTTCCCCAGGGCGTCAAAGCCCACCAGCCGGACGATTTCGTTGAGTTCCGCTTCCCGTTGCAGCAGCGCCCTGGTCTGGGCTACCTGACTGCGCCAGCGGGAGGACACCTGGGTGTCGAAATAATCCCCCAGCCGGTCCTCGTAGAGGGAATAGCTTTTCAGCCAGTCGATGGCGGGGAAGTGCCGCTGGTAGGCCAAATCGGCGCTGAGCCCCCAGAATACCTTGACAATCCGCAGGGTGGCCTGGCTCACCGGCTCGCTGGTGTCCCCGCCGGGTGGGGAAACTGCTCCGATGGCAGTGATGGCGCCCTGGCGTCCTTGGCTCCCCAGGCAGACCACGCTGCCTGCCCGCTCGTAATACTCCGCCAGACGGGTGGAGAGGTAGGCGGGGTAGCCTTCTTCTCCCGGCATCTCCTCCAGCCGCCCGGACATTTCCCGCAGGGCTTCCGCCCAGCGGGAGGTGGAGTCGGCAATCACCGCCACCCGGTAGCCCATATCCCGGAAATACTCCGCAATGGTAATGCCGGTGTAGATGGAGGCTTCCCGTGCCGCCACCGGCATATCCGAGGTGTTGGCAATCAGCACCGTCCGCTTCATCAGCGGCAGGCCGGTGCGGGGGTCGTGAAGCTGGGGAAACTCCTGGAGCACATCGGTCATCTCGTTGCCCCGCTCCCCGCAGCCGATATAAATAATCAAATCCGCATCCGCCCACTTGGCCAGCTGATGCTGCACCACCGTTTTCCCGGAGCCGAAAGGCCCCGGCACACAGGCAATGCCCCCCTTGGCAATGGGAAACAGGGTGTCGATGACCCGCTGCCCCGTCACCATAGGCTCTTTGGGCAGCAGCTTTTGGGCATAAGGACGGCGCTGACGCACCGGCCACTTTTGCAGCATGGGCAGCTCCTTCACTTCGCCTTCCGGGGTGCGGAGTCTGGCGATGGGCTGTGTAATGGTGGCGTTTCCCTGATGCAGCCATTCCAAGGTTCCGGACACCCCGAAAGGCACCATGATTTTCTGCAACACCGCCGGGGTTTCCTGCACCGTACCCAACACGTCCCCGGCTTGGAGGGTCTGCCCCACCTTGGCGGAAGGCACAAACTCCCACTGTTTTTCCCGGTCCAGCTTGGGGACTTCCGCCCCCTTTCGGATTCGGTCCCCGTCCCGCCGGTACAGCTCGGTTAAGGGGCGCTGAATGCCGTCGAAGATACTCTCTATCAGCCCCGGGGCCAGCTCCACCGCCAAAGGTTCCCCAGTGGCTTCCACCGGTTCCCCAGGACCCACCCCCTGGGTGTCCTCATACACCTGCACCGAGGCACGGTCCCCCCGCAGCTCAATCACTTCGCCAATGAGCCGCTGGGTTCCCACCCGCACCACTTCGTGCATGGAGATTCCTTCCATCCCCTTTGCCACAATCAAGGGGCCTGCTACTTTTTCAATCTGTCCCACGATTTTTTCTGTCATCCGGCACCGCCTTCTTCCGTTTCATCCGCTAAACCGGCGCCGATGGCCTTTTCCAGATTGGCCTGGGCCGCTTTTTTCCCGTAACCGCTGCTCCCCTGCTCCGGGATGGGAAGGATCACCGGGTAGGGCTGGCTGCGGTATTCCTGACACAACTGGGCAAGGGGTTCTCCAAAACTTTCCCCCAAAAAAATCACCTGGCAGCCGTTTTCCGCCAGCCGCCGCACTGCCTGCCCCGCCTGCTGGGGGGTCTGAGCCGCCACGGTGTAAATCCCGGCAGCCCGGAACAACGCCACCGATTCCTGTTTCCCTACGGCGGCGGTTTTTGCTGCGCTCATTCTGCTTTCCCTCCTGCCGTCTTCTTTTCACAAAGCAAAAGTCCCAGAGCCTTGCGGTCCAGCTTCTTTTGCAGGAAGTACCCCGCCAGCACCCCCATGGGGTCTCCCCAGCCTGCCTGCTCCAGCGCCGCCTCCAAAGCGGCGTTCACCTGCCCCAGCAGTTCCTCACCGGAAAGCTCCGGGGAAATTTCCTGGGGCGGTTCTTCGGTGGGGAGAAAGGCAAAAGGATATTCCGAAAGGGACAGCCCCAGCCTTTCCAGCCGCCAGGCGGTGAGCCGGTTCTTTCCCCGGCCGTACTGCTCCAGCAGCTCTTCCAAGGAAGGGCTCCTTCCCTGCCGGGCCTTGGCTTTGGCCCGGGCGAAAAAGGCGTTGTCGATGATGCAGCTCACCTGACAGGGGTCCTCCGTTTCCTGCAAGGGAGCCAAAGCCTGTTCCAGCTCCTCCCCCAGCAGGGAGTAATCGTTGTTTTCGCCGCAGACCCGAAGGAGGGCCGGTTCCAGGCTCCCCGGCTGCACCGGCAGTGTGTCCATCTCCATTCCCGCCAAAGCCGCCTTGCGGTAGAGCTTGAGATTTAAGGCGTCCTCCTCAAAAAACAGCAGCTGAATGAGTTCCGGTTGGGGAGAGATTTCCCGGAGAAAGTCCGCCGTTTTCTGAAAGTCTTCTTCCAAGGCCTGCAAAAAGTCGGGGCCGGCTGGGTAACCCAGCTGGCGCAGCAATCCCAATGCCTGGGAAAAATCCGCAGACGCAAACCGGTTCCACTGCTCCTTGCTCAAAGGAGGGCGGGCGCTGGCCTGGACGCAGCCGATGGCGTATTCGTAGGAGATGCCTCCAAAGACCTGTTCCTGTTTCATGCTTCTCCCGCCTTCTGTCCAAAGAGGCAATCCGCCAGCTTAGTTTCCTGCTCTTCAAAGAGCTGGTCCAACAACGCCTGGGCGGAGAGGTCCACGTCGTAGGTCTCCCCCACCAGCCAGATTCCCATCTCCGGGCCCCGGCCGGTGTCCAGGGTATAGGCAGCCCTTCCCCCGCTTTGCACCTGCCAGACCCGGCAGTTTTCCTTTAGAGAATACCGTTTTGCCGTGTCCGGGGTGCAGCAGACGGTGACGGAACCGGTCATGGCCTGCTCCTTCACCAGCCGAAAGTACAAAGCGTGCCACGCCGCCGGTTCCAGTTTTCCAAAGGCTTCCAGCCCCTTTTGCTTGAGCTGCTCCAGCAGCTCCTTTTTTTGGTTCAGCAGGGCGATTTTCCCTTCCAGCCCAAGCTGCTGGGTCTGACCCAAAAGGGACTGCTCCGTCTGCTTTTGCGCGGCGAAAACCGTTGCCTGGGCTTCCTGCCGGGCCTGCTCCAGCACCTGCCTGGATTGCTGCTGGGATTGCTGCCGGGCGGTTTCCAAAATTTCCCGGCATTCCTGGTCCGACTTCTGCCGGATCTTTTCTAAAATTGTTTCCACACCCATCTGGACGCTCCTTTGCTTACAGCGTCACGCCGAACACCAGCAAAATGGAAATCAGCAGTGCCAGAATGGCGTAGGTCTCCACCAAAGCGGTCATGGTGATGCCTTTGCCGGCGGCGTCAGGCTGCTTGCCGGTGAGGTGGATGGCCGCCACAGCGGTTTTCCCCTGGGCAATGCCGGAAATCAGCCCGCACAGCCCCATAGGCAGGGCGGCAAAGAAAAACTGCCAGCCCACGGTGTCGGAAATGTCCAGAGGGCTTCCCCCCAGCAGTCCCAGCCGCACCATAATCAAAATGGCGGTCAAAAAGCCGTAGATGCCCTGGGTGCCGGGAAGGGCCTGGAGCACCAAAAGTTTGCCGAACAGCTCCGGCTTCTGGGAGGTGACTCCCGCCGCCGCTTTGCCCGCCGCCATAACGCCGATGGCGGAACCACAGCCCGCCAGGGCGGCGCAAAGGGCCGCACCGAAAATTGCAATCGCCAATCCTGTCATCTTAATTTCCTCCGTCCTTTTTCAATCGAAGATAGTGAGGGTCAATGGAAAAGGGCCGAAACAGGGTTCCGCCCCCCTCATAGAATTTCCCGTAAAACTCAATATATTGCAGCCTACAGTCGTGGACATAGGCGCTGAGCAGGCTGAGGGCCAGGTTGAAGATGTGCCCCGCCCCATAAATGGCCAGAGACAGAATCCAGCCAATCGCCGAACCCTGAATCATCCCCGCCAGCATATTCATCACCATGCCCACCACCCCGGTGGCCAGGCTCAAAGCCAGAATCCGGGAGTAGGAAAGGATGTCGCTGAGGTAGCTGGTAATGCCGTACAGGCCGCTCAGTCCCCCCACCGCCTTGCTCACCAGGCCCTTCCGGTCCCGGCCAGCGGTAAAGAGGATAATCAATGCGCCCATGACTGCCAGCACCCCGCCCACCATCTGGGTGGCGGGAAGGAACAGCAGACCCAGCCCGGCAATCAGCAAAATCCAGGAAACCTGGTCGAACAAGGCGTCCAGCACCTTGCCCTGCCGCACATTCCGATAGATCTTCACTCCCAAGCCGGTAAAGATGTGGGCCACCCCCACCAGCAGGGTCAAAAGCAGCATGCTCACCGGGTCTTCCATGGGAGAGAACAGCAGTGGACGCCAGGTCTCCCCGAAATAGCTGCCAAACACCACCCCGCAAAGCATGGTGGTGATGGAGGAGTACAGCATGACGTTCATCAGCTTGACTCCTTCTTCCCCCAGCTTCATAAACTTCTTCACCAGCAGAATCAGCACCACCATCATGGCGCCGTACCCCACGTCCCCCATCATCATGCCGAAAATCAGCCAGTACCAGGGGGCCATAATGCCGTTGGGGTCCCCTTCGTGGTAGTTAGGGACGCTGAACATATTGGTAATGCCTTCAAACTGGCGCACCGTCTTGGAGTTTTCCAACAAGGTGGGCGGGGATTCCTCCGGCAGAGGGTCCCGGCAGTCCAGCCCGTAGGGCAGGCCGGTTTGGTTTAACAGCTTTTCCAGCTTCTCCTGTTTCTTTTTGGGAATCCAGCCCTCCAGCAGCACCGTTTCCTGAGTGGCCACACAGGGGGCGCTTTCCCGCTGACTTTTTGCCCGGTACTGTTCCGTCAGCCGGGCGGGCAGAACGTCGTCCGCCGCCAGCTCCTTCAAGGTCTGGGTCAGCTGCTCCTGCTCCCGTTCCAGAGCTTGCATCTGCTGCTCCAGCCGGTTTAGCTGCTGGGCAGGGGTGCCCTGCCAAGGGGACAGTCCCACCGGCTCCCAGCCGGGCGGGAGGGCGTCAAACCCCTCCGGCTCCACCGCCGCCGCCAGCAGGCAGCACCGTCCGGCGGACCGGCTGACCAGGGTATACCCGATGGGGGTATCCTGCCGGGAAAGAGCCTCCCAGGCTACGGCGGGGAGAATACCCAGCCGGAACCGGGTGTACCCCAGGCCCTGTTGCAGCTCATCCCAGGTCAAATCCAAATCCCTCCAGGGGGAAAGCCGGGCCTGCTCCTGCCTTGCTTCTTCCAGGCTGCGGCGGCCCTGTTCCAGTTGTTCCAGCAGCGATTCCATCCGCTGGGCCGCCTGTTGGTCGGTTTGGCTTACCTCTTTTAGCGCCTGGGCAGACTCCTCCGGCAGCCCGGAAAGCATCCCCCGTTTGGGGGCATAGGGCTTGAGCTGCTGCATCAGCCGCTCCATCCGCTGGACCTGTTCTCCTGCCTCAGAAGCCCCAGGCTGGGAGCCTTCCCCCTGGGTCAGCATCACCAGGCGGGAGGATTGAAGAAGGTCCAGCAGCGGGGCTTTGTCCTCCTTCATACAGGCCAGGGTAAAATAACTCATGGCAACAATCATAGGACATTCCTCCTATCCCTCCGGCTGTTCCAGCAGGGACAGCAGCAGCTTCACCCCGGCATCCATCCGGCTTTGAGCCAGCTGCTCCAGCACACGGCAGGCCTGCTCCTGCTCCTGGCGGGCGGCGTGGGACAGTGCTTCTCCCTGCTCCTGGGCCTGCCGGCGGATGGCTTGGATTTGCTGTTCGGTCTCCTCCTTTAGGGCCTGGACCTGACGGCGGCTTTCCTGGCGGGCCTGTTGACGGATGGTTTTTGCCTGGGACAAGGCTTCCTGCTTCTGCCGGGCCGCCTGTTCTTCGGCAGCTTTGATTTCGTCCAGAAATTCCATAAGGGTCCTCCTGTGCTTGTCTGGTTTCTCTTTAGAGGTTCTGCCTAAAAATTTTAAGTTCCCGTTTTAGAAACTAGCTAATTGAAATTCCACCCCCATCATAGTCCTTTTGAATCAAAGTGTCAATGGGATTTTTCCATTTTTCCAGCTTTTTTTCTTGCCTTTCAAAAATACGCCAAAGAGACGCCCGGCCCAAACATCTGCCCCTTATTGTTCCATCCTTCCCGCAAAAAAACCGGCAGTGCAATCTGCATCCCCGGCTAACTTGTCAAAAAATGTTCGGATGTTTGCTCATTGACCCTCCCGGCCGCCCTTCCGGCAGCATTTATCTAATTTTGCAGGGAAAAGCGGAAATTTTTCCCATCTTTTAAAAAGTTGCCCAAAGGGCTTTACAAATCCGGTTAGACGGAGTATACTAAGTGCAGATACCCCCACGGGGTGTGGGGGGTAAAAGGAGAGTGATTCCATGCAGGAAAAATACAACATCACCGGCATGAGCTGCGCCGCCTGCTCTGCCCGGGTGGAAAAAAGCGTCTGTGCACTGCCGGGGATGAAGCAGTGCTCGGTGAATCTGTTGAAAAACAGCATGGTGGTCAACTACGACAGCAGCACCTTAACCGGCGCCCAGATCGTCCAGGCGGTGGAAAAGGCGGGGTACGGCGCTTCTCTGCAAACCAAAGGGAAAGCCAAATCCCAGCCTTCCCCGGAAAACGACGCCCAAAAGGAATACCGCTCCATGAAGCGGCGGGTGATCTGGTCCTTTGTGTTCACCATCCCCCTGTTTTATATCTCCATGGGCCACATGATGGGCTGGCCCCTGCCCGGTTTTTTCCTGGGCACCGAAAACTCCATGATCTATGCCCTGACCTTATTTTTGCTGGCGCTGCCGGTGGCCATCATCAATTCCAAATACTTCCGCAACGGTTTTCAGAGCCTGCTCCACGGCTCCCCCAACATGGATTCCCTCATCGCCCTGGGGAGCGGGGCGTCGCTGGTGTACGGGGTGTATGCCCTGTACAAGATCGCCTACGGCTTCGGCTACGGGGATCTGGCCATGGTGAACCAGTTCACCCACGATTTGTACTTTGAAGGGGCGGGCACCATCCTGACCTTGATCACCCTGGGCAAGTTCTTTGAGGCCCGGGCCAAAGGGAAAACCTCCGACGCCATCAACAAACTGCTGAACCTGGCTCCCAAAACCGCCACCGTCCTCCGGGAGGGGGTGGAGCAGGTGATTCCGGCGGAGGAAGTGGAAACCGGGGACCTGCTCATCGTCAAAGCCGGGGAAGCGGTGCCGGTGGACGGGGTGCTGGTGAAGGGGAACGCCTCGGTGGACGAATCCGCCATCACCGGGGAAAGCATCCCGGTGGACAAACAGCCGGGGGACAAGGTCATCGGCGCCACCATCAACCAAAGCGGGTACTTCACCATGCAGGCCACCAAGGTGGGGGAAGACACCGCCCTGGCCCAGATCATCCGGCTGGTGGACGAAGCCACCAGCTCCAAAGCCCCCATCGCCAAGCTGGCGGACAAAGTGGCGGGGGTGTTTGTCCCCATCGTCATCGCCATTGCAGTGGTGGCGGCCGTTGTCTGGCTGATCTGCGGGGCCAGTGTGGAGTTTGCCTTGACCATCGCCGTTTCGGTGCTGGTGGTGTCCTGCCCCTGCGCCTTGGGCTTAGCCACCCCCACCGCCATTATGGTGGGCACCGGGCGGGGTGCTTCCAACGGCATCCTGATTAAGTCCGCCGAAGCCCTGGAAACCGCCCACTCGATCCGAACCGTGGTACTGGACAAAACCGGCACCATCACCCAGGGCAAGCCGGTGGTCACCGACCTGATCTGCCAGCCGGGCATCACCCGGGAGCAGCTGCTTTCCATGGCTGCTTCCCTGGAAAAGCAGTCGGAACACCCTCTAGCCGCCGCCATTGTGGAAGAGGCACAAAAGGAAAATGTCTCCTTCCTGCCGGTGGATGAGTTCAAGCAGATTCCCGGCCAGGGCATTGCAGGCACCGTGGAGGGAGTGGAGTGCCTGGCAGGCAACCACAAAATGATGAGCGCCTTTTCTGTGCAGGATTCCGCCATGGATGAGCTGCAAAACCGGATGGCGGAGGAAGGCAAGACCCCGCTATACTTTGCGGCAGGGGGAACGCTTCTGGGCATGATTGCGGTGGCGGACGTGGTGAAGCCCACCAGCAAGGAAGCCATCCAGCAGCTGAAGCTGATGGGCATTGAAGTGGTGATGCTCACCGGCGACCATCAGAAAACCGCCCAAGCCATCTGCAAGCAGGTGGGGGCCGACCGGGTCATCGCCGAAGTGCTGCCCCAGGACAAGGAGCAGGAGATCCGCAAGCTCCAGCAAAGCGGCAAAAAGGTGGCCATGGTGGGCGACGGCATCAACGACGCCCCGGCCCTGGCCCGTGCCGACGTGGGCATTGCCATTGGGGCCGGTACCGATGTGGCTATGGAGTCCGCCGACATTGTGCTGATGAAAAACGACCTGCTGGATGTGGTGGGCGCCATTGAACTGAGCAAGGCCACCATCCGCAACATCAAGGAAAACCTGTTCTGGGCCTTTTTCTACAACATCATCGGCATCCCCATTGCTGCGGGATGCTACTACGCCGCTTTCGGCTTATTGATGAACCCCATGGTAGCCGCCTTAGCCATGAGCTTCAGCTCGGTGTTCGTGGTGGGCAACGCCCTGCGGCTGCGCTTGTTCAAGCCAAAACACGGCTCCTCCAAGGCCGCCGCTCCTGCTGCTGCGGTTAGAGAACCTGTTTTTCATAAGACAGCCTACCCTATCCCGGAGGGGACGGGAAGCTGTTCCATTCAACCCCAAACCAATCCAATCTCAGGAGGTAGTAAAACCATGAAAAAGGAACTGAAAGTAGAAGGCATGATGTGCCAAAACTGCGTGAAACACGTCACCAAGGCCCTGGAAGGGGTCCCCGGCGCTACTCAAGTCAGCGTCAGCCTGGAAAACAAAACCGCCGCGGTCACCGTGCCGGACACCACCAGCGACGACGTGCTGAAAGCGGCGGTGGAAGAAGCGGGCTACGAAGTCACGGAGATCAAAGACCTATGAAGGCGGACAAGGAAAAAATTTCCCGGGCCATCAAAATCGCCCGGGGACAGCTGGACGGAGTGCTGCGGATGATTGAAGAGGACCGCTACTGTGTGGACATCTCCAACCAGCTGCTGGCCACCCAGGCCATCCTGAAAAAAGCCAACCAGGAGATCCTCCACGCCCACATCCGCAGCTGCGTCCGGGAAGGGCTGCAAACCGACGAGCCCAACCCCAAGCTGGAGGAGGCCCTCTCCTTGCTGGAAAAATTAGTTCCGTGATTTTGCCGGGTCCGGCAGTGGGAAAATCCCTCCCGCTGCCGGATTTTTCTGCCTGCGCCGGGACAAGGGGGCTGGCTTTGGGCGGCGAAAGCAAAAAATGGAAAAAACTGCCGAAACTTTTACGGAATGGTCATACAAACCACCGGCGGCTGTGCTATGATAAGGGTGTTGCAGCCGCCGCGCCGGGGCTGGCAGAACCGGGGGGGAATTTCCCCCGTTTTTTCCCGGCGCAGCCTGGATTTCCCTGGGGCGGCGGCTTGCATTGTGTGGAGTATTCTAGTATAATAAGTTGTAATCTGCCGAGGGAAGGATACGGCAGTGTCCTGAAATGGAAAGGAATTATAGTATGAGTGAAGCAATTCGGCCCGGCCAAAGACTGCTGCCGGTTTTGGCCATGCGGGGCATTGTGATGTTTGAAGGTTCCCTGGCCCACTTTGACGTGGGGCGGGAAAAGAGCCTGAAGGCGTTGGATTACGCCATGCAGCACGGGCGGCGCATCCTGCTGGTGACCCAGCGGGATATTATGACCGAAAACCCCACCACCGACAACCTTTATCAATACGGCGTCCTGGCGGAAATCAAGCAGATGTTTAAGACCCAGGACGGCATCTCCCGGGTGCTGGTGGACTGCATCCAGCGAATCAAGCTGGGAAAAATCCGGGAAGAAGAGCCGTTTTTGCAGTCCAACTACCGCTCCGCCCCCCTCCACCCCAGTGAAGTGGAGGAGGACCGGATGGAAGCCGCCATCCGGCTGGTGAAGTCCTTGTTTGAGGACTACTCCCAGAACGTGCCCAAAATGAACGAAGACGTGCTCATCCGGGTGATGGAGGAGCAGGAGCCCCACCAGCTGTTCTGCCTCATCGGTCAGAACACCATGCTCTCCTACGAGCAGAAGCAGGAGCTGCTGGAACAGAACACCGACTATTTGCGCTTGCAGCGTCTGGCCGCCATTCTGGATCACGAAACTAATGTAATGGTCATTGAGCAGGACCTGTTCGACACCGTCCGGGAAAACCTGGACCGGAACCAGCGGGAATACGTCCTCCGGGAACAGATGAAGGCCATCCAGCAACAGCTGGGGGAAGACGGCTACGGCTCCGACCAGGAAGAGCTGGAGGAGCTCCAGCAGCAAATCAAGGCCATTCAGAACATCTCGGACCAGAGCCGGGAGAAGCTGTTAAAAGAATGGGGCAAGCTCAGCAAAATGCCGGCCATGTCCCAGGAAGCAGGGGTGATCCGGGGCTATCTGGAAACGGTGCTGGAACTGCCTTGGGACGCTTCCACCGAAGACAACGTAGACCTCAAGCAGGCCAGAAAGATCCTCAACGAGGACCACTACGGCCTGGAAAAGGTGAAGGACCGGATTTTGGAAAGCCTGGCGGTGCGGCAGCTCAAGCCCCAGGCCCAGGGACAGATTCTCTGTCTGGTGGGACCTCCCGGGGTGGGCAAAACCAGCATCGGCAAGTCCATCGCCCGGGCCATGGGGCGCACCTATGTGCGGCTGAGCCTGGGCGGGGTCAAGGACGAAAGCGACATCCGGGGCCACCGGAAAACCTATGTGGGGGCCATGCCGGGGCGGATCATCAACGCCCTGACCCAGGCCAAGGTGAACAACCCCTTGATCCTGTTGGACGAAATCGACAAAATGGCCAACGACTTTCGGGGGGACCCTGCCTCCGCCATGCTGGAAGTGCTGGACGGGGAGCAGAACAACACCTTCCGGGACCACTACATCGAACTGCCCTTTGATTTGAGCAAGGTGCTGTTCATTACCACCGCCAATGACCTGTCCACCGTCTCCCCGCCTTTGCTGGACCGGATGGACGTGATCGAGCTGTCCAGCTATACCCGGGAAGAAAAGTTCCACATCGCCAAGGAATATTTGGTGAAAAAGCAGATGGAAAAGCACGGCTTGACTGGCAAGGACGCCGCCTTTTCCAACCCCGGACTGTACACCCTCATCGACCGGTACACCCGGGAAGCAGGGGTCCGGACCCTGGAGCGGCGCATCGGGGACATCTGCCGGAAGATTGCCCTGGAAAAGGTCACCGAAGGGGAAGAATTTACCAAGAAGACCGTGAACGGCAAGCTCATTGAAAAGTATCTCGGCCCGAAAAAGTTCCGGGTTTCCTCCATTCCCAAAACCGACCCCATCGGCTTAGTCACCGGCCTGGCCTGGACCAGCGTGGGAGGCGAAACCCTGGAAATCGAGGTGAGCTGTGTGGAGGGCACCGGCAAGGTGGAGATTACCGGCAACCTGGGCTCCATTATGACCGAATCCGCCAAGCTGGCGGTGACCTACGTCCGGAGCATCGCCGACCGCTACCACATTCCCAAGGACTTTTACAAAACCAAGGACATCCACATTCACGCCCCGGAAGGGGCAGTGCCTAAGGACGGCCCCAGCGCCGGAGTCACCATGACCACGGCCTTGGTCAGCGCCTTGGCCAAAATCCCGGTGCGGCGCACTGTTGCCATGACCGGGGAGATTTCCCTGCGGGGCCGGGTGCTGCCCATCGGCGGGCTGAAGGAAAAAAGCATCGCCGCCTACCGGGCGGGGGTGAAGACGGTGCTGATCCCGGCGGAAAACCTGCCGGATTTGGAGGAAATCGACCCCTCGGTGCGCAAGGGAATGGAATTTCTGCCCATGGAAACCATCGACCAGGTGTTGGAGCACGCTTTGGTGCTGCCGGAAAAATCCGATGCACACCGGTCCATGGACCCGCCGGTGGTGCTGGTGAAAAATCCCGCTCCCGGCGAAAACGCCACCATCCAACAATAACCAAAGGAGAACGCTATGCCACTGCCTTATCAACAAGCCGCCTACCTGAAAAGCTACGGCCTGGCCCGTCAGCTCCCCAAAAGCGACATTCCGGAAATTGCCTTTGCCGGGCGCTCCAACGTGGGAAAGTCCTCCCTGCTGAACAAGCTGTTCGGGCGGAAGAATCTGGCCCGGGTCAGCTCCATGCCGGGAAAGACCGTGACCATCAACTTTTACCAGGTGGGACCGGTTCACTTTGTGGACCTGCCGGGGTACGGCTACGCCAAGGTGGCCAAAACCGAAAAGGACCGGTGGAGCGAGCTGATGGAGCACTACTTCACCTCAGACCGGCCGGTGGAACTGGTGGTGCAGCTGATCGACCTGCGCCATCCCCCCACCAAGCAGGACTTGCAGATGGTGAACATGCTCATCGACCACGGCTTCCCCTTTGTGGTGGCCTTGACCAAGGCGGACAAACTCAACGTCACCCAGCGCAAGCAGCGCTTGGAAGCCTTACAGCAGGAACTGCCCTGTGCCGATCAGATTCAGATGGTGGTCACCTCCACCCTTACCGGAGAGGGAATGGACACCCTGCGGGGGCTGATTGACTCCCTTTTTGAAGAGGAAGAGGAGTCACAGGAGAGTATAGAACAGGAAAGGAAGTAACAGGATGTTTGTATCAAAGGATTTGGCTGTCAATGAAAAGGGACACCTGACCATCGGCGGCGTGGACACCGTAGACCTGGCAAAGGAATACGGCACCCCTCTCTACGTTATGGACGAGGACTATATCCGCCAAAACATGGCTTTGTTCCGGGACAGCATAGATAAATATTACGGGGGCAACGGCTTAGTCTGCTACGCTTCCAAGGCCTTCGCCTGCAAGGAAATGTACCGGATTGCCAAGGATGAGAACATCGGGGTGGACATCGTCTCCATCGGGGAGCTGTACACCGCCATGCAGGTGGACTTCCCCGCCGACAAAATCTGCTACCACGGCAACAACAAGACCCGCCGGGAAATCACCATGGCCCTGGAGTACGGGGTGGAAAAGCTGGTGGTGGACAACCTGACGGAGCTGGATCTGGTCAATGAGATTGCTGGCCAGCTGGGTATCACCGCCAAAATTCTGCTGCGGCTTACCCCCGGCATCGACGCCCACACCCACGACTTCATCAAAACCGGCAAGATCGACTCCAAGTTCGGCCTGACCATCCAGCTGGGAGACGCCATGGAGGGGGTCAAAAAAGCCATTGCCCTGCCCCACATCCAGCTGCTGGGCTTCCACTGCCACATCGGCAGCCAGATTCTGGAAATCTCTCCCTTTGCCCACGCCGCGGAAGTGGTGCTGGACTTCATCGCTCAGGTGAAGAAGGAGTGCGGCTACGAGCTGTCCATCCTGAACTTGGGCGGGGGCTTCGGCATCCACTACACCTTAGAGGACGACCCCGACCCCTACGACGCCTACATGGAACAGGTGAGCCGGACAGTGAAGGCCAAAACGGAAGAACTGGGGCTGAAACTGCCCTACATCATCATTGAGCCCGGCCGGTCCATTGTGGGCCCGGCAGGCATCACCCTTCACACCGTGGGAGGAATCAAGAACATCCCCGGCTACCGGAAGTACGTCAGCGTGGACGGGGGCATGACCGACAACATCCGCTACGCCCTCTACGGCAGCAAGTACGACTTCCTGCTGGCCAACAAGGCCGACCAGCCCAAGGACGATGTAGTGACCCTTGCAGGCCGGTGCTGTGAAAGCGGCGACCTTTTGGGAGAAGGGGTAGAGCTGCAAACCGCCCAGGTGGGAGACATTCTCTGCACCTGCGCCACCGGAGCCTACAACTACACCATGAGCAGCAACTACAACCGGGTCTGCACCCCGGGGGTGGTGTTCGTCAAGGGCGGCGAAAGCCGGGTGGTGATTAAGGCACAGACGTTAGAGGATTTGGTGCGAAACGATATTTAAAAGAAAAGGTAATGAAGTTTAGGTCAAGCCTTTTAGGAAATGAGATCGAAGATCTTTTTTCCGAAGGCATGGTGGGGTCGAATCCCACGCAGTGGATACGAATCCCACGCAGTGGATTCCAGGGGGCAAAGCCCCTGCATGGAAATCATTCTATTTGAATTTTTTAATTGCCCTGAATTTTTTAACAAAGTTGTGGAAACAACAAACCGGAATCCGCCCGCCCAACGGCGTAGAGCCGAGGGTGGGTCAATCCGAAACCATCTGATTCCTTTTCCATCAAACGAAAGCGCTGGAGGAAATTCCCCAGCGCTTTTTCTTTATGGTTCGTTTTTTTGATACGCCTTCCGCTTGGCGATGCTCTCCGTCACCCCGGCAAAGATGCCAAAGGCAATCCCGGCGATGGGCCAGATAATCCAGGTAATCCACCAATCGAAGGTGAGAAAGCTCCAAATCAGGTAGGCGATGACAATCAGCGGCCAATAAATCTGGGCCACAATGTCCACCACGGTGGGGACCTTCTTCCCGGTTTTGACGTCCACTGGGGAAACTGCGGGGCCGGTATCCAATTCTCCCAGCAGCATCTTGCAGCAGCTGTCCACCATCCCGGCCCGGATAAACTGGTACACCCCCACCGCCACAAGGGGGAACAGAACGGACAACCCCATCAGCACGGCCCCATCTTCAAAGGGGGCGCCGTCTACCAGGATAGCGGTCACCAACAAGGGCACCACGCTGAGGATGCACAGCACCGCCCCCAAAGCAATCCGCAGGGGGAAGTACCGGGACTGCAACGCCTTTTGCTGCCGTGCCCAAGCCACCCCTTCCTGCTCCAACACCGCCCCGTTGGTTTTCCACTTCTCGTAAGGGGAAAGCTGGGTGCCGTAAAAGATAAACAGCACCACCGCTGCCGCCACCAGCACAAACAAAGCTCCCAGCCCCAGGGCCACAGCCAGCCCTTCGGAAAGCAGTTCCAGCTCGAATAAGCCCAGCAGCACAAACAGAGGCATCACTGCAAGGATGCACAGCACCGCCCCAATCCCGATTCCCCGGGATGCCCGGCGGTAGGTGGTCAGGCACTCCTGTGCTTGGGCAT
>PPYE01512479.1_pt1 | contig 18147 bp, 13 predicted proteins | sample 1559881 | NCBI WGS metagenome assembly PPYE01 (sample SAMN08240022, study PRJNA423297) | Human gut metagenome, whole genome shotgun sequencing project. | reverse complement strand
GCCGGAAAAGCCTGTAACAATAGGCTATACCGGCATATAAGAACTTTTGAAAAGATAGTCAAAAATTACTTTGTGATTTCATAGAAACATCCCTCCATTAAATCCCGATTTGCCGGAACCGCTGCAATTTTCATGTTTGGCCCCATTAAATTCCGTTTTATCAAAATACAGGCCGGTTTATTTCAGAACCTCATTCCACTTGCCATCATCCTGATAGAAGAAATATACCAAGGATAACAGGTTCTGTTCTGCTCATGGGGGAACTCCAAAGGAATGTTACTGTTTGCCCAGCTGCCAGAACGCAACGGCGCTGGCGGCGGCAACGTTGAGGGAATCGACCCCGTGGGACATGGGGATGCGCACCGTGTAATCGCAGGCGGCAATGGTGGTGTGGGCAAGGCCATCACCCTCGGTGCCCAGCACGATGGCCAGCTTTGGCTCGGCAGCCAGGGCGGCATCGTCAATGGAAACGGAAAGGTCGGTCAACGCCATGGCGGCGGTCTTGAAGCCGAGGTCGTGCAGCTGCTGCATGCCCTGCTCCGGCCAGTCGGCGGCGGTGGAGCCGATCTGGGTCCAGGGCACCTGGAACACGGTGCCCATGCTGACCCGCACGGCCCGGCGGCACAGCGGATCGCAGCAGGAGGGGGTGACGAGCACCGCGTCCATGTTCAGGGCGGCAGCACTGCGGAAGATGGCCCCGATATTGGTGGAATCCACAATGCCTTCCAGCACGGCCACCCGGCGGGCATTGCGGCAAACTTCCTCCACCGTGGGCAGCAGGGGGCGATGCATCGCGCACAGCACGCCGCGGGTCAGCTCGAAGCCGGTCAGCTGGGCCAGCATGGCGCGGTCAGCGGTATACACCGGGGCGTTCCCGCAGCGGGCCAGAACCTCGCTGGCCGGGCCGGTGATCTGCTTGCGCTCCATTAAAAAGGAGATAGGCTGATACCCGGCGTCCAGTGCGCGGGCAATCACCTTGGGGCTTTCGGCAATAAAAATGCCTTTTTCCGGTTCCAGACGGCTGCGCAGCTGAGCCTGGGTCAGCCGGGCGTAAACGTCCAGCTCCGGGGCGGCAAAATCAGTAATTTCAATCACGTTCGGCATACAAAAAGGCGCTCCTTTGCAAAGCTTTGCCTTTATTGTAGCACACCGCAGAAAATCTGGCAAAAAGCATTGACAGGACTAGATAGATGCAGTATCATCCAAATGGTTGATAGTACATCCAACTTAAAAAGGAGGCCAAACATGCAGGCAGAACAGAACAAGGACCCGACCGAGCGGCAGATGACCAAAATTGCGCGGGAAGCGGCCAAGTTTACCGTACAGATGATGAAAGCCGATGGCATTGGCACGGCAGAGTTTGATTTTATTCATCTGGTACGCCACAACCCCGGCATGACCCAGGCGGATGTGCGTGCGGCCCTGAAGATTGATAAGGGGGCGGCCGCCCGTCGTGCGGCCAGCCTGGAAGCCAAGGGCTACCTGGTGCGCAAACCGAACCCGGACGATGGCCGCAGCCAGCTGCTGTATGCCACGCCCAAGGCCGAGGAACTGAAAAACTCCAAAGCTGCGATTGAAACCGTGTTTTATGCCTGGCTGGTGGAGGAACTGCCGGAGGCTGAACGGGAAGCCTTTTGCAAAACGCTGGAAACCCTGTATTGGCGCAGCAAAAACCAGCGGCGGGCAGGGTTCCCGGATGTGACGGCGCGGGTGCAGCAGATGAATGGGGAGGAATTGCAGGATGAAGAACATGGAAAGCGCCCCGGTGCGCCAGCCGGACCGGGTGCTGAGCTACTTCGAAAACCAGAGGCCGGTGCTGGCGGTGGTAACGGTATCGGGCCTGATCTATAACCTGGGTCTGGTGGTCGGCCCCTGGTTTGAGGGCCAGCTGGCCCAATGCCTGCTGGGCATTTTGAACGGGAACGAAACCTTTGCCGCCATGGCGGCGCTGTGTGCGGGCTATTTGATCGCCATTGCGGTGGTGCAGGGGTCGCGGTTCATCAAGCGGCTGTATGTGCGCAAGTTTGCCAACAACATCAACCGCAGCATGAAACAGGTACTGTACGCCAATCTGGTGCGGAAAGACAAGGTTGAGCTGGAACAGGCCGGTACCGGCACCCTGATGACCAAAGCTATTTCCGATGTGGACGCCTGTGCCGAGGGCATGCGCAAGTTCACCACGGAAATTTTTGATACCGGCATTGCCCTGCTGGCCTATGCCGTGATGCTGCTGGGGTACGACTGGCGGCTGGCGCTGCTCTGCCTGGTGTTTGCGCCGATCTCCTATTATATTGCCGAGCAGATGAAAACCCTGGTGCAGCGCACCGGCGCTGCCAACAAGGAGAGCACAGGCCGCCTGAGCGCCGCCACACTGGACCGGGTGTCCGGCGCGCTGACCTACCGCGTGTATGGCTGTGAGCCGCAGCGCGATGCCGCGTATGAAGCCTGCCTGCAGGATTACGAGCGTACCGCCGTCAAAGCTGGGCTGCCGGTGGCCGCCATGCCGCCGCTGTACGGGGTCATCTCGATGACCGGCGTTCTGTTCATCTTTACCTTTGGCGCGCGCAATGTGGCGGGCACCGGCTGGGCCGCCTGGGATATTGCAGCGTTCACCACGTTCTTGTCCTGCTTTGGCAAATTGGCGGTCAAATCCTCCCACGCGGCAAAGCTGTTCAACGCGGTGCAGAAAGCCCAGGTATCCTGGGGACGCATCAAACCACTGATGCGCCAGCCGGACCCCCTGCCGGAAGAGATCCCGGCCAAGCCGGAAACCCTGACCGTGAACAAGCTTGGCTTTGCCTACCGGGGCGGGGCACCGGTTTTGCAGGATATCACCTTTACCGCACAGCCGGGCCGGATTTTTGGCATTACCGGCGCGGTGGCCTGCGGCAAATCCACACTGGGCAAAGCGTTTTTGTGTGAGCTGCCCTATACCGGTTCCATCCGGTACGGCGGGCGTGAGATGGCCGGCATGACGGACGCGGAGCGCTGCGGCGTGGTTGGCTACCTGGGGCATGACCCCGAGCTGCTGAGCGACAGCATCCGCAACAACATCCTGCTGGGCAGAGATGACGACGCCTGGAAGTACCTGCGGGCTGTCTGCCTGGAGGATGAAGTAAAAGCGATGCCGAACGGCCTGGATACCCGCGTGGGCGATGGCGGCGTGCGCCTGTCCGGCGGGCAGCAGCAGCGCCTGGCGCTGGCCCGCACACTGGCCCACCCGCACCCGCTGCTGGTGCTGGACGACCCGTTCTCGGCCCTGGACCGCAAAACCGAAGAACAGGTTTTTGACAACCTGCGTAAAATGACCGCGGGCAGCACCGTGCTGCTGATCAGCCACCGGCTGTACCTGTTCCCCCAGATGGACGGCGTGTTGTGGATACAGGACGGCAAAGCAGTCTGTGCGGCCCACAAGGAACTGATGGCGCAGAACCCGCAGTATGCCGCGCTGGTGAACGCCCAGGAAGGAGGCGAGCAGGATGAACCGGAAAAATGAGACCGTGCGCAGCGTTGTGCTGGGTACCGTGCGCCGCCAGCCGCTGCTTTGCACCGCGCTGGTGCTGGCCGTGGCCGGTGCGGTGGCGGCAAGCCTGCTGCCGCCGCTGGTACTGGGCCGCGTGGTGGACCGCCTGACGGCCCGGCAGGTGGTGCCCTTTGCGCTGGCGTTGGGGTACTTTGGGCTGCTGGCACTTTCCGGCGGGTTGGATTCCCTGCGGGAAAGCTTGCTGACGGTGTTTGGCCAGAGAATGACCCACGCCCTGCGCAGCGCCATGTGCGCCAAGCTGGACAAGCTCCCGGCGGAAGCCTTTGTAAACCAGGAATCCGGCGCGGCGGTTTCCCGCTTTGTGGGTGATGTGGACACGGTGGAAGAGCTGTTCACCTCCGGCATCATCAGCATGTTTGCGGATGCCTGCCGCCTGTGCGGCATTCTGGCCGTGATTTTTGCAGAGAACCGCGGGCTGGCGTTGATCCTGCTGGTGGTTTTGCCGCTGCTGTATCTCTTTACCCGCGTGGTGCAAAAGCGGATGCTGAAAGCGCAGCTGCAAAACCGTGCCGCTGTGGCGCGGGCTTCCGCCCATGTGCCGGAAACGCTGCGCTGCATCCGCACCATCCACACCCTTCGGCGGGAAAATTACATGGAAAAAGCCTATGACGAAGCGCTGGACGACAGCTTTGCCGCGGTGGAGAAAACCAATTTTTACGATGCCTGCTATTCGCCTGTGATTTTGATTATGAACGCGGCGGTAGTGGCGCTGGTCATGCTGCTTTCCGCAACGGGCAGCCCGGAAGTGAGGGCATTCTTTGGCATGTCGGTCGGCACGGCTGTGGCGGTTATTGCCTATATTTCCCAGGTGTTCACCCCGCTGGAAAGCATCGGCATGGAGATTGAGACGATTCAATCCGCTGTGGCTGGTGTGCGGCGCATCAACGGCTTTTTGGCGCAGGCAGAGCGCATTCCCACCGCTGAAACCGCCCCGCAGGCCGTGCCGGGTGCCCCCAGCGTGGAGCTGCAGAACGTGCATTTTGGTTATGAGAGCGATGAGGAAGTGCTGCACGGCCTGAGCTTTGCTGTGCAGAAAGGCGAGCAGGTCACCCTGACCGGCCGCACCGGCGCGGGAAAGAGCACCATCTTTAAGCTGCTGCTGGGTTTGTACCGCCCGCAGCAGGGCCAGGTGATGCTGAACGGTGTGGAAGCCGCCACACTGCCGGATACTGCCCGCCGCCCGCTGGTTGGCTATGTGGAGCAGAGCTTCCGCCGTGTGCCGGGCACCGTGCGGGACCAGATCACCCTGTTTGATGCCGCCATCACCCCGCAGCAGGCGGAGGATGCCGCCCGCACCGTGGGCCTGCATGATGCCATTGCGGCGCTGCCCGAAGGGTACGATACCCCGTGTACGCCGGGCATCTTCTCGCAGGGGCAGTGGCAGCTGCTTTCCATCGCGCGCGCCATTGCAGCCGGGCCGCAAATCTTGCTGCTGGATGAAATTACCGCAAACCTGGACGCCGGAACAGAACAGACTGTTCTGGATGCTTTGCAGTGCGCCGGTCAGAACCGCACCGTGGTTTCCATCAGCCACCGGCTGTACAACCGCACCGGCGGGCGAAGCATTGAGATCTGACACTGACCACTTTAAGCACCGAAAAAGAGCAATTTTTGACCCTTTACAGCGGGCGGCGGCTGTACTAAAATAATCCCTGCTTTGGGGGTGTGGCTTGGAAATTGAGAATTCAGGTTCCCGGCACCTCCTGGGGAGGAAAGTACCATGGCAAAAGACTTAAGGCAAGCCGTTCCCGGTGCTGCTGCAGTTCACCATGCAAGGGCAGTGAGAAATCTGCTGGACAGCTCCGGTGTTCGATACATTTATCTTCCACCATATAGTCCTGATCTGAATCCTATTGAAAAGCTCTGGTCGAAGGTGAAGGCTTTCCTTCGTAAATTCAAGGCACGGACCCTGGATGCTCTTCCGAACGCGATACAATGTGCTTTTCAGACAGTTTCGCCTTCTGACTGCTCAGGCTGGTTCCATTCCTGCGGCTATTCGCCTTATTTTTGAAAATTGCGATAGAAGCAGTGCAGGCACAGGTTTGGACGCGCCTGTTCTGCTTTTGATTTTAGAAATCAATAGGAACCCGCGGAGAACACATACCCGCCGCAGCGGCGGCATTGGCTCAACACGGCACGGCAGGTTTCGTCCGCCTGACGCAGATACTCTTTTTTGCGGGCGGTTTCGGCGTGCTGCTGCTCCTGCATGGCCCGCCAGCGGGGGCAGGTTTTGTGGCAGCCTTCAAACGCACAGGTACAAGTGGAACGGCAGGGAAGCATGGGACATCATCCATCCTTTCAATCCAGAGCTTGCCCAAAATGGTTTGATCTGGTCGGCAAAGAAGCATTTGACGATAATTCCAGTATATCGGGGCCAAACGGGCGCTGCCACCATGGCGGCGTTATATTTGTGTAAATTTTGCGTGAGGTTGACGGCGGTGAAGCTGCGCACTGGGTGGGGTGTTTGTCGGGACGTTGGCGGCGCGGGGCAGCATCCATATCGACCATGCCATTCTGGGCAGCGGCGGCCTGGAGCAGAACAGCCCGCTACCAGCAGCACTTTGCCCGGCCCATCCTGCACGAACAGGATTTGCAGCATGAAGAACTGCTGGCCGGCTACCCGGAGCGCTGGGGCAACCTGGTGCGGGACATCTGCCTGAGCGAGTGAGGGCCGGAAAATAAAACGATAAACTATAAAAAGAGAAGAGCTTGGCGGCTGGTATGGGCCGAGAAGCTCTTCTTTATTATATCATGATTCATATACGTGCTGGCGCTGGAATTATTCCTGCACCGGTGCGGGGTCCACGTTCAGGATGTCATTAAAATAGTTGTTGGCAATCATAAAAACACCCATTGTGGTAATTACCACAAGCTGCTCTTCAGTAAAGGTTTGCTGCATCAGGCGCATCAGGTCCTCCGGCACATGCTTGGGGTCACGGGCAATGGCGCGGCCATATTCGATCAGCAGGCGCTCATCATCGGTAAAATCAAAGGTGGCAAAGTCAATATGGTTCTTTTCCAGCAGGCGGGAAAAATAGGCGCTGCATACCAGGCAGTCATTTTGCAGCGAAATGGCGTACTCATAAAAATCTGCGGCGCGCTTGCCGATCAGCCGCTGCAGCTCACGGTCCAGCTCATAGGAGCTTTCTTCCAGCGTATGGAACGCCGTTACATTATGCAGCAGGGTCAGCTTTTCGTTGGTCAGCTGGTAGCCCTGGGCCAGGTGGTTATCCACCGCGGCGCGGACCTCCTGCGGGGCTGTGGAAAGGTCAATCTTTGAAATATATGACATAACGGGTCTCCTGTTTATGCAAAATAAACCCATTACTTAACTTGATAAGTTGGTTGATAGTGCTGCCAGTATACCACCTGCCGGGCGGTACGTCAACGCCAAACGGGCAAAAACAGGATTGCAGAGAGAAAGAATTCATGCTACACTGGCAGAAAGTGAAACTGCGAAAGGGATGCAGAACAATGGAAAAGGAACAGGCATTGCAAGCCCTATTGGATCAAGTGGTCCGGCAGGGGGATTTTATCGGTGTCAGCGCGCTCTACCTACGGGATGGCAAACAGCTGGCTTATGCACAGGCGGGCATGGCGGACCGGGAACGGGGCATCCCCTTTGCGCGGGATACCATCTGCCGGGTGTTTTCGATGAGCAAGCCCATCACGGCCTTTGCGGTGATGAAGCTATGGGAGGACGGCAAACTGGACCTGGACGCCCCGGTGGCAGCCTATCTGCCGGAGTTCGGGGATGGCGAGCATACGAACCTGACAATCAGGCAGCTGCTCTGCATGACCTCCGGGTATGGCTACAATGATAACGATTCGGTACAGTCGGCGGGGTTGGGCAGGCTGTATGATGAAATTTCGGAATCCTTTACCAAAGGCGGGCAGCGTACCACGCGTCAGGTGATTGCCGAAATGGCGAAGCTGCCGCTGCTGTACCGCCCCGGCAAGGGCTGGCGGTATGGCGTCAGCGCGGATATCCTGGCCGCAGCGGTGGAAGCCGCCAGCGGGATGAACTACCGCGATTTTTTGAAGCAGAACCTGCTGGACCCGCTGGAGATGGTGGATACGGATTTTTATGTGCCGGAAGCCAAGCGTGGCCGGTTTGCCCAAGCGTATGATTTCAATTCCGGCGCAGCGGTGCCCGATGTGGTGAACCACCTTGGCATCCAGATGAACATGAAAAGCCTACCGGAGTTCCTTTCCGGAGGGGCAGGCATGGTTTCGACCATTGACGATTATGCCCACTTTGCCACCATGCTGATGAACGGCGGCGAATGGAACGGCTGCCGCCTGCTGAAACCGGAAACGGTGCAGGCGATGGCGGAGCCGCTGCTGAACGCAGAGCAACGCAAGATTTTTGTGGGGCAGGATACCATGCGCCTTGGTATGAGCTATGGCCATTTGATGAGTGTCTGCGTTGCCCCGGAGGAAAGCCCGGTGCCGCTGCACCTGGGGGAATACGGCTGGGATGGCAAGCTGGGAACCCTGTTCACCAACGACCCTGCAACCCGCAGCAGCCTGCTGATGATGCTGCAGCGCAACGGCCCCTGGGACAGATTGGTCAACCTGCGCGTTGGCGTAAAGAAAATTTTGTGGGAATGAGGGGGATGATGGCATGGAGCCATACCGCCCGAACTGTTATAAAATACCGGAACTGAACGGCCTGCGGGTGCTGCTGGTGTTTATTGTCAGCTGGTACCACTTTTGGCAGCAATCCTGGCTGACGCCGAGCATTGGCAGTTACTCTCTGGATTATCTGCTGCGCGCCGGGTATATGCCAGTGGACGGAACGATTTTGCTTTCTGGCTTTTTGCTGTTCCTGCCCTATGCCCGTGCCATGCTGCTGGGAGAGGCGGTACCGAACACAAAACAGTTTTACCAGCGCCGCATCATGCGCATTGTGCCCAGCTATTATTTTGTCACGCTGGCGCTGCTGTTTGCCGTGGCGCTGCCCTGGCACCTGTACCATAACAGCTCCGATATGGTGCGGGATGTTGTGATGCACCTGACCTTTACCCAGACGTTTAACCCGGCAACCTATATTGCAACCCCCATCGGGGTGGCTTCCTGGACCATTGCAATCGAGATGCAGGCGTATTTGATCTTCCCGCTGCTGGCGCGGTGGGCGATGAAAAATCCCCTTGGCACCCTGATGACAATGGCAGCGGGGACGTTTGCCTTCCGCGGGTGGTGCGTCTGGCGGCTGGATGAATACAATATGGTGGTCAACCAGCTGGCAAACTTTTTGGACATATACACGCTGGGCATGGGGGCGGCACTGCTGTATGTCTGGCTGGTGCAGCGCTACCCGGCAGCGGAAAAACGCAAAGCGATGGCATGGCAGGGGATCGCAACGCTGCTGTGCGTGCTTTCCACCTGGGGGATGCTGCGCATTTTCCGGGTGCAGGCAGGGGAGAGCGGCCAGGCGGTTTTGCAGGCCGGGCAGATGATGCGCCGCCCGCTGCTGGGGCTGGCCGTTGCGGGAATCCTGCTCACCCTGCCGTTTGCGGCGCGCCCGCTGCGCTTTTTGATGGGCAACCGGGTGATGGGCTGGCTGGCGGCGGTTTCGATGAACTACTATCTGCTGCACCAGAACCTGGCCGTTCACCTGAAACGGCTGGGCGTTCCACCGTCCGTCAGCGCGGAACCGAACCGGGCAGGGGAGCAGCCGTGGCAGCTGCAATATACCCTGCTGTGCTTTGGGCTGTCCCTGCTGGGGGCAGCGCTCATTACGCTGTTGATTGAAAAGCCGTGCGCGAAGGTGTTGAAAAAGATGTTTGCGCGTGGAAAAGCGGAAAACAAGGCGGGTACCGCAACCCGACATTATCGAGCATTTTGGCAACGCAGATGCCGTGCCGCAGCCGCCGGAGCGGTGCTTAAGCCGCTAGGCGGGAATTGTGCGGTGTTGCCCAAAGTTTATGGTGCGGCTGCAGTAGTTTGTTGCACTGGGTGACAAAATGTGATGTGCTTTTTAAGCTGCATCTGCAGCAGGCACTGCACACAACGGCAGGCGGTTGGCCCCACTTCTGAGAGGAGGTGAGAACCATGCGTTTTACATTTACTTTCCATGTTGGCCGAAAGACGATCACGCTGGGTTTAGGGGTAAAAAGCAAGAACCGCCACCCTGGCCGGTGACGGTTCTTCAATGAACTCGATAACCTAAAAGGGTCAACCGCTATAACATGCCCGGCGGGGCTGTCAATAAGTATGGCTACAGCACATTCTGCTTGCGGAAAGCGCTGGGGGTCATGCCTTTTTCTTTTAGGAACACGCGGTTAAAGCTGCGGATGGTGCCAAAGCCGCACTGTTCGGCCACCTGGGTGATGGGCAGGCTGCTGCCCTGCAGCAGCGCGGCGGCGTGGCTGATGCGGTACTGGTTGATAAAACCCTGAAAGCCGGTGTGCAGGCTGTGGTTGAAGTAGGCCGAAAGATAGGTGTAATTATATCCAAGATCGCGTGCCATCTGTTCCAGCGTCAGGGTGTGGGTGTAATTCTTTTGCACATAGTCGATAATTTTGGAGGAAAGGTGGGCATCCACATCCGGCACGGGGCGCGGCTGCAAAAAGCACTGTTCCAACGCTGTACCGCAGATCAGGTAAAGCCCGGCCAGCTGCTTGCAGCGGTTGCCGCCCGGCCAGAGCAGCTCCATCAGGGGCGCAGCTTCCATGCGGAACACAGGGGTGATAAACTCCCGCTGGCCCAGCTGAGAAATAAATTCTGGCACCCAGTCGGTAGAAAACACCCATAACACGCTCTGAGATTCGCCAATGGTGCGGTAGCTGTGGATTTGGTCCGGCAGCACCAGCAGGGCTTCGCCGGGGTGAACTTCGTACTGCTCGGTTTCCAGCGTACAGGCCAGTGTGCCGGACTGCACACACAGGAATTCAAAGCTGTGGTGCAGATGCGCCGGAAAATTAAAGTTATGATCGCGCTGGCAGTACAAATAATTGTGCTGGTCAGAACGCTCAGACTCATAGAACAGCATACGGGGGAACCTCACTTTCTTGTTACACAAAGTTTGGCCGGGTGAAAACACCAAAACATCCAAACTTCTGTCTACTATTTTATACGCTCTTTCTTGCACTTGCAAGGGAAAATTCGGTAAAATAAAGAAAAAGCGGAGGGAACCGCAAGAAAAAACACAACGCAAAGGAGAATGGCTCATGTACTACATTGGTATCGATCTGGGTACCTCGGCAGTCAAGCTGCTGCTGATGCAGGGCGACGGGCAGATCGCCAACATTGTAAGCCGCGAATATCCCATTGCATTCCCGCATCCGGGCTGGAGCGAGCAGAACCCCGCGGACTGGTGGGACGCTGTCTGTGCAGGCATTCCGGAGCTGCTGAACGGCTTTGATGCTTCGCAGGTGGCCGGTATTGGTGCCGGCGGCCAGATGCACGGCCTGGTGGTGCTGGATGCACAGGACAAAGTAATCCGCCCCTGCATTTTGTGGAATGACGGCCGCACCCAGAAGCAGGTGGAATACCTGAACAACGTCATTGGCAAAGAAAACCTGAGCAAGTACACCGCAAACATTGCATTTGCCGGCTTTACCGCCCCCAAACTGCTGTGGATGCGCGATACCGAGCCGGAGAACTTTACAAAGATCAGCAAGATCATGCTGCCGAAGGACTACATCAACTACAAGCTGACCGGCGTACACTGCACCGATTACTCCGATGCTTCCGGCATGCTGCTGCTGGATGTGCAGCACAAGTGCTGGAGCAAAGAAATGCTGGATATCTGCGGCGTTAGCGAAGCCAAGATGCCCAAGCTGTTTGAAAGCTGGGAGCCGGTTGGCACCCTGACCGCCGAAGCTGCTGCCAAGCTGGGTTTGCCGGAAGGCGTTAAGGTCTGCGCCGGCGCCGGCGACAATGCTGCCGCTGCTGTTGGCTGCGGCGCTGTGGGCAACGGCAAGTGCAACATCTCGCTGGGAACCTCCGGTACCGTGTTCATCACCAGCAGCACCTTTGGTGTGGACAAGCAGAACGCCCTGCACAGCTTTGACCATGCAGACGGCGGCTACCACCTGATGGGCTGCATCCTGTCCGCTGCAAGCTGCAACAAGTGGTGGATGGAAGACATCTTGAATACCCAGGACTTCGGCAAGGAGCAGGAGCCCATCACCGCTGAAAAGCTGGGTGCAAACGATGTGTACTATCTGCCTTACCTGATGGGTGAGCGCAGCCCCCATAACGATCCCGCAGCCCGCGGTTCTTTCATCGGGCTGCGTATGGATTCCACCCGCGCCGATATGACCCAGGCTGTGCTGGAAGGCGTTGCCTTTGCCATCAAGGATTGTGTCGAGATCGCTCGTGCACAGGGCGTTGAGATCGCATCCAGCACGCTGTGCGGCGGCGGCGCCAAGAGCCCGCTGTGGCGCGAGATCATGGCAAATATTCTGGGCATTCCCCTGGCGCTGCCCCAGACTGAGCAGGGCCCCGGTTACGGCGGCGCCATGCTGGCAGCCGTTGCCTGCGGCGAATACGCCACGGTGCAGGAATGCGCGGATAAGCTGATCAAGATCAAGAGCGTGACCGAGCCGGATCCGGCTCTGGTTAAGAAATATGCAGCCCGCTATGAGCTGTGGCACAAGCTGTACCCGACCCTGAAGCCGCTGTATGCAGAGATGGAGGCATTGCAATGAAGATCTATTCTGTAAATGATCCCGAATTCAAGCCTTATGGCCGTGTGGTGACCGGTCTGGAAGCTGCCAAGGCAGAGATCCTGCAGGCGCTGGCAACCACCCCGCTGCCGGAAGCTACCGACTATGTGGCCGAGGAGCCTGTTCTGCAGGGGCTGCCCGCAATGGTGGAAGTTTCCAAGCATCTGTTTGGTGGCATGCCGGTCCAGCTGGGCTGGTGCAACGGCCACAACACCAAACTGAACTGCCTGGAATACCACCGCGACAGCGAGTTCAACCTGGGCACCGAGGATTTCATCCTGCTGCTGGCCAAGATGGACGACATCACCGATGGCAAGCTGGACACCGCAAAGGTCAAGGCTTTCCGCGCACCGGCAGGCACCCTGGTGGAAGTTTACGCCACCACCCTGCATTACGCACCCTGCCATGTGGACCCGGCCAAGGGCTTCCGCGTGCTGGTTGCACTGCCGCAGGGCACCAACACCGCCAACACGGCATCTGCGTTGCCAAAATGCTCGATAAGACATCCAGTATTATCTGCGCTTTTGGCTTAGCATCTGCCGCACCTCACTCGCCGTATCGGCACTTAGAATTATGCGGTATTGCCCTAACTTCTAACTCCTACTTCCTAACTTGATATTGAGCAGAGCAAAATTAAAAAATAAACGGAGGGCAAACTTATGAAGTCTACCAACATCCCTGAAGTCAAGCTGGGCATTGTTGCCGTCAGCCGTGACTGCTTCCCCATTCAGCTGAGCGAAAAGCGCCGCGCCGCTATCGTGGCAGCCTGCCAGGCTAAGGGTCTGGACCTGTACGAGGCAAAGACCACTGTTGAGAACGAGAAGGACATGGAGAAGGCTGTTGCCGAGGTTACCGAGGCTGGCTGCAATGCTCTGACCGTTTTCCTGGGCAACTTTGGCCCCGAAACTCCGGAAACCCTGATCGCAAAGTTCTTCAACGGCCCCTGCATGTTTGTTGCAGCTGCTGAAGGCGACGGTGACATGATCAACGGCCGCGGCGATGCTTACTGCGGCATGCTGAACTGCTCCTACAACCTGGGTATGCGCCACCTGAAGGGCTACATCCCCGAATACCCCATCGGCACTGCTGATGAGATCGCTGACAAGATGATCGAGTTCGTTCCCATCGCCCGCACCCTGCTGGGTGTGCGTGATCTGAAGATCATCACCTTCGGCCCCCGCCCGCAGGACTTCTTTGCCTGCAACGCACCCATCAAGGGCCTGTACGAGCTGGGCGTTGAAGTGGAAGAGAACAGCGAGCTGGACCTGCTGGTTTCCTACAAAGAGCATGCAAATGACCCGCGCATCGAGGATGTCTGCAAGGATATGGCTGCCGAGATGGGCGAAGGCCACTACTATCCCGACCTGCTGGCCCGCATGGCTCAGTTTGAGCTGACCCTGCTGGACTGGGCAGATGCACACAAGGGCAACAAGAAGTACGTTGCTTTTGCTGACAAGTGCTGGCCTGCATTCCCCTCTCAGTTCGGCTTTGAGCCCTGCTATGTCAACTCCCGCCTGGTAAGCCGCGGCATCCCCGTTTCCTGCGAAGTTGATATCTACGGCGCTCTGTCCGAGTACATCGGCATGTGCGCTTCCGGCGACACCGTTACCCTGCTGGACATCAACAACAGCGTGCCCCAGTACATTTATGATGAGGACATCGCAGGCAAGTTTGATTACAGCCTGACCGATACCTTCATGGGCTTCCACTGCGGCAACACCCCGGCCTGCAAGATGTGCAATGACCGTGCCGTTAAGTATCAGCTCATCCAGCACCGTCTGCTGGAGCCGGCCGGCAGCGATCCCGACTTCACCCGCGGCACCCTGGAAGGTGACATTGCACCTTCTGACATCACCTTCTACCGTCTGCAGTGCGACAGCGAGGGTAACCTGCGCTCCTACATTGCAGAGGGCGAGATCCTGCCTGTTGCTACCCGCTCCTTCGGCGGCATTGCAATCTTCGGCATCCATGAGATGGGCCGTTTCTACCGCCATGTTCTGGTCCAGAAGCGTTACCCGCACCACGGTGCCGTTGCATTCGGCCATTACGGCAAGATCCTGTTTGAGGTCCTCAAGTTCCTGGGCATTCAGGACATCGCTTACAACCAGCCCAAGAGCCTGCCGTACCCGACCGAGAATCCGTTTGCTTGATCTGGCATAAAAAGCTGAACCACAATCCAGCAACAAGAACGGAATCCACTATTTTGTTTCGGTAACAGTCACTATACTGTTAAGCGTAGGGAAAAACCGTAAAAAAACAAAAATCTAGGGAGGAACATTATGCTGAATCCGTCCGAACTGAAAAAGATCGATGCCTATTGGCGTGCCAGCAACTACCTGGCAGCAGGCCAGCTGTACCTGCTCGATAACCCCATGCTGCGCCGTCCGCTGACCCGTGACGACGTGAAGAAGAAGATCGTTGGCCACTGGGGCACCGTGCCTGGCCAGAACTTCGTTTATGTTCACCTGAACCGTGTCATCAAGAAGTACGACCAGGATATGATCCTGATCTCCGGCCCGGGCCACGGAGGAAACTTCTTTGTTGCCAACGCTTACCTGGACGGCACCTACTCTGAAGTTTACCCCAACATCAGCCGTGATGAAGAGGGCATGAAGAAGCTGTTCAAGCAGTTCTCCTTCCCCGGCGGCATCTCCAGCCACGTTGCACCCGAAACTCCGGGCTCCATCAACGAAGGCGGCGAGCTGGGCTACTCCATCGCACACGCATTTGGCGCTGTGTTCGATAACCCGGATCTGATCTGCGCAGTTACCGTTGGCGACGGCGAAGCTGAGACCGGCCCCCTGGCCACCAGCTGGCAGTCCAACAAGTTCCTGAACCCCGTGGGTGACGGCGCTGTTCTGCCCATCCTGCACCTGAATGGCTACAAGATCTCCAACCCCACCATCTTTGGCCGTATGACCCATGAAGAGATGGAGAGCTTCTTCCGTGGCTGCTCCTGGAAGCCGTACTTCGTTGAAGGCGACGACCCGATGACCATGCACGAGAAGATGGCTGAGACCCTGGATACCGTCATCGAAGAGATCCACGACATCCAGAAGCGCGCCCGTGCTGGTGAGGATATGGGCCATATCCAGTGGCCTATGATCGTTCTGCGCACCCCGAAGGGCTGGACTGGCCCGAAGGTAGTGGACGGCAAGCCCATCGAGGGCACCTTCCGTGCACACCAGGTGCCCATCGACATCACTGTCGGCACCCCGAACCAGGAAGAGCACCTGAAGCAGATCGAAGAATGGCTGCACAGCTACCATGCTGAGGAACTGTTCGACGAGAACGGCACTCTGATCCCCGAACTGCAGGAACTGGCTCCCACCGGCGACCGTCGTCTGGCTGCCAACCCGCACGCAAACGGCGGCAAGCTGCTGCGTGACCTGCGTACCCCCGATTTCAAGCAGTATGCAGTGGATATCCCGTTCCCCGGCTCTGTCGAGAAGCAGGATATGATCGAGCTGGGCGGTTACATCCGCGACGTGCTCAAGCTGAATGCTGATGCTAAAAACTTCCGCATCTTTGGACCTGACGAGACCATGTCCAACCGTCTGTACAAGTGCTTCGAAGCTACCCAGCGTGATTGGAACTCCACCATCATCCCGGGCGATGAATTCCTGGCACACGACGGCCGCATCATGGACTCCATGCTGTCCGAGCATATGTGCGAAGGCTGGCTGGAAGGCTACCTGCTGACCGGTCGTCACGGCTTCTTTGCTTCCTACGAGAGCTTCATCCGCGTGGTGGACTCCATGGTTGCACAGCATGCTAAGTGGCTGAAGGTTTGCAGCCAGCTGCCCTGGCGCCAGAGCATTGCTTCCCTGAACCTGATCCTGACCTCCAACGTATGGCAGCAGGATCACAATGGCTTCACCCATCAGGATCCCGGCTTCCTGGATCACATCGCCAACAAGAAGGCAGACGTTGTCCGCCTGTACCTGCCGCCGGATACCAACTGCCTGCTGAGCTGCTTCGACCATTGTGTCCGCAGCCGTGACTATGTCAACGTACTGGTCACCTCCAAGCATCCGCGTCCCCAGTGGCTGACCATGGAGCAGGCTGTTAAGCACTGCACCCAGGGCGTTGGCATCTGGGATTGGGCTTCCAGCGATGCAGGCGAAGAGCCGGATGTCGTCATGGCCTGCTGCGGTGATACCCCGACCCTGGAAACTCTGGCTGCTGTCACCATCCTGCGCGACGCTATGCCCGAACTGAAGATCCGCGTTGTCAACGTTGTTGACCTGATGAAGCTTGAGCCCAACACCAAGCATCCTCATGGCCTGTCTGACGCTGATTACGATGCTCTGTTCACCAAGGATAAGCCGATCATCTTCGCATTCCATGGTTACCCGACCCTGATCCATGAGCTGACCTACGAGCGTACCAACCGCAACCTGTCTGTCCATGGCTACCAGGAGGAAGGCACCATCACCACGCCGTTCGATATGCGCGTGCAGAACGAGATCGACCGCTTCCACCTGGTTAAGGATGCCCTGCAGCACCTGCCGCAGCTGGGCAACAAGGGCGCTTATCTGATCCAGCAGATGAACGACAAGCTGGTTGCTCATAAAAACTACATCCACGAAGTTGGCCAGGATCTGCCTGAGATCATCGACTGGAAGTGGCATCTGCCTGAGAACAAGTAATTTGTTCTGAACCCTTTGTTTACTAACCCCAAACCCTGAAAATATGCCACCCACCGCAGCCCCCGTAAGGGGACTGCGGTGGGTGGTTTTTTGTGCGCTGATATTTTCTTCTCTTGTGCGGGCTGCTGTGCATGCTGGCCCGGCAAAATAAAAACACCCCCGCTCAGGTGCGGCACTGCTTTGCAGCAGGCCATGCGCCGGGGCGGGGGTGTTATTCGTTACAACAAATCAAGCCTTAAGCGGCTTGTGCACAGAACTTGCAGCAGAAATTACAGCTGCGGGCCGGCAGAGACCAGAGCCTTGCCGTGCTCGTTGCCTTCGTACTTGGCGAAGTTCTTGATGAAGCGGCCTGCCAGGTCCTCAGCCTTCTTGTTCCACTCAGCAGCATCTGCATAGGTGTCACGAGGATCGAGGATAGCGGGATCAACGCCGGGCAGAGAAGTGGGAACTTCGAAATCGAAGTACGGGATCTTCTTGGTCGGGGCTTCGTTGATAGCGCCGCTCAGGATAGCGTCGATGATGCCGCGGGTATCCTTGATGGAGATACGCTTGCCAGTGCCGTTCCAGCCAGTGTTGACCAGGTAAGCCTTAGCGCCGCTCTTTTCCATCTTCTTGACCAGCTCTTCAGCATACTTGGTGGGATGCAGTTCCAGGAATGCCTGACCGAAGCAAGCAGAGAAGGTCGGGGTGGGCTCGGTGATGCCACGCTCGGTGCCGGCCAGCTTTGCGGTAAAGCCAGACAGGAAGTAGTACTGGGTCTGAGCCGGGGTCAGGATGGAGACCGGGGGCAGAACGCCGAATGCGTCAGCAGACAGGAAGATAACATTCTTGGCTGCCGGAGCAGAAGAAATCGGGCGAACGATGTTCTGAATGTGGTTGATGGGGTAGGAAACACGAGTGTTCTCGGTCACGCTCTTATCAGCGAAATCGATCTTGCCTTCGGCGTCGAGGGAGACGTTCTCCAGCAGAGCGTTGCGCTTGATGGCGTTGTAGATGTCAGGCTCAGAATCTTTGTCCAGGTTGATGACTTTGGCGTAGCAGCCACCCTCAAAGTTGAAGACGCCGTTGTCGTCCCAGCCGTGCTCGTCGTCGCCGATCAGCAGGCGCTTCGGGTCGGTGGACAGGGTGGTCTTGCCGGTGCCGGACAGACCGAAGAAGATGGCGGTGTTCTTGCCTTCCTTATCGGTGTTGGCGGAGCAGTGCATGGAAGCCATGCCCTTCAGCGGCAGGAAGTAGTTCATCATGGAGAACATGCCCTTCTTCATCTCGCCGC
>PPYE01662282.1_pt1 | contig 18148 bp, 14 predicted proteins | sample 1559881 | NCBI WGS metagenome assembly PPYE01 (sample SAMN08240022, study PRJNA423297) | Human gut metagenome, whole genome shotgun sequencing project. | reverse complement strand
AATTTCAATTATAGGAAGTATAATGACCTCGTAATGCAAACAGGAATTTCAAAAACAAAAGGAATTTCAAAAAGAAAAAGGAGAGTGCATTCACTATGAGAAAGCAGACAAAGTTAGTTGCAGTTCTTTCTGCAGCATCTCTGTTAGCAATCGGTGCATCCATGACCGCTTTCGCTGCTACCCCTCATTGGGATCAGGAAGACGGCGAGTGGGTATACTTAGATCGTAACGGAGACAAGGTAGCTGGCGAGTGGAAGAAGTCCAACGGCCAGTGGTATTACTTAGACGATGACGGCTACATGGCAAAGGATATGTTAGTTGAGTACAACGACAATCGTTACTATGTAGACGCTAACGGCGTAAAGGTAACCAACGCATGGGTATCCATGGATAACGATGATTACTTAGATGACGAAGATGTAAGCACCGTATGGTTCTACTTCGATGGCAACGGCAAGGCTGTAGGATACGGCAAGGACGAAGGCGCTATCAAGAAGATCAACTACGGCGATGGCAGCGTAAGCGGCTACTTCATCTTCAACACCGATGGTGTAATGTTAAGCGGCTGGCAGGAGTGGGATGGCAACACCTACTACTTAGGCGATGAGAATCAGGGCTGGGCTCTGACCGGATGGCAGTATCTGGATACCGACGATGAGTTATTCGACGGCGGCGATGACAACGGCGATCCCTATGAGTCTGAGGAGTGGTTCTACTTCGATTCCAAGGGCAAGGCTCAGAAGAGCAAGAATAAGCAGATCGGCGGCAGATGGTACTCCTTCGATCAGAACGGCGTAATGCTTGATCTGTGGGTATATGGTACTGGCTCCGCTATCAGCAATACGGATGGTTCTTCCAGCACTATGGCTACCAACGGCGATGCAGCTGCAAGATATCATGAGGAAGACAACGGCTGGAGAGATAAGAACTGGGTACTGGCTTACGCTAACACCGATTACGATGATTACGATGAGGATCTGTACTGGTTCTACCTGAACAGCAAGGGTGTTCCGACCATTGCTACCGAAGGCGTAGGCTATGGCGAGGAAGTAACCGACAGCAATAAGGCTTATGACGGTCTGATTGCTAAGTCCGTCAAGAACAAGACCTACATCTTCGATACCGCTGGACGTATGAGAACTGGTCTGTTTGAGTTAAAGGATGTAGCTAAGGGAAGCTCCACCATGGCTGAGGGCTACTACTACTTCACCGAGGAAGAGGGTTCTGCTGAGGGCCAGATGGTAACCAACAAGAGAATGACTGTTGAGGTTGACGGTGAGGATGAGCAGTACTACTTCAAGAAGAATGGTCAGGCTTATACTCAGACCATCATCAGCGGTTCTGTATATGGTGAAGACGGAAAGTTAATGAATGATTACGGCGATGGCTCTACTTATGAGTTAATCACTGCTCCGTATGATCTGTATGAGAAGGGTGATACCACTACTCCGGTTGTTGAGGAAGGCACCAAGATCCTGATCAACGGCAATGGTAAGATCAAGAAGTCCGGTACTGTAACCGATATCAACGGTGATAAGGTTAAGGCTTCCAATTACGTAGCTGAGATTCAGCCCAGCAAGGACTGATTTAACAGTACTTTAAGTTAATTAATTGCCAATTAGGGGCAGGCGGGAGATTTTCTCCCGCCTGTTTTTAATATATTTTGCCATATAAAAAATGAGGCAAGGCCTATTCAGGCCTTGCCTCAAATAACTTTTTCGACTGGTTGTCACTTTTGAAAAAGTTTATGGCAATTAGATTTTGTATGTTAGAGAATTAATCGTCCTCTTCTACGCTGGTTACAATGTAGTTGCTTACTCTTACCTTCTGATCATTGATGTCGGTAACGGTACCGGACTTCTTGATCTTGCCGTTCTCGTTTAACAGAACCTGAGATCCAGCGGTTACAGCAGGCTCGGTGTCACCCTTCTCATACAGATCATACTCAAGAGTTACGATCTGATAGGTGCTGCCATCGCCGTAGTCATCCATTCTCTTTCCGTCATGGCCGTATACGGTTCCGCTGATGATGGTATCGGTGTAAGCTGCGCCGCCCTTCTTGAAGTAGTACTGCTCATCCTCGCCGTCAACCTCAATGGTTACCTTCTTATTGGTAATCATCTGGCCGTTTACAGAACCATCCTCGGTGTTGAAGTAGTAATAGCCGGCATCCATGGGTTCCTTAGAGGTTCCCTTATATACCGGAGAAGTATTGTCGCCTTCATCCTCGCCGCCTAACCAGTACAGGCCGGTCAGCATTACGCCCTTGCTGTTGAATAAGTAGGTTTCGCTCTTGATGCTCTTAGCGCCAACTTCGCCGTTGTATTCGGGATCATCTGCATCAGCGACGTTGTCATCATCAATACGATATGCAGATCCGATTGCGGTCAGCTTGTTGTTATCAACGGTATCCTGAATAGCGCGGAAGGGCTTGCCGTTGCTGTCTAAGTAGAACCAGTAGGGATCATCGCTGTAATCATCGTAATCGGTTGCCGGATAAGCGTAGATCCAGTTCTTGCCGCGGTCGCCGTTGTCCTCATTGTAGTATGCGGATCCGGTAGCGGTAGAGGTGCCGTCTACATTGGTGAATACGCCGGAAGCGGTTGCGTTGGTAGCATCCTTGTATACCCACAGGTCAAGCATTCTGCCGAACTCATCAAAGATATAAGTTCTGCCGCCGATAGAACGGTCATCGTTCTCTACAGCCTTACCATCGGACTTGAAGTAGAACCACTCCTCGTCATTGTAGTTGTCATCATCCTCATTGATGCCGTTGAATGCGTCAATGTCAGGATCGATGGTCAGATACTGCCAGCCGGTACGTGCCCAGCCTTCGTTCTGGCCGCCTAAGTAGTACAGCTTCTCGCTGTCGCCGCTCTTGCTCCAGCGCTGCCAGCCGCTTAACATATAGCCATCCTCATTGAAGATGAAGTAGCCGGAAGCTCCATCGCCGTAGCTTAACTTCTTGATCTCGCCGTTGGTGGTGTCACAGCCTAAAGCCTTGCCGTTTCCATCGAAATACATCCAAACGGTATCAATCTCTTCGCTCTGATCATCGTCATCTAACAGATCATCGTTGTCCATGGATACCCATGCGTTGGTAACACGAACGCCGTTGGAATCTACGTAATACTTGTCATCATCATCCTCGATTACCCGATCCTTGGCCATGTAGCCATCCTCATCCAGGTAATACCAGTAGCCGTTGGACTTCTTCCACTCATCGGTAACCTTTCTTTTTGAAATTCCTTTTGTTTTTGAAATTCCTGTTTGCATTACGAGGTCATTATACTTCCTATAATTGAAATTATCAGGAGAAATGGCGGGATATGGATACGTTTTGGGGAGAATTAATGAAAAATTTGTTTGTTTCGTATAAAGAAAAACAGCGTTTCCAGAAGCGGGGGGAAAACATAATGGAAACATATGGGATCGGCCGAAAAAATTAAGAAATTACTAAGTTTTTTTTAACTGGATGTTAATTTGTTGGAGAAGGCGCAACATTGCATAATTCCGCAGAAAATGGTATACTTTACGCTATATGATTGAAAATAGGGCGCTTATGGCCTTTGAAGGATCCGGCGGGAAGCGGATGCCTGCAGATATCGGAAAGAGGAGATGACTGCGATGGAGACGAAGGAGAAAGTGGTGAATCAGGAGCCGGTTGATGGATTTTCGGAGGTGTTCGGGAAGATCTATGACGGAGCCATTGGAATTGGCGTATTGATTATACTGGCGATATTCCCGCTTTATTACAGAGATTATTACTATGATATTTTGGTTGCCAAGTATACGTTTTACTATGTGACTATGCTTGGCTTGTTTGGCATGCTGCTTTTGATTTCCGCAGCTGCGGTGATCATCGACGGAAAAGAATATGGATTTTCCCACACGAAGAGTTTCTTTTCAAAATTTTCGCCAAAGAAGATCCGGGATCATGTGCTGATTACAGACTGGTTTTTGGTGGCTTTCCTTCTGACGGGCGTGATATCCACCCTGCAGTCCGATTACGTATATGAATCATTCTGGGGAAACGAGGGCCGTTATACCGGACTTTTCCTGCATCTGATTTACGGCATTGGCTTTCTGATCATCAGCCACCTCTACCGTTTTAAAAAGTGGCACATGAATGTGTTTCTGGCAGCGGCGATGCTTCCGCTTCTGTTCGGCATCACGGATTATTTTAATATGGATCTTCTTGGATTTAAGTGGGAGATTGACCGGGCTGACCGGAACAGTTTTATGTCCACATTTGGAAACATTAATACTTATGCCACGTATATCGGCATGGTGTTTGGGTGTCTCGGCATTCTCATTGTGAAAGAAAAGTCGCTTTGGAAGACGGTTCTTTATGCTGCGGCCTTTGTGATTACATCACTGGCGCTGATCATGTGCAACAGTGACAATGCGCTTCTGGCAGTTGGCCTGGTATTTGCACTTGTGCCGCTGGCTGCTTTTCGGGACAGAAGAGGGGTAATGGGATATGCCATTCTGCTGACGATATTTTTTGGCGCGGCACAGGTCACCCGATGGCTTACAGAGGCGATGGCGGATGTGGTGATCCCGCTGGAAGGCGCATGCCGGATGATCGTGTATCTTCCGGGGCTTTGGATGATTTCGCTGGTGTTTCTGGTGATATCGGCAGCTTTGGGAATCGTAAGTCTGCGGAAACGGTCCGAGGGCGACTACGGAAAGAAATTTTCCAGAGCCTGGGGCGTGTTTTTGATTGTCTGCGTCTGCATTGGCCTGTTCGTGCTGTATGATGCAAACTGGGGCGGAAACAGCGAGCGTTATGGAAGCCTGGCACCTTATCTTCGCTTTGCTGATGAATGGGGAACTTACCGGGGACTGGTGTGGCGGATTACTATGGAATCCTATATGAATCAGCCGTTAATGCATAAAATATGGGGATTTGGTCTGGATACTTTTGGCGTGATGACGATTTCCTATCGCGGGTATACCAGCGCGATTTGCGGACAGGTGTTTGACAGTGCACATAATGAATATCTGCAGTATCTGGTTACGATTGGCCCGGTAGGATTAGCGATGTATGCGGGCTTTCTGTTTTTTGCTATTCGGCGCATGATCAGGTGCTGTACAGAACCGAAGTGGGGAATGGCGATTGCACTGGGAGTGGGATGCTATCTGCTTCAGGCTGTGGTGACGATCAATCTTCCGATTGCTACGCCGATCATGTGGATGCTCTTGTCTGTGGGAGCAGCAGGGTGTGCCAGACATGCAGGAGAAAATACTCTGAAATCCAAAAGTTAAGTTATTGTCACCGAGGTGGGTTTTGGAAGCTTTTCCATTAAAAACAGGAAGAGACGCGATTGCGTTTCGGTGAAAATGATGCTATACTGGGCAGGATTTCAGCAGATAAGAAGGAAGATATGTTTTGAAAGATTATGGGCAATATAAACGATTAATTAAATTCATTTCATCATTCGTAATTGTGGCAGCGCAGGTATTGATTTACTATTATGTATGGATGTATTACAATACCCGCATTGTAGAATTCCCTTTTTTCCGAAAAGGAAACTGGCTGATGGCAGCTTTATACGGGGTATTGCTGATGTTTTTTCTCCATATGTACGGTGGATTTAAGATCAGCTATTTAAAAAAAGGAAACCTTATTTATTCGCAGATTCTGTCGGTTGTTATTGTTAATACAATTACATACTTTCAGATCGCACTGCTGGATAAGCGGTTTCACAATCCGGCACTTATGCTGGCGATGACGCTTGTTGATATTGTTGTGATTGTAATATGGGCGTTTTTCTTTCAATATATTTACAGCCGGATGTTCCCGAAGAAAAAAATGCTTTTGATTTATGGGGAACGGCCCGCGTTCCATTTGATGGATAAGATTAATTCCAGAGAAGATAAATATATTCTGGCGGGAGCAATGCCGATTACCTGCGGGATCGATAAAATTATGGAGCAAATGAAGGATTATGACGCGATGATTATCGGAGATATTCCCGCTCATGAGAGAAATCAGCTGATGAAAATGAGCTTTGGCGCAGGAATCCGGACATACACTGTTCCGAAAATTTCGGATATTCTTCTCCGCTCTTCGGATGAATTAAATGTCTTTGATTCTCCGCTTTACTTATCGCGAAATGATGGGCTGCAAATTGAACAGAGGGTGACGAAACGGCTGGTTGATATTGTATTTTCTGCAATAGGTCTTCTGATTTCCAGCCCTCTTTTTCTGATTTTCGCTGCTGCGATAAAGCTGACAGATGGCGGGCCGGTATTCTATAAACAGGAACGCCTGACGATTGGCGGAAAGCATTTCTGGATTTATAAATTCCGCACAATGATTCAGGACGCAGAAAAGAAAGACGGCCCAAGACTGGCTGGAGAGAAAGATGATCGTATTCTTCCTGTGGGAAGAATCCTCAGGAGAACGCGGCTGGATGAACTGCCTCAGCTGATTAATATTTTGAAGGGAGAAATGTCCCTGGTAGGTCCCAGACCGGAGCGCCCGGAACTGGCGGAGATTATTACGCAAAATATTCCGGAATTTGCTTATCGCCTGAAAGTAAAAGCTGGGCTGACTGGCTATGCGCAGATTTACGGCAAATATAATACGACCGCTTATGATAAACTGAAGCTGGATCTGACCTATATTCGAAATTATTCTCTGCGGCTGGATATCCGACTGATGCTGATGACACCGAAGATCATGCTGATGAAGGAAAGCACGGAGGGGGTTAAGGATGATTTTGTGGACCCGGCATTAAAACCGATAGAATCCAAGGAGCAGAGCGGATATTCGTCATAAACAATATCCGCAGGTTACAAAGGAGCATTATGGCGAAGATAAAAGTGTTGCAGGTGAATAAACTTTATTATCCCGCAATCGGGGGAATCGAGAAAGTTGTGCAGCATATCTCAGAAAGCTTAAAAGATGATTTTTCCATCCAGGTGCTGGTATGCCAGCCCAAAGGGCGGAAAAGGCAGGAGATGGTAAATGGAGTCCCGGTATATCGCTGCGGCAGCTTCGGCACACTTTTTTCTGTTCCGATGTCTCCGGCGTTTCTGTGGCAGTTTCGAAAAATGGCAAAGGATCAGGACCTGGTACAGTTTCATGCGCCGTTTCCATTGGGCGATCTGGCCTGCTTGCTTTCTGGATATCGTGGAAAGGTGGTCCTTTACTGGCACAGTGATGTGGTGAAACAGAAGAAGCTGATGCTTTTTTACCGGCCATTAATGGAAGCCTTTTTAAAACGGGTGGATGTTATTATTTTGGGAGCGCAGGGGATTCTGGAAGGATCTGCATATTTAAAGCCATACAGGGAAAAATGCGTGGTGATTCCCTTTGCCGTAGATCCGGTGATCGAGGAGAGGGGCAGGGCCTACCTGGAACGACGCAGGATATCCGGAGAAGAGAAGCAAAAGAATGGTCCGGTAAAATTCCTTTTCGTTGGACGTCTGGTCTATTATAAAGGAGTCGATGTACTCCTGAAGGCATTTCAGCAGGTCAGAGGCGGCTTTTTATCGATCGTGGGTACGGGCGAGCTTCAGGAAACCCTGCAGCGATTTGTAGAGGAACGAGGGCTGAAGGATAAGGTGTGCTTTCTGGGAAAGCTGGATGATGACGCGTTAAATAAGGCTTTTGAGGACTGCGATGTATTTGTCCTGCCTTCCGTGGCCAGGAGCGAGGCTTTCGGTCTGGTGCAGCAGGAGGCTATGGCCTATGGGAAACCGGTGATTAATACCAGACTGAAAAGCGGTGTCCCGGAAGTGAGCTTAGATGGGATTACCGGGCTGACTGTGGAGCCGGGCAATGTATCTGCTTTGGCAGAAGCTATGCAGAAAATGATCGATTATCCTGTTTTGCGGGATGCATACGGAGCGGCTGCCAGAAAACGGGTAGAAGAAAATTATACCACGGATAAAGTGACTGCAAAGATAAAAGAATTATATGAAAGCTTAACGGCAGCGGAGGAATCATGAACCTGTCAAAAGAAATTCTCGGGGCAGCCGGTGTGCTGAAACCGGTCCTGTTAAAGATTTTTCCTTATGAATTTTTGAAAAAAATAAAAGGTGTGATGGTAAAAGATAGCCTTAACAAAATTGAGGGGATTTCCATCAGACCCTTTGAACGGAGTGAACGGCCTGACGGAATTAATCTGATCGGAAATATGAAGGCAGAGACCGGGCTGGGACAGAGCTGCCGTCTTCTGGCAGATGTGCTGGAAAACTGCTGTGTGCCATATTCCATTTACGAGTACGATCAGCTGGGAGCGACTACCGCAGGAAATTATAATTTTTCCGCAAAGTCAAGAAGCGATTTCCCTTATAACATTAATTTGATTCATATTAATCCGCATGACCTGGGGCTGGCATTCATGCGTCTTCATGATCAGGCGTGGGACGGACATTACAATATTGGTTTCTGGCTCTGGGAGCTGGAAGAGTTTCCGGAGGAATGGATGCCATGCTTCCATTGCGTAGATGAGATATGGACGCCGTCTGAATTTACCAGCAGCAGTATTCGCAGGAAAACGTCAAAACCGGTGATTACGATTCCCTATCACGTGAAGGCAGAGGTGTCGAGAAAGTATGAGAGAAGCGAGTTTGGGCTTCCGGAAGATCAGTTTTTGTTTCTGATGATGTATGACCGTACCAGTTCTACAGAGAGAAAAAATCCGCAGGCAGTGCTGCGGGCTTTCCGGGAAGCTTTTCCGGAGAAAGAAAATGTGGGAATTGTAATTAAGATCAGCAATTCCACAGAAAAAGAAGTAGAACTGATCCGGCAGATGCTGCCGGCGGCTGCAAATATTTATTTTATTACTGATATTCTGACAAGAGATCAGGTAAACGGGTTAATCCAGTGCGCAGATGCAGTGGTTTCACTCCATCGTTCGGAAGGTTTCGGCCTGGTGATGGCGGAGGCCATGCTTTTAGGCACGCCGGTAATCGCTACGAACTGGTCAGCGAATTCTGAATTTATGACAGAGGATACTTCCTGCCTGGTAAAGGCAGATATGATTACATTGAAGGAAGATGTGGGGGCCTTTAAGAAAGGCAATCGCTGGGCAGATGCAGATATCCGGCAGGCGGCCGGGTATATGAGGATGCTGTTTGAACATCCGGAATATGGAAAAGCCATGGCAGAGCGGGCGAAACGGCATATCGAAAGCTGTCTCAGTATGGAGCAGGCAGTTCGCCTGATCAATGAAAGGGTCAAAGCCATCTATTCCGGCGGCCATCAGGATATGGAAGAGAATTAACAGGAGGCAAAGATGCAGACGATAAAGGAATTGTATGCATACCGCACCATGATTGCCAGTCTGGTAAGGCGGGATTTGAAGGGAAGATATAAGGGGTCCGTATTAGGTTTTTTCTGGACTTTTTTAAACCCGTTGATGCAGCTGGGCGTTTATACTCTGGTTTTTTCCATTATTATGAGAAGCGATATTGAGGATTTTTATCTTTTTCTGTTTGTTGCGCTGGTGCCCTGGATTTTTTTCAGCACGTCCGTCCAGGCTGGCGCCGGATGCATTCGCGGACAGCAGGATCTGATTAAAAAGATTTATTTTCCCAGAGAGGTGATTCCTCTCTCTTTTGTGACTTCGCAGTTCGTCAATATGCTGTTAAGTCTTCTGGTCGTTCTGGCTGTACTCCTGGTCGCAGGAAAAGGCTGGAACCTGGCGGCGATGTATTTCCTTCCGTTAATTATGCTGATCGAGTATATGCTTACTTTGGGAATCACGCTGCTGGTTTCTTCCATTACGGTTTATCTGCGCGATCTGGAATATTTCCTGGGAATCGTGGTTATGGCCTGGCAGTTTCTCACGCCGGTTATGTACTCTGTGGACCGGGTTCCGGATGCTCTGCTTCCCATCTTTATGCTGAATCCCATGACACCGGTGATTATTGCCTACCGGGATATTTTATATTATAAAACGATTCCTCAGTTTGGCACGCTTCTGTCTGCGGTTGCCTTCGGAATTGTTATGCTTTTGGCAGGTTTTCTCGTGTTTTCACGGCTGAAACGCCATTTCGCGGAGGAGTTGTAATGAGTCAAGAATACGCAATCGAAGTAAATCATATTACCAAACATTTTAAGGTGTATCAGGATAAAGGGAATACCCTGAAGGAAAAAGTACTCTTTCGCAACCGGCGCAAATATGAACTCCGGGAAGTGCTGAAGGATGTAAGCTTTCAGATTAAAAAAGGCGAAGCGGTAGGACTGATCGGTCACAATGGATGCGGGAAAAGTACGACCTTAAAGCTGCTGACGAAGATCATGTATCCGGATTCCGGCACGATTACCATGAGAGGACGCGTATCCAGTCTGATTGAGCTGGGGGCCGGATTCCATCCGGATATGAGCGGACGGGACAATATTTACATTAACGCATCAATTTTCGGCCTGACGAAAAAAGAGATTGACGCCAGAGTGGATGATATTATCGCATTTTCGGAACTGGAAAGCTACATCGATAACCCGGTGCGGACATACTCTTCGGGAATGTATATGCGTCTGGCATTTGCTGTAGCCATTAACGTAGATGCGGATATACTCCTGATCGATGAAATCCTGGCGGTAGGCGATACTAATTTCCAGTCCAAATGCTTCAATAAGCTTCGGGAGATCAAACGGATGGGGACAACTATCGTTATCGTTTCCCATGCCTTGAGTCAGATCGAGCAGATCTGTGAGCGCAGTATCTGGATTCATGATGGTGTGATCCGCATGGAAGGAGCGCCCTGCGATGTACATCCTGTATATCTGGATTTTATGGGGCAGTTTCGGATGCGGATGATCGAAAACCATCACAGCCAGGGAGAGGATGTGGTCCTTCCTGCTGAGGATGGGAATGGAACGGAAGTGTGGCGGAACGGCGAGAAGATACGCTGGGGAAACGGGCAGGCCCGGATCACCGGCGCTTTGGCTTACGGAGAGGACGGGAAAGAAAAGAAAATTTTCCGGACAGGTGAACGCATCCGCATGGAGGTGGATTACGAGGTAAAGGAGAAGGTAGAGGACGCGGTGTTTGGAATTGGTATATACCGGGGAGACGGCCTTCACTGCTACGGAACCAATACACGGATTGAACAGTTCCCGATTTTCGATCTTGAGAAATCCGGGAGATTTACGTTTACTATAGAAGGCCTGGAGCTGCTGCCGGGAGAATACGATATTAACTTTACCATAGAAAAGGGAATGGGAATTCCTGTGGATTATTATACGAAGATTATGCGGATTGTAGTGTACTCGGAATTAAACGAAGCCGGAACCTGCCGTATCCGGCATACCTGGAACTGGGAAATGGAGGAGCATCATGACGGAAATTAATGTGGAAAAAATCATGGAGGAGATCCGTCAGGAGATCCGGGAAAAAGGCGTAGAGGAAATCCTTCCGGAATTTTCCGAGACCACTATGGGCGGCTTCAGTGCCCCTGTCTTAAATATGCAGGAAATGCTGGGGGATCTGCAGTCCGCCAGCGAGAACTATTTTGTGGATCCGGCCAGGCCTCTGGGAGGAGGACTGAAGGGGAAGATCAAAAAGATCATCCGCAAGTGCGTCCTTTTTTACGTAAAGCCGATTACAGAAGACCAGAATCTTTACAACATTAACGTTCTGGATACGCTGAAGCAGATGTATGCCTATGTGCAGGCTCAGGAGACTTACAAGCGGAGAATGGACCGAATGATGGAGAGACTGCTGCAGGAGAATGAGGAATTAAGGAAGCAGAATAAAGAGATTCTTGACCGGATGAAAAGTATCGGTAAGGAAATGCCATCGGCAGAACATGCAGAAGCAGACAGAAAAGGAAATGATTAAGCACATGGAGGAGTCTCATGAAAGTAGTTCAGATCGTACCGAGTATATCCTACGGAGACGGCGTCAGCAATGACTGCATCGCCATAAAGCGGGCTCTGGCAGAGCGGGGATACGATACGCAGATTTATGCTGAGAGCATCAGCCCAAAGCTTAAGCGGGGCACCGCGGTGCCTCTGGATAAGATGCCGGAGTTTTCGGAGGATGATGTGCTGATCCTTCATGTGGCCAGCGGCCATCATCTGAATTTTAAATTTGACAAGTTTTCCGGGAAAAAGGTGATGCGCTACCACAATATCACGCCGCCCTATTTCTTTGCCGGATATAATCGGAATTCACAGAATTCCTGCAGTTTTGGTTATGAGGGCGTAAAATATCTGGCAGATAAGGTGGATTATGTGATCGCCGTATCGGAATATAATAAGCAGGATCTGCGCAGAATGGGATATACCTGCGATATTGACGTGATGCCCATATTAATTCCTTTTGAGGATTATGCCCAGGAACCGGACGCCAAAACGATAGAGAAGTACAGTGACGGAAATCCCAATATCGTGTTTACGGGGCGAATCGTACCGAACAAGAAGCAGGAGGATGTTATCCGGGCATTTTACCTGTATAAAAAGCATTATGCGCCCGGCGCGAGGCTTTTCCTGGTGGGTTCTTATCAGGGAATGGAACGGTATTATGAACGCCTGCAGGACTATGTAAGGCGGCTGGGAGCAGAAGATGTGGTATTTACCGGACATATTCCTTTTAACCAGATTCTGGCCTATTACCGGCTGTCTGATGTGTTTCTGTGCATGAGCGAGCATGAAGGATTCTGCATCCCTCTTTTAGAGGCCATGTATTTCCACGCGCCTGTGCTGGCGTATGACAGCTCTGCCATAGCCGGAACTCTGGGAGGAAGCGGAATCCTGTTAAAAGAAAAAAATCCAGCGCTGACAGCTGGCTGGATCAACCGTCTGGTTACTGACGGGGAACTGAAAAAAATGGTGATCGAGAAACAGGATGAGCATCTGAAGAAATTCACTTATGAGCGAATCCGGGAGAAACTGTATCAGTGTATGGATAAGATAATCGGAGAGAACAGATGAAGAAGATATGTTTTGTAGTACAGCGATACGGCCTGGAGGTAAATGGGGGAGCAGAGCTGCATTGCCGCCAGCTGGCGGAGCATCTGCGCCCCTTTTATGATGTTACGGTGCTGACCACCAAGGCGGTGGATTATATCAGCTGGGCGAATGCTTATGAGAAGGACGAAGAAGAGATTAATGGGGTGCGGGTGCTGCGGTTTGGGGTGGAGTATCCCAGAGAAATGGAAATTTTCAATGAGGTAAATGCACGGTTCGCCCGCGGAGAAATCAGAACCAGGGAGGAACAGGAGGAATGGCTGGATAAGCAGGGGCCATATGTTCCGTCGCTGCTGAATTATATCCGGGAAGAAAAAGATGCATATAACGCATTTATCTTTTTCACTTATTTGTACTATCCTACAGTAAAAGGAATTCCATTGGTCAGGGAAAAGGCGATCCTGATCCCGACAGCTCACCGGGAGCCTTTTCTGGAAATGAGTATGTATCGGGATGTTTTCTGTCTGCCGCGGGGGATTTTCTACAATACGCGGGAGGAACGGTATCTGGCGGAATTTGTGTTTGAAAATGAGAACATTCCCAATGACATTGGGGGCGTAGGAGTTCAAACACCTGAATATACGGATCCGTCGGGATTTCGGGCAAAGTATGGCCTGGATCAATACCTTCTTTATGTAGGGCGGATCGATACTGCGAAAGGGTGTGAATGGCTATTTCGATTTTTCAAACGGTATAAACAGCGCCGTCCCGGCAGCCTGAAGCTGGTTCTGATGGGAAAACCGGTTATCCCTATTCCGGATGATGAAAATATCATTTCTCTGGGATTCGTAGATGAAAAGGACAAATTTGATGGAATGGCCGGGGCGGAAGCACTGGTTCTGCCTTCAGAATTTGAAAGCCTGTCCATTGTCGTACTGGAATCTATGGCAGTAAAAAGACCTGTGATTGTAAATGGAAAGTGCGAAGTGCTGGCAGGACACTGCATTCGCAGCAATGGAGGGCTTTATTATGAATCCTACTCAGAATTTGAGAGAGTCATTGATTTTATTTTAGAGCACCCGGAAACCGCCGATATCATGGGGGAAAACGGGAAGTGGTATGTGGAAAAGAATTACCGGTGGGAACAGATTGTGGAAAGACTTTGCCAGTTGATTGAAATGAAGGTGAGCGGGCAGTCATGAAGATAATATATGTGTTGATTAATTTCATACTGATTTATGAAGCAGCAGCTTACATTTATTGCCGGAGATACAAAAAAAGAGATAGGTGTATTGAACCAGGATGGGGAATTACGCTGGCTTTTATTGGCGTATTTTTAGTGAATAATTTGGCTGCATTAATTCTGACTATTCTGCAGCGGTATTCTTTCGAGGGATTAATCCTGACGCTGATTGCTGTGGGAACAGTGGGCGGACTCTTTTTGTTTCGCACGCAGAGTTTTTGTCTGCCGGGAGAAATCATGAAATGGGTATTGGGCCATCGTTATCATCTGATTCCCGCGTTTATTCTGGCTGCAGCATGTGTGCTGTATTTTGCTTTCCCTACAAAATATATGTTGGGGGGAAGAGATCCGGGGCTTTATTTTTTAGACGGCATTCATATTTCACAGACCGGTTCTATGCAGTATGAAACAGATGAATATCTGAATGCGCATTACGACGAATTAAAAGATGTTTTATATCCCGGATATCCGGGACTGTTTACTCCGGAAAAGCTGGAGGGTATGGAAGGAGAACCAGGAGAGATTTCTCCGCAGTTTATGCCCATGTTTCCTTCTGCTCTTGCTGTAGGATACGATCTAGGAGGCGTGGAAGGGCTGATTCGGGTCAATGGAGTCATTGGAATACTTGCCCTGCTGCTGCTTTATTATTTTACAAAAGAATATTTCTCCCAAAAGGCGGCGGCAATGACAATGGGGATTATGCTGTTTGAGCCGGCGCAGTTATGGGGAGTAAGGATTACTGAAACGGAAATTCTGTCCCAGGTATTGTTGTTTTTGTCCATGTACGCAATTTTTCACGGCTGGAAGTCAAAAGAGAACAGATTCTTTCTGGCCGGTGGAATTCTTCTGGGCATTGGATGCATAAACAGAATCGATACGTACATTTTTGGAGCGGGCATGGCGGCAGGAACAGTGTACTGTGTCTTGTGGAAAGAGGAATATGGAAAGAAAATGCTTGCCGCTTATGCTGCATATATGGTCTGCGGGATGTTGGCACTTCTTTATGGATGGAAATTCAGTCACATTTACATTGTGGAACACTGGCAGGCAGGAGTTCTTTCTGCGATAGTCCTGCTGAATCTGGCCTGCTTTGCGATTACCGCAGCACTGTATGGATGTAAGCTTCGGGGATGGATAAAGATACCGAATGTTATCTTAAGGATTATAGAAAGTCCCAGGCTGCTGAAAGGCGCATTTGGAATCCTTCTAGCAGTGTTTGCCTATGCTTATATTATTCGCCCGTGGGGAAGCGATTATTTCGTAAAAAGGGCGATGATTGAATTTTGCTGGTATACATCTGTCCCGCTGGTACTTTTTGCCATGTATGGGCTTTATCGGGTATTTAAGGACAAACAGGAAGAGTCAGAGCCGTATTTTACGTTCTTTTTTATCTGTCTGGCCAGCATTTTCGTATATATTATCAGCCCAAGTGTTGCGGCAGATCATATCTGGGCCGGAAGAAGATGGGTTACGGCGAACATTCCCTTTGTTATATTGATGGGAGCCTATGGAATTACCATGATTCGCCTGAAAAAGCAGAATGTACAGCGCTTTATCCAGGGGATAGCGGCATTGTGGGCCGGAGGCTTCATGCTGTTCCAGAGCAGGCCGTTTCTGTTTACGCATATTATGGAAGACCTGGATCTGCAGTATGAAGAACTTGCACAAAAGCTTTCGGATGAGATCGTGTATTTTACTGCCGATCAGCAGATTGCGTCCTATCTTCGCTATGCTTATGGAAAACAGGTATATCTGATGAGCGAAGAAAAACAGGAAAATTATACGGATTTTGTAAAACAACAGGGATCATTCTACTATATCGGCAGTGAAAGCGCTCTGGGCTCTGCCAGATATTACTGCAATTATGTGGAAGAACCAATACACTGTACCCTTTCCGGAATGTATCTGGAAAAGACCGTAGGAAGATTTCCCAGAGCGCTTTATGAACGCAAGCTGCCGGCATCGATCTATCATATGGAGTATGGCTATAATCCAGTGATTTCGCTGGGAGAAGATGAAATTCAGACGGAAAATGGAAGTTATGATAAGGATGGAGCTATCCGCGCAGATGAGAACAGCGGAATTCTGTTTTATGGACCGTATCTTTCGCTGGAAGCGGGAAGCTACGAATTTTCCATGGATGTAGAAGGACAAAATCTGGAGAATGCGATGATTGAAATCTCGTCCAACGCAGGAGAAAACGTATTTGCTTCGGCGGAAATTTCTCAAGCAGGAAAGGTATCAGTAACATTTACTCTGGAAACGGCAGAAAGTGGGATTGAAACCAGGATGTGGATAGGAGAAAACAGCGGCATTGTCTGCAGAAATCTGGAGATCCGGCAGATTTCCAGCCAGGAAACCATAAGAAATTGATGGAAATATAGTCATTTTACTTGAGAATACAGTACAGGGTAGCTATAATAGAGAAAGGTCGAAAAAGCTCGGCTTTTTGATGTCAGAAACAAAAGGAAAAAGGAGTTAGAGATGAAGCTGATTATACAAATTCCGTGTTATAACGAGGCAGAAACACTGGAAATCGCATTAAACGATCTGCCGAAGCACATTGATGGAATCGATGAGATTGAGTACCTGATCATTAACGATGGAAGCAAGGACAATACCGTTGAAGTCGCAAAAAAATGGGGCGTTCATTACGTTGTTAATTTTAAACGAAATAAGGGACTGGCAAAGGGCTTTATGGCCGGTCTGAATGAATGCCTGAAACAGGGAGCAGATATTATCGTTAATACGGATGCAGATAATCAGTACTGCGGAGAAGATATCGAGAAGCTGATTCGTCCGATCCTGGAAGGAAAAGCGGATATTGTGATCGGTGAACGTCCGATCGATCAGACGGAGCACTTTTCACCATTAAAGAAAAAACTGCAGCATCTGGGAAGCTGGGTGGTAAGGAAAGCATCCAATACGGATATTCCCGATGCTCCCAGCGGCTTCCGCGCCTACAGCCGGGAAGCTGCCATGAAGATGAATGTAATCAATGAATATACATATACTCTGGAGACTATCGTGCAGGCAGGACAGAACAAAATGGCGATCACATCGGTGCCGATCCGGACAAATGCGGAGCTGCGGCCTTCCAGATTGTTCAGCAGTATGTTTGGGTATGTGAAGAAGTCGATGGTGACAATTATCCGGTCATTTATGATGTATAAGCCGATGAAGTTTTTCTGTACCATTGGTGTGATTTCGATATTGATCGGTGTTTTGATCGGACTTCGATTCTTGGTGTTTTTCTTCCAGGGGGCTGGCGGCGGAAATATCCAGTCGCTTATTTTGGCCAGCATGCTGATCATTATTGGTGTGCAGACTTGTATTGTAGGTTTGCAGGCGGATGTGATTGCAGCGAACCGGAAGATTCTGCAGGATATTCAGTATAAGGTGCGGAAGATGTATTATGAGAATGAAATTGTTGATGATGAAAAAAACAATAAAATGTGATTATCTAATTAATAAGGTAGAATTTATAATTATGCTTGGATGACAAACAATGGATGTTAAAATATAAATTATTGGAGAAATAATATGGAATTAAAAAAAAAGGTTTTATGGTTGTCTTTATGTGCTCCATATGATACCGTAGCACATGCTGGAGGGAAAATACATAATTACTATATTAAGAATATGCATAAAGATGGGAGATTTGATATTTATCTTATATCTTTTTGCTATGAAAGCGAATGCCAACTGCTTGATTTAAATCAATATCACATTTCAAATAAGATAATTGTAGTAAAAAATAACTTTTTGAAAAAGGCATTTAACGCTGAATCCGCATTAAACCCAATACAAAAGTATGCGGGAATTATACCAAATTATCAAAGATATTTTGCACTGAAGGAAATGCATCAATTTGCGAAAACACATGAACAGCCAGATATAATTATTTTACATTGGACCCAAATGGTGGTTTTGTATTATGAAATAAAAAAATGGTTTCCGAAAAGTAAATTTGTTATGATTGAAGAGGATGTTTCCTTTTTAGGGTATGAAAGGAAAATTAATTATGC
>PPYE01275659.1_pt1 | contig 18151 bp, 15 predicted proteins | sample 1559881 | NCBI WGS metagenome assembly PPYE01 (sample SAMN08240022, study PRJNA423297) | Human gut metagenome, whole genome shotgun sequencing project. | reverse complement strand
GTTCTAAAGCCCTCGAGGTGCATGCCGCCTTCCTTGGTGTAGATGTCGTTCGCAAAGGAGAGGGTGTGCTCCGAGTAGGTGGTGTTCCACTGCAGTGCAACCTCGACCTCGCCCATCTGTGATAAGGGGGCGTCTGGGTCTGACTTGCCCTCGATGTAGATGGGCTTGGAGAGACCGGGCAGAACCTCCTTCTCGTACTTCTGGCCGTTCCAGCCGTTGAGATGCTTCACGAAGTCGACTATGCCGCCCGAATAGCAGAACTCGTCCATGCGCGGCTTGAGCTCGCGCTCGTCGGTAAGGACGATCTTGAGGTTCTTGTTGAGGAATGCGGTCTCCTGGAGGCGGTCGTGCAGGGTGTCGTAGTCGTAGACCGTCGTCTCGAAGATGGTGTCATCGGGCCAGAAGGTGATAGTGGTGCCGGTAGACTTAGTCTTTCCCAGCTCCTTGAGCTTCTCGGTGGTCTTACCGCGCGCAAACTGCATCTCGTATATGCTGCCGTCGCGCTTGACCTGCACGACCATCTTCTTGGAGAGGGCGTTAACAACCGAGACGCCCACGCCGTGGAGTCCGCCCGAGACCTTGTAGGCCTGGTTGTCGAACTTGCCGCCGGCGTGGAGGATGGTGAGAACGACCTCGAGCGTCGAGATCTTCTTCTGGGGGTGTTTGGCCACAGGGATGCCACGGCCGTTGTCCTCTACGGTCACGGAATTATCTGGGTGGACCGTCACCTTAATCTTGGTGCAGAATCCCGCCATGGCCTCGTCGACGGAGTTGTCGACGATCTCCCACACCAGGTGGTGGAGGCCAGCGGACGAGGTGGTGCCAATGTACATGCCAGGACGCTTGCGCACGGCCTCAAGACCCTCGAGGACCTTGATTTCACTCACGTCGTACGAGTTGTCGTTCTTGTTTGCCACGTGACTCCTCTCAGAGCTTAGCAAGATACAGATTTAAGTGTACTCCAAGGCCACTTTTCTTCTCGCACGCAAGAATTTGAGGTGTCTAAAACAGAATACCTGCGCATCAGCGCCACGGAGAGACATGTTAGGGCCGAGAAGTTCCGTCGTTCGTGTCTCTGCTCTTTTCGCGCCTGAAGGACAGGCTCATGGCCTTGTAGACGCTCCCTCTGAGAGACTCCGGTACGGTTTCTGCAAGCTTCTCGACAGTGTCCTGCTCGCTTCCGGTAAGCTCCGGCAGCGGCGGCTTGAGCGTCTCGCCCACGGTCTCACCGCTTGCACGATTCTTGCGCGGTGCTGCACCGTGACCGTACTGGGAGACGATGAACTCGATCTCCGAGATCTCGAGGCCACCCATGGAAAGGCGTGCCCTATAGACCTCACGGTTTGCCCTAAAGTCCACGGCGCGCATACGCGAGTCCACGTAGACGCCCAGTATGGGGGCAGCGCCCTTCACATGTGGCTCCTTGAGGAAGACGCCGGTGGTGTGGGCGCGCTCCACGTCGCCGTTCACGTTGTGCCACACGTAGGCCGCATGCTGGTTGGCGCTCATGGAGCGGCGCGCCTCCGGACTCGAGAACATGCCATTGAGCAGCGACGATATGTCTTCGTAGTCCTCACTCACCAAACTCCACCACCTTCGAGCGGGAGAGAAGCTCGTCCGAGAAGTACCCAAGGTTGGTGGTGGTGACCACCGTCTGGATGCCGCTCTGGGCGAACTCGATCACGGACTGGCGGCGAGTCTCGTCCAGTTCAGACATCACGTCATCCAAAAGCAGCAGCGGGCGCGAGCCGGTGACATCCTCTGAGACGAGCACCTCGGCCATCTTGAGCGCCAGCACTATGGAACGCTGCTGGCCCTGGGAGCCAAAGCTGCGGACATCTCTGTCATCGATGGCAAAGACCACGTCGTCGCGGTGGGGCCCCACCGTGGTTTGCTGGCGGCGAAGGTCATCCGGGCGCGCTTCCTCGATGCGCGCAAGGAAACGCTCGGCAAGCTCCTCGCGCGAGAGCGCGAGAGGGTCGTCGCAGACGGTACTCTCGTAGGTGCAGGTGAGTGCCTCGCCATCAGCGATGCTCCCGTAGACGTCCAGGATCTTCTCGCGCAGCCGCCCAAAGAGGCGCATACGAGCCTGGAGCAGGGTCGCGCCGCCCACGGCCACGGACGAGTCCCACGCGCACAGGAGCGGGGGGTCGGGTCTCTCGTCCTTGAGCAGGCGGTTCCTCTGCTCGACAGCTCGGGTGTAGGCGGCGAGGAGCTTTGAGTAGCCCACGGCCGCCTGACAGCCAAAGCCGTCCAGCTCCGCGCGGCGGAAGGACGCCCCGCGCTTCACGAGCGAGAGGTCGTCGGGGCAAAAGAGCACGCTCATGAGCGAGGAGGCCATGTCCGCCGCCTGACAGTGCTTGCCGTTACGCGAGAACTGCCTACGCTGCGGGGTGATGTCGCAGGCAACATCCACCGCGCGCCCGTCGCCCGCAAGCCGCGCGCTGATGCGGGCGCGATCGAAGCCGGCAAGGATGAGCTGTGGCGGCGTGGGATGCCTAAACGACGCCCCCGCCGTGAGCATCTGCAGCGCCTCGACGGCGTTGGTCTTGCCCACGGCGTTTCTCCCCACAAGGACCGTGGTTGTGGGCGAGAAGGACACCTCGCGGTCACGGAAGTTCCTGAACTGCTCGAGCCTAAGGCTCTCTACGAGAAGGCCCACGCTACATCCGGACGGGCATCAGCATGTAGAGGTAGTTGACCTTGCCGTTGGTCTTGAAGATGCCGGGCTGCATGTTGCTCTGCAGCTCCAGGACCAGCTCCTTCTTGTCGGAGACGGCGTTCACGCAGTCAAAGACGTAGTGGTAGTTGAGGGCGATGGAGAGGCTCTGCCCCTCGACCTCCACGGGCAAAAGCTCGGTGGACTCACCCTGGTCGGGCGAGGAGGCCGAGAGGCGCATGACCTTGCCGTCCGCGTCGATGTCAAAGCGCACGGAGGCGTTGGAGAGGGCGACCACCGAGACGCGCTTGAGGGCGGCCGCGAAGGCCTCGACGTCTATGCGCACCGAGGTGTTGCAGCTCGAAGGCAGGAGCTGGCGGTAGTCGGGGAAGTTGCCCTCGATCTTGCTCGAGATGAAGGTCGTGTTGCCAAAGGTGAAGACCACCTGGCTGTCGGTGGTGCCAATGGAGATGTGCTCCTCGAGGTTGGGCATCGAGAGCACGTCGTGGAAGACGGGACCGGGCACGATGGTGCGGAACTCGCCCTCGCCGGTCTCGGCGGAGGCGTCGCAGACGGCCAGGCGGTAGGAGTCCGTGGCAACAAGGCGGATGGTGTTGTTGGCGGCGGTGAGAAGGATGCCCTGCAGGATGGGCCGCGTGGTCTCCTTGGAGGTCGCCTTGTAGACCTTGTCGACCATGCCGGAGAGAAGCTCGCTCGGAAGCTCCGTGGTGTCCTCGAGGGAGTACTCGGGGAAGGCCGGCCAGTCGGCGGGATTCAGGGTGTTCAGGCGGAAGGAGGACTTCTCGCACGAGATGGAGATCGTGCGCTCGCCGCCGTCGAAGGTCACCGCGGCGTTGTCGAGCGTCTTCACGATGCTCGTGAGCATCTTGCCCGAGACCACCGTCTCTCCGGCCTCCTCCACGTTTGCGGGGATGCGGTGGCGAACCGTGATAGTGAGGTTGTTGGTTTGAAACTCGAGGGTGCCCTCCTCGGCCTTGATGTAGATGCCCGAGAGCAAGGGAAGGGTTGAGTTGGTCCCCATGCCCTTGGCAACGACTGACAGTGCCTTGAGAAGTGAAGACTGACTTACGGTGAACCTCATGGCTGCCCTCTCTTATCTATTAGTTCTTTATCTATATATAAAAGCAATAGTAGTAATAAGGCCTGTCTAAAAGTTGAGAACTCGCAAACTTGCTGGTAGATGCTATAAAAAATCTTTTGGTACGTCTTCTTGGAACCTGTATTTCTCGACGGTCGAAGGCGTGTCGAGAACTCTCTCAACATTGCATCCCCACTTTTCGAGGGTTTTCTTACGCCTTTCTCCCACCTTTTTGACCTACGTGTTCTCGGTGATGTTGTCGCGGATCTGCACCAGGCGGTCGTGGTAGATCTTGTCCTCCTTGCGCTTCTTGTCCACCACTCGGATGCTGTTGAGCATCGTGGCATGGCTTCTGCCGCCAAAGTGCTCGCCAATTTCGGCATAGGTGGCGTCACAGAGCTCTTTCGAGAGCCACACGGCAACGTGACGCGCATTCATGATGTCCTTGTTGCGCTTCTCGCCTACAAGGTCCGAGTGCGAGATGTCAAAGTACTGCTCGACGGCGCGTTGGATCTCCTCGATCTTGTACTGCTTCTCGCCGTTTGGCCACGACTCTTTGGCTAGGCGGTTGATGTCCTCGTGCGTGACCCCCTCCCCGCGCTGCTCGCGATGTGTCTCGGCGATGAGGCAGCGCTGGCAGAACCCCTCGATTACGCGGATGTTGGTGCCCGCTCGCTCGGCCATGTAGCGGATGTTACCCTCGGAGATGGTGCCCGTGATGGTAAGCCCTACGTGCCCCTCGGTCGCGTCCTCGCGCATGCGCTTGCAGAAGGTGGTGATGAGGCGCAGCTTGAGTTCGTAGTTTGGCACCTGGATTGACGTAGAGAAGCCCGAGTCCAAGCGACTTGTCACACGCTCGTCGAATGCCGCCTCGGCGCCCAGCTGTGAGGGCGAGCGGTCTGCCGCCAGCACGATTTGCTTGCCCGCGCTGGTGAGGTGGTTGAAGGCGTCGAAGAAGAAGTCGATGGTGCCTGCCTTGCCGGCGAGCTTCTGAATGTCGTCGATGATAAGGACATCGATGTCGTAGTAGTGGTCGCGCAGGATGTCCGGCGCGGACCTCTCGCGGTGCGACATGGCCGTGGTGTAGTCGGTGATGAAGGACGAGCCGTCCTTGTACACGCAGACGCGGGTTGGGTCGTTCGCCGAGATGTAGTTCTGGATGGCGCGCAGCAGGTGTGTCTTGCCCAGTCCGCTCTTGCCATAGATGAAGAGGGGGTTGTAGGTGCGGTTCTCGCCGTTTGCCACCTGGAGTGCTGCCTGGTAGGCAAAGGTGTTCTCGTCGCCTACGACAAAGCGGTCGAAGGTGAGCTTGGAGTCCATCTCGGAGATGTCACCCACCAGGGGGTTTGCCGCGCGCCGTTCGTGTCCGGCCGCCTCCCGTGTGGCGTTCTCGTCGAGCCATGCGTCCTCTGGGTTTCGCGGCTGTGATGCGGGCGCCGGTGCTGGGGTTGGCGATGCCGTCTGCGGCGATGGCGCGATCCATCTGCGTGCTTCCTCGGGCGTCACTGCCGAGTTTGGGGCGAGAGGGGCCGCGTCTGGGTCTTGTACAAACGCGATGTCGAGCGTGGTTGGCTCGAAGGCCGCCTCGGTGAGGCATTCGTTGATGACGCCAAGGTTCTTCGAGAGGCGGTTCTTCACCGTGCGGCTGTGCGTCTCTACGTATAGTACGCCCGAATCAAGCGACGTTGGCTCGCAGCTGCGCAGCATGGCCATGACCGAGCCAGGCAGGTGACGCTTGCTCACCAGGTCGAACATGTCCTGCCAAACTGCCTCGGTGTCTGAGCCGATCTCTGGTTCCATGTCTGCGTGTCCCTCTCGGCATTCATAGGCGCGTATGTCATCCGTCTCTCGTGTGAGAAACCATTATAAGGAAATTGTTGAAAACTCTACCCTATGAACCCCACAAGCGTCGAGAACCACGAGAAATGTTGAAAACTTTGGCTTAGGACTATTGAGAAGGACTGTCTACACGAAGTTCTGCCCCAGCTGCGTGAGGTAGTACTTCTGACCCACCTTCTTGAGAATGCCCATCTGTACCAGGTTGGCAAGCTCGCGCGACCAGGTGGGAGCGGACCTGCCGTAGGCCCTCACGAGTTCTGTGGGCCCAACCATCTCGTGCGCCGAGAGGTACTCGAGTATGGCCTGCGAGCGGTCCGAGAGGTTGATGCGACCAAGCTCGACGACCCACGCCGGTGGCTGCTGCTCGGGCGCGGGCGCAGGTGCAGGCGTCGAGACAGGCGCCGCGACCGGCGTCGGCGCAGGAGCCTGCTGCTGGTAGTCCTGCTGCGGGTAGAAGCCCTGCTGGATTTGGGGCTGTGTCGGCTGGTAGTACTGCTGGTAGCCTAGCATGAAGGGCTGTTGATAGACTCCTGGCATCTGCTGAGTGGGATATTGACTCTGCCCATAGGGCTGTGACATCTGGGGCTGTGGTGCCTGTGACGTTGCCGCCGCAGGTTTGCCTGGTGCCGCACACCTCTCGGCATCCTCCTTTGGCCTGGTGGAGATCGTCACGACCGTCCCGCCGGAGATGTTGTCCTCTATGGTGAGGCTGCCGCCCTTGTCGGTCATGTACTGCTGCACGTACGGAAGACCCGACCCCACGCCGCGGATGTAGTGCTTCATCTCCTCGGTTGCCGAGGTTGTGCCGTACTCCATGGCTAGGTCCTTCTCCTGGATGCCAGGACCCTGGTCAGAGAAGCGCAGTGTGTTACCGTTGTCGAGAATCGTGATGGTTGGTGCTATGAAGTAGGCGTGGATGAAGTTCTCGACAATCTCGCGAATCACGGTGAAGGGAATCTGACTTCCCTGCTCGTGTGCCAGACGGTTGACGGTTGCTGTGATCTCCTCTAGGTAGCTGCGGATATCCGTGGGCTCGATGACCACCACGCGTGGCGCCGCCGCCGCGTCATCGTAGATGGCTATGCGCGCGGGATAGCGCACGGCTCCATGCTCACCCAGGGTGGCATTGCTGCCACCCTGGGAGCTCTCCGGAGACTTCTCATTCCCCTTGCCCGCGTCCTGGGGAATGTTGTCGATGAACGGATAGAACGCGTGGTCCATCCCGCTTTACCTCTTGATTCTTTTCATCAGCTCAGACTTTTTAACCTCGTTTGAACCTTGGATGAAAACTTTCACTCGGTTTTCTATGTGAACGAAAATTTTCAACAAAGGATGAAGCGTGGTTGATAACTGGGTCTAAACGTGAAATACCGGTTGGAAAATCATAGCATCAGGAAGAAAGTTGTCATTGGCTTGGATGGCTCTTTTCGATCCATGGAAGTTTTCTTGCACCCTATGGTGTTAAGGAAATCCAACACTCAGGGCCTTAACATGACGAAGTTAGCCCAGAAACCGTGCAGTTATTCTGCATTAAATTGACATCTCGACGGGGAGACCCTTACAATCTTTGGGCTTAGCGCTCAAGACATTAGACCCGTATGGGAGGAATACATCATGAAGCGTACGTATCAGCCCAATAAGCGTAAGCGCGCCAAGACCCACGGCTTCCGTGCCCGTATGGCCACCAAGGGTGGCCGTAAAGTTCTCGCACGTCGTCGTGCCAAGGGCCGCAAGCAGCTCACCGTCTAACACCGCATCATGGAGACCATCAAATCGCGTGCCGAATTTGAGAGGGTCTTCTCGCGCGGGAAGCGCTACACCGACGCATTACTGCGCATTCGAGTGGCGCCAACGAGCGAAGGCAACCTGCCGAAGGTCGCCTTCGTTGCGCCAAAAAGGCTTGGAAACGCCGTCTACAGAAATAGGTGCAAGCGCGTCCTGCGAGAGGCAGCACGCGCTTGTTCGCTACCGCGTGACGGCTACGACGTAATCCTCTTCTCGACCGACAAGACCCATGACAGCTCTCCCGAGCGCATGGCGACGTCCCTTGAGAGGTTGCTCGAGAGGGCCGGTGTGGTGCGTGGCTGAATCCAAGGGGGAGTCTGCGCTCTCGCGTGCAGCTACGAGGGCCATTAGGTTCTATCAACGTCGCATCTCGCCCTTGTTCCTTCCACACTGCATCTATACGCCAACCTGCTCGGAGTACGCTCGACAGGCCATAGCCAAGTACGGTCTGGCGAAGGGCGGGTGGCTCGCCGTGAAGCGCATCTTGCGGTGTCATCCCTTCCACGCCGGTGGATACGACCCCGTTCCCTAACGGTCTGGGGACACACACGGAGGAACCATGTGGGATTGGATTATTAATTTTTTTGTCGCCGTACTCGCGGGCATTGAGGGATTTTGCGGGGACTGGGGCCTCGCAATCATCATCCTCACCGCCATCATTCGCTTGCTCATCATGCCGTTGATGAACAAGCAGGTTGAGTCTTCCGCACGCATGCAGGCGGCGCAGCCCAAGATTCAGGAGCTACAGACCAAGTACGCCGACGACCCCGAGCGCCAGGCCCAGGAAATGCAGAAGCTCTACTCTGACATGCACTTCAACCCTGTCATGGGTTGCCTGCCTGTGCTGCTCCAGGCGCCCGTCTTCTTTGCGCTGTTCACGGTGGCCCGCGACCGCATTCCATCTGATGCAAGCTTCTATGGCGTTATCCCTTCGCTTGCCGGCTCTGCAGGTGGCATGCTCAGCTCCGACGGCTGGGGTCCTGCCGCCATCTACATCTTCTTTGTTGTCCTTTTCGGCGTTCTTACGTTCCTGCAGATGGCCATTAACTCTGGACAGGTCTCTGAGGACCAGCGCAAGCAGCAGCTAGGTATGGGTGCTATCATGGCCGTTATAATGGCTTGGGTTAGCTGGAACATTCCTGCTGGCGCTGTTCTCTACTACAATACCTCCGCACTTTGGGGCATCCTCCAGCAGTACTTTGTGACGCGCAAGGTCATGGAGAAGGCTAAGGCAGAGGCCGAGCAGAGCATGCAGGGCCAGGCGTCGGTCTCTGTTGATGTGGTGCGCAAGGAGAAGAAGCCTCGTCCGCACAAGAAGAGCTAGCATCTGAGATTTAGATACTCATTTCTGTAAGTTATAGTGCTGTAATATACAATATTTCTAATATTTAATGATATTAATACCTACCTGTCTAGGAGGTTTGTGATGGAGGAAGGAACCCTCGACGAGGTTGTCGAGTCTGAGGTCGTTGTCTCGGATGATAACGATGCTCCAGCCGGTGCCGCTGACGAATTCGCGCAGATTCGTGAGCATTACGAGGCTGGCATTGCACTGACCGACGACGAGACTGATCGTATTGCCGACGTGGCCGTTGAGTACTTGCGTGGCATCCTCAACCTGTTTGGGGAGACACACTCCTCTATCGACGAGTATGACGGTGAGGAGGGCGAGCTGATTCTTGACGTAAGTGGCGGCGACCTTGCTGTTCTCATCGGGCGTCATGGGCGCACGCTCGAGGCCCTTCAGACGGTTATCTCCACGCTTCTGAGCAGCCGGCTCAAGTTCTACTATCCCATTGTCGTTGACATCGAAAGCTACCGTAGCCGTGCCAAGAAGAAGATCGAGCAGATGGCTCTCAATGCTGCCTCTCGGGCAAAGAGCCATGGCTCGAGCGTGAAGCTCGCCCCTATGAATGCGTATGATCGCCGACTCGTTCACCTTGCGCTTAGAGACGACTCCGAGGTCACTACTCACTCCGAGGGTGAGGACCCTGACCGGCGTGTTGTGGTTACACCGGTTAAGCTCTAGCTTCTCCTTGAGCTGGTCTATTTGCGCTACAGTCTGAGAGGGTGACGTTTGTTACCCTCTCTTTTTTGCCAATTTCTTTTGACTCAAAAGATTTTGGCAGCTGACATCTTAATGGCTCCATTACCACCTTGGGAGAGGCAATGGATAAAGACCTTCACGATCGCCTCTGTATTGAGCTGTTAGACCTTGCTGTCTCTGACAGTGACCTGTGCTGGTTGAATATCACACCCGATATGGTTGGGATGCTCGTCTCGCATCTTGAACTCCTCATCAAGAAGAATCAGGTAATGAATCTGACGAGAATCACCAACGAGCACGAGGCCCTCGTACTCCACATCATTGATTCGCTTCTCCTCATCGCACATAAACCTGACTTGCTGTCCAACGAGTCCAGGCTCTTGGACATTGGAACTGGAGCAGGTTATCCAGGCATACCGCTCTCTGTTGTCTCTGGCTGCTCCGGGGCTCTGATTGACTCTGTTGGCAAGAAGGTCTCTGCTGTCCAGGAGTTTGTTGATACTCTTGGACTTGCAAATTGTATTGTGTGTCTTCGTGCTCGTGCTGAAGAAGTTCCAACAATCTTTGATAAACGATTCGATGTAGTTACTGCACGTGCAGTAGCCCAAACGAATGTTCTTATTGAGTATGCTGCTCCTTGTCTTAGAAGAAATGGAACACTACTCGTCAGTAAGGGAAATCCAAGCGACGAAGAGCTTCTTGCAGCTTCTGAAGCAGCAAAGATTTGTGGTTTACAAGAATCTGTAAGACTTGAGTATGAGTTGCCTGAGGGACTTGGACATAGGACCATCCTGTCCTATGTCAAGACTGGGAATCCGCGCATTAAGCTTCCCCGGCCAAATGGTGTTGCCAAGAAGCACCCTTTGGGTGTCTAGTTGTCCTCTCTACTCTCTATAGATATCTAATTAATCACCGAATTCTCTCGACGTCTCCGAACCGATAAATGTCTGGTTTGGAGGCGTCTTATATATTGAAGACTTCAACTTCTGTTTCATGTGAAGCTGTTGGTCGGTATTGTAATGTTGAGTACTAACTGGTATATGGCCTAGCTTCATAACTTATCTTCATAAGTGGTCTACTTACTAAATTATTTGCTGCCATGCCGTCTCATTCGAAGCTCTCGCATTAGATTGTCTCAATGAGTTTTACTCTATACATCAAACTTAGATCTTGCCTATCTGTGATTAGGTGATTGCTCTGCGGTGTTTCACGTGAAACTACTTGATTTGGTTGCTTCAAGACTGTCGAGAATTGTTCTTAATCATTATGGGTGGAACTAGAAGGCGATAATCATGCAGGTTGTTTCACGTGAAACACCACATAGTGATGGTCTACTTCAAGTATGGTTGAAGTAGAGAGACCACTTTGTTTAACCATATATGGTTATTTAGATTGAAATGCGGTTTCACGTGAAACTGTCTTCGCTTGTCGATTCGAAGGATCCTCTAACTTTAACCAAGATCTGATTACTGCAACTGAACAACAGGGGTTTAAATTCGGCCGTTTCACGTGAAACGGCCGAATTTAGTTGAGTTCAATTCGCATGGTGAGACGAATTAAAATTTGAGAAAAACAAGTCGAACAGAATAAGGGTGTAAATCCAATGTTTCACGTGAAACATTGGATAATTGGAAACCACATAGGAAGAAAGAAAGCCATTCAACAATATCGGTTGAGATTCTCGAAGTTTCACATGAAACAATATCCTATGATTGTCAAACACCAGATTGGTGAGTAAACACAGTTTAGGTGCAAACACACTCGGCAATTGGGGGGTATTCGTGGGATTCCGAGACGTAAAACGAGGATTTGCTAATCGAGATTCAAAAGTTCTGGCCATCATTAACCAAAAGGGTGGGGTCGGAAAGTCTACGACGGCAATTAACCTCTCCGCAGCACTTGGAGAGGCAAAGAAGAAGGTTCTCGTCATTGACCTAGACCCGCAGGGAAATACGACAAGTGGGTATGGAATCGAAAAGGAAGACCTTGAACACGACATGTATGACGTCTTGCTTCAAGATTTCCCAATTGAAGACGTCATAGTAGGTACCGTTGAAAAGCGAGTATTTGTTGCTCCTGCCACAATCCAGCTTGCAGGTGCAGAAATTGAGCTTGTTTCTGCTATGGCCCGCGAAAGCATACTCAGAAATGTGGTTGATAAGATCAAAGACGAATTTGACTACGTCTTTATTGACTGTCCACCATCGCTAGGCCTTCTCACAATCAATGCCCTTGTGGCTTCTGACCAGCTTTTGATTCCAATTCAATGCGAATATTACGCACTTGAAGGAGTTACAAAGCTAATCGAATCGATGAAGATGGTGAAAAGCCGTTTTAATCCGAGCCTATCAATATTTGGCGTTGTAATGACGATGCACGACACGCGCACTACCCTCTCGCGCCAGGTTGTCGAAGAATGCGAGAACTATTTTGGACAGCAGATATTCAAGACATACATTCCACGCAATGTGAAAATCGCCGAGGCGCCAAGTCATGGCTTGCCTGTAACTATGTACGCGAGAATGAGCAAGGGTGCTTCTACATATACAAAGCTGGCAAAGGAAGTGATTCGCCGTGGCTAAGAAGACGGGCTTGGGCAAAGGCCTTGAATCTCTCATGGGAGAAGCAAATGCAGAGGTAGGTTCCACAGTGCCCGATTCAACACTTCCCATTAGTAAAATCAAACCGAACAAAGGACAACCAAGAAAGAACTTCAATCCAGACGAACTTGCTGAGCTTGCAGACTCGATTAAGCAGAATGGCATCCTTCAGCCAATCATCGTTCGCAAAAAGGGAGCGACGTATGAGATTGTTGCAGGAGAGCGTCGATACCAAGCAGCGAAGCTGGCAGGGCTGGATGAGGTTCCCGTTGTAATTCGTGACATTAGCGATGAGGATGTATTTAAGCTTGCTCTCATAGAGAACCTTCAGCGATCGGACCTCAACCCTATCGAAGAGGCACAGGGCTATAAGCAGCTGCTTGACAAAAACGGCCTGACTCAAGAGGAGGTTGCACGACTCGTCTCCAAGTCACGCTCTGCAATAACCAACACCCTAAGACTGCTTGACCTACCTCATGACGTACAACAGCTGATGAGCGAGGGTAAGCTCACCGCAGGACATGCGAGAGCAATCCTTGCTGTTCCTTCAGAAGAGGGACGCATACGTTTGGCTGAGAAAGTTGTTGCCCAGGGATTGTCGGTACGTCAGACAGAAACTCTTGCACCGCTGTTTTCTGACAACAGCCAGGCGGAACCCGTACACAGGCAACCGGTGCCGCAGTCATTCAAGCGTGCAGCTAGGCAGATGCGCCTGGCATTGGACACCAACGTGAAGGTGAAGACGGTCCGAGGACGCAATAAGGTTGAGATTGAGTTTGAGGACGAAGAAGCTCTCGCTCACCTAGTTGACCTTCTCACAAGAGATTGGGGGTGAGCATGAAAAAGATATTGGGCGGAGTGGTTGCCATCGCAGCCGTAGCATGTGTTGGTTATGTGGTCTATAAGGAGGTCATTTCTGAAGAGGCCAGGCAGAACATCCAGCGAATGGTAGAGACAGTCAAGACATCGTATGAGCGCATAAATGATGTGATTGCCTCGGTGAGAGGGGATGTAATGACGGAGGATGGACCTCTACCTAACGTCCAGACGACAATGCGCCAATGGAAGGACCTTGGCTATTAGATCGAACACAGTCTGCCATAAAACAAATATAAGAACAAATGTTCTAAACTTTAGGGCGGCCTCATCTGTTGAGGCCGCCCTACTCAGAAGACTACTAACGAAAAGCTAGATCAAAGAACCTAAGCTACATGCGCTGACGCAGCTGGCCGCAAGCTGCGTCAATGTCAGCCCCGCGAGAGTTTCTGATGGTAGCCTCAACGCCAACAGAGGCGAGACGTGCAACAAACTCCTGAGCCCGCTCCGGGCTTGCAGGCTTGAGCTTGGAACTAGGAACATCGTTGAGCTGGATGATGTTCACATGGGCAAGAGTCCCACGGCAGAAGTCGCAGAGCGCCCCAAGCTCGTCCTCGTTGTCATTTACGCCCTGAATCAGTGCATACTCGTAGGTGGGTCTACGTCCTGTTTTGTCGACATACTCGCCCATGACGTCATAGAGGTGGATAAGCGAGTACTTCTTGACGCCGGGCATGAGGATGTTGCGTGTGCTCTGATTGGCAGAGTGCAGTGAGACAGCGAGCGTGAACTGCTCGGGCTCGTTGGCAAAGCGCTTAATCATAGGGATGACGCCACAAGTGGATACCGTAAGGTGACGAGCGCCAATTCCAGCGCCCTCCGGAGAGTTAAGACGACGAAGGGCAGCAAGCGTCGCGTCGTAGTTCATCAGGGGTTCGCCCTGACCCATCATCACGACGCTGGTAACACGCGTATTGAAATCGTCGCGCACGTGCATGACCTGCTCGTAGATCTCGCCAGCCGTAAGAGAGCGCGTGAGACCGGAAGCGCCAGTGGCACAGAAGGTGCAGCCCATGGCACAACCCGCCTGCGTGGAGACACATACCGAAAGACGGTTCTTCGAGGGCATGCCAACGCACTCGACCGCGACGCCATCGGGGAACCTAAGCAGGTACTTGCGGCTACCGTCTTGGGAAAGCTGGCGTGCGACCTCCTCAACGCCCCCGAGCGTGACATAGTCTGCAAGCTGGGTACGAAGCGCTTTGGAAAGGTTTGTCATCTGGTCAAGCGACGCGGCGTTCTTGACCCACACCCAATCCTCAATTTGTTTCGTGCGGAATTTTGGCTGGCCAAGCCCGGAGAGAAGGGCCTCGAGCTGCCCGTGCGTACAGTTTCTTAGGTCAAGCTTCTCGTTGTTTCGATTGACGTCTTCCGTCTGCATTTCTGGCCCCTTGCCCCTGTCGTATGGTGTGGTGGAGTATCCTCTTTGGGTTACTGTCTCCGTGTGAGTTTGAGTCTACCGCACGGCGGAGAGATGCGAGGGAGAGCACATGACAAGTCAGGACGTGTTGGGCCTCAAGGTTGTCGTTATCGCCGGCGGCTGGTCTGACGAGAAGGAAATTTCCCTGGACTCTGGGCGCGCGTGTCAGAAGGCGCTCACAGAGGCGGGCTTTACGGGTGTTGACCTGCTTGACGTTGCGGATGACGGCTTTGTTTCGGCGCTTACCAGAGGTGGTTATGACGTTGCCTTCGTGGCGATGCATGGACACTACGGCGAAGACGGCTGCATCCAGGGCCTGCTGGAGATTCTGCACATGCCCTACACCTTCTCAGGCGTTCTTGGCAGTGCCGTGAGCACCGAGAAGGAAGTTGCTAAGACCCTCTACCGCCAAGCCGGCATCCCCACGCCTCGGGGTACCGACGTTGCGCCAGGTACCGAGCTTTCGACAGAGGATGTTGACCGCATCGTCGAGGAGCTTGGCCTGCCGCTCTTTGTAAAGCCAGCCGCCAACGGCTCCAGCTTTGGCGTTACGCGTGTGACCAGCGCTTCTCAGCTGCCTGAAGCCGTTCGATTCGCAACGTCTGGCGGTGACCGTGCCCTTATCGAAGAGTGCGTCACCGGTACCGAGATCACCGTTCCCGTTATTGGCAACGACGAGCCCAAGGCGCTACCAATCGTTGAGATCGTGACGGGCGCGGAGTTCTATGACCTTAAGGTCAAGTACGAGCCCTCGTCGATGCACCACGTGATTCCGGCCCGTCTTGAGGCTGGCGTCTACGCCCGCGTCCAGGAACTTGCCGTCCGCGCCCACCGCGCGCTACATCTTCTTGGTGCCTCTCGTAGCGACTTCATTGTGCGCGAGGACGGTACGCCGGTGATTCTCGAGACAAACACCATTCCAGGCATGACCGAGACCAGCCTCCTGCCCGACTCTGCACGTCACGGTGGCATTGAGTTCCCGGAGCTTTGCAAGAGGTTCGTGGAGTATGCGCTAGAGGCACATGGAAAGTCGGAGGCATAGCATGGCCCTTGCCAATGCTGGTGGGCGAGAAGAGAACACGGAACGAGCTGCAGCCGCCCTTGAGCGGCTGCTTCTTCCTGGAACGCCCGAGGACATACGCTCAAACTACATGAGCCTCGCCGAGCGTGCGCGCACCAATAGCTTTGACCTGCTGGAAGAGGACATCGTAGTGCTTGATACAGAGACCACGGGCCTCTCGTTTAAGGACTGCGAACTCATAGAGGTCTCTGCGGCAAGACTCTCTGGTCGCGAGGCCGTCGAGCGCTTTGAGACATTCGTTGATCCTGGCAGGCCCATCCCGTCGGGGATCCAAAAGCTCACGGGAATACGTGACATTGACGTTGCTGGTGCTCCGAGTCCCGAAGAGGCAGTAAGAGCCCTGGCGGAATTTGTGGGCGGCGCGCCGGTGCTTGCCCACAACGCGACCTTCGATCGCACCTTCATCGAGGGGGTTCGCGGAGGAGCGGAGGTGTCAGATACCTGGATTGACACGCTTGCCCTGTCGCGCATTGCTCTCCCGCGCCTCTCCTCTCACCGGCTTTCTGACATGGCGGAGGCATTTGGCTGCGATTCTGTCACGCACCGTGCCGGCGACGATGTCGGCGCGCTCTGCGGCATGTGGCGCATCATCCTGCTTGGTCTTTCTGACCTGCCAGCAGGTCTTCTAGGAAGGCTTTCCGAGATGCACCCAGAGGTAGAGTGGCCGTTCAGACCTGTTATCGCGCACTTGGCGGCAGAGAGAGGACCAGAGTCCTTCTCGCTCAAGGCTCTGCGTCATGGCCTGGTGGCGCGTGAGGAGGCGCATCCACGTCCGGATGCCGCCGAGAGCGACGAGCCTCTCTTTGCCCCAGCGCCCGAGGTCATTCTGGATGAGTTTGCGTCCCAGGGCGTGGTCGGGCGTATGTATGAGAACTACGAGCCCCGGCCGGAGCAGCTCTCCATGGCCCTTGAGGTGCGAGATGCCCTTGCAACCTCGACGCACCGTACTATTGAGGCCGGAACGGGTGTAGGAAAGTCCATCGCCTACCTGCTGCCCGAGGTTCTCTTTGCCCAGCGCAACAATGTGACCGTGGGCATAGCGACAAAGACCAACGCCCTTACCGACCAGCTTGTTTCCCACGAGCTGCCGGCGCTTTCGCATGCGCTGCCAAATGGCCTCACCTTCCACAGCCTGAAGGGCTACGAGCACTATCCGTGCCTGCACAGGCTTGACCGTGCGGTTGCGGAGGACCTGCCGCTTGAGCTTGCACGCAATGATGGTCGCTCGGACAACGCCATCGCCGGTGACATGCTCACGGCCATCGCAGTGACGTATGCCTATGCGTGTCAGTCACCCGATGGTGACCTTGATGCTCTTGGTATCCGTTGGCGGTACGTGCCTCGGCAAATGCTCACGACTACGCCAAACGAGTGCCTCCGCGGGCGCTGCCCATACTTCCCCAACGAGTGTCTGGTACATGGTGCCCGCAGGCGTGCGGCCAGTGGCGATGTGGTTGTGACGAACCACTCGCTGCTGCTTCGTAACGTTGCTGCGGAGGGAAAGATACTGCCTCCCATCAGGCATTGGGTGATCGACGAGGCTCACTCCTTCGAGGGGGAAGCTCGCCGCCAGTGGGCACACGAGGTCTCGGGAGACGCTGCTCGCACGGCGTTCGAGCTTCTTGGTGGCACCAAGAGCGGAGCCCTTCACACGGTGATGACGTCCGTCTCGGAGTCTAAGCTCGAGGGGGCAACGCTTGTCCAGGGGCTGCTCACCAAGGCGGCTGCGTCTGTCTCTCGCGCCGCGGTCTCGACTGCCGACCTCTTCATGGCCGTGCACGAGCTTGGGCCTCTTGCCAGGGGCGATGACGGCTACGACATGGCGACCCTTTGGGTTGACGAAAAGGTCCGCGAGACTCCTCAATGGGGCGCCGTCGCAGAAGCCGGCTCCGCCGCCGTAGCCCACCTGGACGAGGCGGCGAAGCACCTGGGTGAGGCTGAGGAGAAGCTCGCCGAGGTTGCGCCGCAGCTGGCGGCAGACCTCACGGAGTCTGGGCGCTTTGTTACCGAGCTGCTTGAGAGTCTGCGGCTTATCTTGGGCGGAGAGGACCAGGCGTACGTGTACTCTGCGGAGCTATACCGGTCGAAGCGACGCATTGGTGCCGAGAAGCTCCTTGCCGAGAAGCTTGATGTTGGTGCGGACCTTGCGCAAGACTGGCTGCCCGAGATGAAGAGTGTGGTGTTTACCTCGGCAACCATGGCGGTGAGAGATGACTTCTCGCACTTTGACCATGCAGTGGGGCTTGACCGCCTGCCGCCGTCCAAGCACAAAGACGTGCATCTTGATTCAAGCTTTGATTACGACAAGAGTATGTCTGTCATTGTGACCAAGGATATGCCGGCGCCAAACGAGAGCAATTACATCGATACTCTTGTAGAGCTTCTCTACAACGTGCACCGTTCAATGGATGGCTCGGTCCTCACGCTGTTCACAAACAGGCGTGATATGGAGCGCGTGTACTCCGAGCTTGAACCGCGTCTCGCCAACATTGGGCTTGCTCTGGCGTGTCAGGAGCGCGGCTCATCGCCTCGTCGCCTGCGCCAGCAATTCCTGGCCGAGAAGCGCACGTCCCTTCTCGCCTTGCGCTCGTTTTGGGAGGGATTCGACGCCACTGGTGACACCCTTAGGTGCGTCGTGATCCCCAAGCTACCGTTTGCAAGCCCCAACGACCCGATTGTGCGCGAACGGGACCTGCGCGAGGATCGGGCATGGTGGCACTACTCGCTTCCCGAGGCGGTTATCTC
>PPYE01030583.1_pt1 | contig 18151 bp, 21 predicted proteins | sample 1559881 | NCBI WGS metagenome assembly PPYE01 (sample SAMN08240022, study PRJNA423297) | Human gut metagenome, whole genome shotgun sequencing project. | reverse complement strand
CTTCCATATTTTGTATTTTTTGGATGGTATAATTGGCAGGAATTGTGAGAATTCTCTTTAGTAGAAAATGAGAGCAGGAGGATTCGGCAATGGCACTGAATAAGGTGGAAATATGCGGGGTAAATACTTCAAAGCTTACGGTGCTTACCAATGAAGAAAAAACGCAGCTGTTTGAGCGGATAAAAGAAGGGGATGAGGAAGCCAGACAGCAGTATATCAAAGGAAACCTGCGGCTGGTGCTCAGCGTGATCAAACGGTTTTCCAACAGCAATGAAAATGTGGACGATCTGTTCCAGATAGGCTGTATCGGACTGATCAAGGCCATTGACAACTTTGACTCCACGCTGAACGTGAAATTCAGTACCTATGCGGTTCCCATGATTATCGGGGAAATCCGGAGATTCCTGAGAGACAACAACGCCATCCGTGTAAGCAGATCACTGAAGGACACGGCTTACAAGGCAATTTACGCAAAAGAAAACCTCATGAAACAAAACCAGAAGGAACCCACCATTGCCGAAGTGGCAACGGAAATCGGGATCCCCAAGGAAGACGTTGTGTACGCCCTGGACGCCATCCAGAATCCCATGAGCCTTTATGAGCCGGTCTACACCGACGGCGGCGACACCCTCTATGTCATGGATCAGATCAGCGATAAAAAAAATAAGGAAGAAACCTGGGTGGAGCACCTTTCCCTCAGTGAAGCCATGAAAAAACTGAACGACAGAGAATATGAAATCATTTCCCTCCGCTTTTTCGAAGGGAAAACCCAGATGGAGGTAGCGGAAATCATCGGCATTTCCCAGGCCCAGGTGTCAAGGCTTGAAAAAAATGCCCTCAAGGTAATGAAAAATTACCTCAGCGCCTGAAAACCGCCCGATTGAAAAATGTGACCGAAAAAATGAAAAAGCATATAATAACAGTAAAAGACCACGCGCCAAGCGGACAGGGAGACGGATATGCTTTTTTCAGAGCTGAAATGCAAGGAAGTCATAAATCTCAGAGACTGCAGAAAGCTGGGACATGTGACGGATTTTGAATTCGACCAGTGCAGCGGCTGCATCTGCAAACTGATCGTACCCGGCGGAGCCAAATGGAAATCCTTTTTTTCCTGTGACACGGATCATGTAATCTGCTACAACGATATCAAGCAGATCGGCCCCGATATTATAATTGTAGATTTACCGGAATAACCCGGCTGAAAAAAGACGGACAAAAAACACCCATGCCCGTCTTTTTTTGCGACCAAAAACGCTGTTCCCGCGCCTGATATCCGAACACCAGTTCCTAAGTTGACATAAAACCAAACCTTCGTTATAATAAGTAAAAATAAAGTGCCTTTTTGCGGGCATTCGGAGGTTTAAATTATGAAATGTCCATTTTGCGGCCACGACAACACAAGAGTCATCGACTCCAGACCTGCTGATGAAAACAACTCCATCAGAAGACGCCGCGTATGTGATGAATGCGGCAAACGCTTCACCACCTACGAAAAAGTAGAAACCATTCCCCTCATAGTCATCAAAAAAGACAACAACAGGGAAACCTACGACCGATCCAAAATAGAAGCCGGTGTACTCCGCGCCTGCCACAAAAGACCCGTCAGCGCCAACCAGATCACACGCCTGGTAGACGAAGTGGAGACAGAGATCTTTAACAAGGAAGAAAAAGAAATCCCCAGCCAGGTCATAGGTGAACTGGTAATGGACAGACTCAAAAGCCTGGATGCCGTTGCCTACGTCCGTTTTGCCTCCGTATACAGGGAATTCAAAGACATCAACACCTTTATGGACGAACTCAAAAAAGTAATTACCACAAAATAAGAAAGAGAAAACCATGACCGAAGAAAAAAAACAAAAACTCACCGCCGCCAGGGCAAAAGTAGACAAAGCCAATAAATGGAGACTGACCTTCCTCTTCATAGCCGTCCTTTTCCTCCTCTTCATCTTTTTCGGCGGCAAATTCTTCGAACAGACCCCATGGTTCCAAACCGCAAAACAATGGATCTACTTCATCACCGGCTGGGACCTGATTTTCGTCCTCATCAGCACCCTCATCCAATTCTATTTCACCATTAAATACAACAAAATCGTAAAATCCTAAAAAAACTTATATTCCAATACACCACTTCAAAAAATCCTCCGTGCGCCCAATCCACAGAGGATTTTTACAACTTTCCATTTCCACGCCCTTTTCCTTTCTATTTCGTAACTGTCCGCTGCCCTCACAGTTACAGCTAAAATCCATCCAAAATCTCCTTTGGCGACATATTTTAGCACTCCTGAATCCCTTTCTTACGCTCAGCGCAAACCGCTGGCCCCCAAAACAGAGCCGGGATGGCCCCCCACGCCAACGAATTATCCCCATGCCCGAAAAAAATTCTTGCTTTTTAAGTTGTTTTTGTATACAATAGGGCGGTAAAACTAAATAAAGAAAAGGTACTTTTCACGCCCAGTCGGAAAAGTGCTGAGAGAGAAAGGAAAAACACATGAAGAAAAAGACTTTGAAAAGGTTTCTTTTGACTTTAGTGTGCACAACACTAACTATTGCACTGAGCGCATGCTCAGGTGATAAGGCAGGTGAGAACTCTTCTCAGATAACGATTGGCATACCTCAGGACATTGAAGATAGTCTTGACCCCCACAAAGCGGTGGCGGCAGGAACTGAAGAGGTATTGTTCAACCTGTATGAGGGACTTGTGAAGCCTGACAGCAGCGGCGAGCTGCAGCCGGCGGTTGCGAGTGATTATCGGATATCGGAAGATGCCACCACCTACACCTTTACCCTGAGAGACGGGGTAAAATTTCATGATGGCAGTCCGGTAACGGCGCAGGACGTGAAGTATTCCATAGACAGATGCGCCGATACCACGAACGGGGAACCCCTGGTAGCGGCGTATTCCCATATTCAGAGCGTGAATATTGTGGATGATAAAACAATAGAAGTGGTGCTGGACGGCCCGGACACCGATTTTCTTGCCTATATGACCAATGCCGTTATTCCCGCTTCCAATGAGAACCCGGATACCAATCCCATCGGTACCGGCCCCTACAAATATGTGTCCCGTTCCCCGCAGGAGAATTTTGTCATAGAAAAATTTGACGACTACTGGGGGATTCCGGCCAATATCGAGCATGTCACCTTCAAGGTGTGCGCCAATGCGGATTCCATCGTCATGGATTTAAATGGCGGCTCCATTGATATGTTTGCCAGAGTGACCACCGCCCAGGCGGAACAGCTGGGAGATAATTACCAGGTGCTGGAGGGAACCATGAATCTGGTGCAGGCACTCTACCTGAATAATGCGGCGGAGCCTTTTAACGATGAAAGAGTGCGCCAGGCGCTTTGCTATGCAGTCGATCCCCAGGGAGTCATGGACATGATTTCCGCAGGAAAGGGAACGGTCATCGGCAGCAGCATGTTCCCCGCTTTTGAAAAATATTTTATGCCTGAGCTTTCAGATATGTATGCTGTGAATCTGGAGAAAGCCAAAGAGCTTCTGAAGGAAGCCGGATATGAAAACGGATTTTCCTTCACCATCACCGTGCCCTCCAACTACCAGCAGCACATCGACACCGCCCAGGTTCTGGTGGAGCAGCTGAAGAAAATCGGAGTAACCGCTGACATTAACCTGATTGAATGGGACAGCTGGCTGTCCGATGTCTATGCGGAAAGAAATTACCAGGCTACGGTGGTAGGCGTGGATGCCTCGGCCCTGACGCCAAGCGCTTTGCTTTCCCGATTTGTTTCCACCGCGGGCAATAATTTCATCAATTTTAACAATGCCGATTATGACGCCGCTTATGCGAAAGCGCTTGCTACCATCGATGATGACGAGAAAACGGCTGCCTTCAAGGAATGTGAAACACTGCTGGCAGAGCATGCGGCCAATGTTTATATTCAGGATCTGCCCTATCTGGTGGCGCTGAATAAAAAATATGCAGGCTACGAATTCTATCCGCTGTACGTACAGGATGTTTCCAAGCTTTATATCGTGGAAGAATAGTTATAGTTCAGACAGGTCTGCACATTTACAAAGAATAAGCTGCGGCAGCTTCGCAGGGGAGAGTGAGTGTGACGTGAAATATTTTATGAAAAAACTGATATCCATGGCAGCGACCCTTCTGGTGGTATCCTTCCTGGTGTTTCTGGCGTTTGCAGTGATACCGGGGGATCCCGCCACTGCGAAGCTTGGTACGGAGGCTACGCAGGCCAAGGTGGAGGCGCTGCGGGATGAGATGGGCTTAAACCGTCCGATTCCCGTACGTTATGCCGCCTGGCTGGGCGGCCTGCTGCAGGGCGATATGGGAACCTCCTACAGCTACAGCATGCCTGTAACGAAAATGGTGTCGGATAAAATTCCGGTAACCCTGACCCTGACTCTGATGTCCTTTGCCATGATGGTGCTTATTTCCATACCGCTTGGCCTGTATACGGCAAAGCATGAGGGAGGAACCGCCGACCATGTGGTTTCTGCGCTCAATCAGATCATCATGGCTGTGCCGCCGTTTTTTTCAGGGATACTGATTACGCTCCTGTTCGGGCTGATTCTGCATCTGTTTACGCCGGGCGGCTATGTTTCCTATACAAAAAGCATTCCGGGCTTTTTGGGCTACCTCTTTTTCCCGGCGCTGGCCATTGCCCTTCCCAAGGCGGCCATGGCGGTGAAGCTGCTGCGCAGCTCTATTGTGCATGAAATGCGCCAGGATTATGCGAGAACGGCGTACAGCAGGGGAAACAGCACCAGGAATGTGATGTATAGACATCTTCTGAAGAACGCCATGATTCCGGTAGTGACTTTTTTGGGAATGGCCCTTGCGGATATGATAGCGGGAAGCATTATTATCGAACAGGTTTTTAATATTCCGGGGCTGGGCAGAATCCTGCTCACCTCCATTTCCAACCGGGATTATCCTGTGGTGGAGGCCATCATTGTGCTGTTGGCCTTTCTTGTTATTTTCATCAACTTCCTGGTGGATTTTATTTACAAGAAAATCGATCCCAGGATCCGTGTACAGTAACCGGAAAGTCTGCCGGCGTAACGGTTTGGGCGGCTGCATTTTATTTACAGCGCTCCATGCGACCGGAAACCGGTGGGAAGAGGCTTAATAATGAAAAAAAAGAACTTGAATTTTATTCTGGGAAGCATACTTACAGGAATTGTCCTTCTGGTGATGCTGGTGGGCATTTTTTACACGCCCTATGATCCCACCGCTATGGACAACGCAAATAAGCTTTCCGGTATTTCCCTTGCACATCCCTTCGGCTGTGATAATTTCGGAAGAGATATTTTAAGCCGTGTGATGAAGGGCAGCGGAACCACGCTTTTGGTGGCGCTGTCCACCGTGGCCATCGGCACCTTTTTCGGCGTGCTGCTGGGGGCTTTTACAGGGTATTTCGGCGGGCTTCTGGACGAGGTGCTGATGCGCATCATCGATGTGGTGTTTGCTTTTCCCAGCATCCTTCTGGCGCTGGTATTTATTAGCCTTCTGGGGCCGGGAAAGCGCAACGTGATCATATCCTTAGGCATCGCCTTCATTCCCAGCTTTGCCAGAATCGTGCGCTCGGAGTTCATCCGCTGCAAAAACATGGATTACGTGAAGCTGGCCAGGCTGGCCGGCGCGGGGCATCTGCGCATCATGTTCGTGCATATCCTGCCCAACACCATATCCGTGCTGGTCCCGGCAGTCATGATCGGCTTTAACAACGCCGTTCTGGCGGAAGCGGGCATGAGCTATCTGGGGATAGGCGTGCAGCCGCCGGATGCCAGCCTGGGCCGGATGCTTTCCGAAGCGCAGACCTATATTTTTTCCGCGCCGGGCTTTGCCCTGTTTCCGGGCATTTTTATCGTGGTGATGGTGCTTGGCTTCAGCCTGCTTGCGGAAGGCTTAAAAAGGGATTAGGGGAGGCTGTGTGCTCCCTCTGGAAAGGCGGTAAGCGATGCTTGACGTAATCGATCTGAATCTGGAATTTCATGATCACCTGGTCCCGGAAACCGTGGTGCATCATTTTAACCTGCATATGGAAGAAGGGGATATCGTGGGGCTGGTAGGGGAATCCGGCTCGGGAAAATCCATGACAGCGCTGGCAATCGCCGGGCTTCTCCGCCGGCACGATATGAAAAAAACAGGACAGATAATGTTTCACGGCACCGACCTTCTGACCTGTCCGAGAAATCAGCTGCGCGGCTATCAGGGGGATGACATCGGCATTGTTTTCCAGGAACCGATGACCTCCCTCAATCCCGTATACCGGATAGGCTGGCAGGTGGAGGAAAGCCTGCGGATACACCGCCCTTCCATGAGCCGGGAGGACAGGAAGGGAAAAGCGATGGAAATGCTCCGCGCGGTGGAGCTTCCCGATCCGGAGCGAATTTACCATTCCTATCCCCATGAAATATCCGGCGGCCAGAGACAGCGTGTCATGATAGCGGCGGCCATGATCTGCGATCCGGCGCTGCTGATAGCGGATGAGCCCACGACAGCGCTGGATGTGACGGTGCAGCTGGCAATTGTAAAGCTTTTGAAAAAGCTGAACCGGGAGAAAAAAACAGGGATTTTATTCATCTCCCATGATCTGAGCCTGGTAAAACGTCTCTGCGAGCGGATTGTGGTGATGAAGGACGGCCGGATCGTGGAAGAAGGCGCATGTGATCAGATTTTTGATGCGCCGAAGAAAAGCTATACGCAAAACCTGATAGCTGCCATCCCCAGATGCGAAAAGCCGGCGGAGGTTTGACATGGAAAATACACAGACGAACAATATTCTGATGGTGAAGGATCTGCGGGTTTCCTATTCCCAGGAGGCGGGCAGCGTGTTCCGCCCCAAGAAGGATCTGGACGTTTTAAAGGGCGTTTCCTTTTCCATCCGGGAAGGGGAGGTTATGGGTCTGGTGGGAGAAAGCGGCTGCGGGAAATCAACGCTTTCCAAAGCGCTCCTGGGCCTGATTCCCAAATATGAAGGGGTGATTGTCCAGAAATCGGAGCATCCCCAGATGATTTTCCAGGATCCCTTCAGCTCCCTCAATCCTGCGAAAAAGGTGGGATGGATTCTGGAAGAGCCGCTCCGCCTGAACACGGGGCTTAACAGGGCGGAGAGAGAAAAAAAGGTGTCTGAGATGCTGCGCAGGGTGGGGCTGGAGGAAAAGCTGGCGCAGCGCTATCCCAGACAGCTGTCTGGAGGCCAGCGGCAGCGCGTCTGCATTGCGGAAAGCCTGATGCTGTCCCCGAAGCTTCTGATAGCGGACGAACCGGTTTCCGCCCTGGACGTAACCATACAGGCGCAGATTATCGCCCTCCTGCGCAGCATACAGAAGGAGATGGGGCTTGCCATCCTTTTTATCTCCCACGATATGCGCGTGGTGTACCAGCTGAGCCAGCGGGTGATGATCATGAAGGATGGGGAAATCGTGGAAAGCGGCGACGTGGAACAGGTTTATTTCCATCCGGAGCATCCTTATACGAAGAAGCTTCTGGAAGCGGCGGGGATACTGGAGGAAGGCGACTGACAGGCGGCCTGGCTGCAGGCGGTCCGGTGGAAATGAGGAAAAGGAAGAAAACAGATGTTTGAAAGGTTTTATCCGGATAAATATGTGGAGAGCGCCTACGTGATAGATTACGAGGGCATGTATAAAAAGGGCTACCGGGGAATTATTTTTGACATTGATAATACGTTGGTGCCCCATGGGGCGCCGGCTGACAAGAGGAGCATCGCTCTTTTCAAGCGGCTGAAGGCCATCGGGTATGAATGCCTGCTGCTTTCCAACAACAAGGAACCCAGGGTGAAAATGTTCAATGACGCCGTGCATGTCCGCTATATTTACAAGGCGGGAAAGCCGGGCGTTAAAAATTATGAACGGGCCATGGATTTGATGGGGACGGACGATGTGAACACTTTTTTTGTGGGCGACCAGCTGTTTACGGATGTGTGGGGCGCCAGGAATGCGGGGCTGTACAGCTTTCTTGTTAACCCCATCAACCCCAGGGAAGAGATACAGATCGTCCTAAAGCGCTATCTGGAAAAAATCGTTCTTCATTTTTATAAGAAGAAACTGGAAAAGGAGGGCAGGAAAGATGATTGACGGAAAAACAAGGATTTGCGGTCTGTTCGGTAATCCTGTGGAGCATACGCTTTCCCCTGTTATTCATAATACGCTGGCGAAGCGGTGCGGGATCAATATGGTATATGTGCCCTTCCTGGTAGACGGGGACCAGGTGAAGCAGGCCGTGGAAGGCGCCCGGGCGCTGCAGCTGCTGGGAGTGAATGTGACGGTTCCTCATAAGAGCGCAGTGATCCCGTACCTTGCGGAGATTGACAGGGAAGCGTCCTTAATCGGTGCGGTAAATACGCTTGTCCCGGCGGAAAACGGCTTCAAGGGCTATAACACGGATCTCCCCGGCCTGTACCGGGCGCTGGTTTCCGAAGGGATCAGCCTGTCCGGGGAAGAGGTGATTCTCTTGGGCGCGGGCGGCGCGGCCAGGGCGGCAGCCTTTCTCTGTGCGCTGCGGGGCGCTAAAAGAGTGTATCTGCTGAACCGGAGCCTGGAAAAAGCGCAGGCTGTTGCAGAGGAGGCCAATCTCGCGGCAGGGCGGCAGTGTATCCTGCCCATGGAGCTTTGCGGCTGGAAGAGCCTTCCTGAAAAGAAATATCTGGCGATTCAGGGAACCTCCGTGGGACTTGCCCCCAATACGGAAGAAGCGGTGATTGAGGATCGGGATTTCTACCGGCTGATACATACGGGCTTTGATCTGGTTTACCGTCCGGCGAATACCAGGTTCATGCGCCTGACCGAAGAAACGGGCGGAAAAGCCTGCAACGGCCTGAAGATGCTGCTGTATCAGGGTGTGGAAGCCTTCGAGCTGTGGACCGGCCTGAAGGTGAAGGAAGAGGATGCGGCATTCTGCTATGAACAGATGAAAAAGGAACTGGAAAAAAATGAGTAGGAACAAAAGAAATATTATTCTTATCGGCTTCATGGGAAGCGGGAAAACAACCCTTGGCATCCGGCTTTCCTACAGGCTGCGCCGTCCGCTCCTGGATACGGACAGATGGATCGAAAAGGAGCAGGGGATGAGCGTGTCGGACATCTTTGCCTCCTATGGGGAAGAAGGGTTCAGGCAGCTGGAAACCCAGGCGGTAAAAAGCCTTCTGGAAGCTGACCCCGGCCAGGTGATTTCCACCGGCGGCGGGCTTCCCATGCGGGAGGAGAACCAGGCGCTGTTAAAGCAGCTGGGCTTTGTGGTCTTTTTAAGGATCCGCCCGGAAACGGTATACGAAAGACTGAAGGGGGACACCACCCGGCCGCTGCTTCAAAAGCCCGATCCCGAAGGGGAGATACGCAGGCTGCTCGCCGTAAGGAACCCCATTTACGAACAGGCCGCCGACCGGGTGGTGGACGTGGACGGGAAGGATTTTGAAGAGCTGCTGGAAGAGATACTGGATGGAACGGACATCCAGCCGGAAGGGAGATAAAATGAAAATACTTGTAATTAACGGGGCGAACCTGAATTTCCTCGGAATTCGTGAGAAGAATATTTATGGGACCCAGGATTATGCGTATCTGCAGAAGCTCCTGGAGGAAAAAGGGAAGGAAGCGGGCTGCGAGGTGACCGTATTCCAGAGCAACCACGAGGGCGCGATTATAGACCGGCTGCAGGAAGCCTATTTTGACGGGACGGATGGTATTGTCATCAATCCGGGCGCCTTCACCCATTACAGCTATGCCATCAGAGACGCGCTTGCAAGCATTACGGTGCCCAAGGTGGAGATCCATATTTCCGATATCACGAAACGGGAGGAATTCCGGAAAACCTCCGTTACCGCGCCCACCTGTGACCGCCAAATCTACGGCCAGGGGCTGGACGGATACCTCCAGGCCATAGATTTTATACTGGAAAAGCAAATTCTGTAAAAAAACAGTTGAAAAAAGCATATTTTTATTATAAACTAGTAGGGAATTAAACGTGAAAATTTAGGAGGAATATTTTTTATGATTTCTGCAGGTGATTTCAGGAATGGTATTACAATTGAAGTAGATGGCAATATTTTTCAGATAGTAGAATTCCAGCATGTGAAACCTGGCAAGGGCGCCGCTTTTGTAAGGACTAAGCTGAAAAATATCATTAACGGAGGCGTGGTGGAAAAGACCTTCCGTCCTACTGAAAAATTCCCGCAGGCACGTATTGATAGAAAAGATATGCAGTATTTATATTCTGACGGTGATTTATTTACCTTTATGGATATGGAAACCTATGATCAGGTTGCGCTGAATTCCGAGACTGTCGGAGATGCGCTTAAATTCGTAAAGGAAAATGAAGTATGCAAGATATGCTCAACCAATGGCGGCGTATTTGCAGTGGAGCCTCCTCTTTTCGTAGAACTGGAGATCACCGAAACAGAACCCGGATTTAAGGGAGATACCGCTACAGGCGCATCCAAGCCTGCTACAGTGGAAACCGGAGCTGTTGTATATGTACCTCTGTTCGTAAACCAGGGGGACAAGATTAAGATCGACACCAGAACCGGAGAATATCTGTCCAGAGCATAATCAGCAACAGAATGCTGTTCTATTATTTAGCCTATAAGACAATGGGATTTCTGCATGGCAGAGTTTTCATTGTCTTTTTTATTTCATGGAAAATGCGGCCTCCGGCCGGACGAAAGCCGCGGCCCAAATGCCTCATGAACCAAATTTTATCGGATCGAAAAGCATGTCTGAAAATCAAATCTTAAATTCTAACAAAGAGAGGATATTAAATGGATTTTGAAAAATTTGTAAAAAAAGTTAAGGATGGCGCACAGGCCTATCTGGGAGACGGCGTTTCCCTGTCCGTAAGCACAGTATTAAAGAACAACGGCGTTAATCTTACGGGGATTATTTTCATGGACGGGGACAGCGACGTCGCTTCCACCATATATCTGGACGGGCTTTATGAGGAATATAAGAGAGGAAAAACGATGGGGGAAATCGTCCGCCAGGTATGTACGGTTTATGAGGAAAATAAACCGGAGCAGAACCTGAATATGGATTTTTTCCACGATTATAAGATGGTGAAGCCGAGGCTGGCCTGCCGCCTGATTAACTGTGAGAAGAATCAGGAGCTGCTTGGCGGCCATCCCCACAGGGAATTTCTGGATCTTGCCATTGTATACTGCTGTATCCTTATGAGCGATAACATGGGCTGCGCCTGTGTCCTGATCAGCGATATGCACGCCCGGTACTGGGATGTGGACGAAGAGACGCTTTACCGGGATGCGTTGGAGAATATGCCGCGCATACTGCCTGACGAGCTTTCCGACATGGATGATTTCATGCATGACATAGTCAGGAAGGCAGTAGAGGAAAAGCTGGAGCTGACAGCAGAGGGTGAGAAAACGCAGGAGGATGAGGAGTGCCGGGCCATACTGGACGGGATTGCGGAATTCCTGGCAGGGCTTCCCCTGGAAAAGGAGCCGGAGCGTAAAATGTACATACTTACCAATAAGCAGCATTTTTATGGAGCGGCAGCCATTTTGTATCCCGGGATTCTGGAAAGCTATGCCGGTAAGCTGGGACTTGATTTTTATATTCTGCCCAGTTCCGTACATGAAGTGATTCTGCTTGCGGATACGGGAGTGGAAGACAGAGAGCATCTATATGATATGGTGCGGGAAGTAAATGCACAGAATGTGCCTGAGGAGGAGCTTTTATCGGACAATGTTTACTATTTCAGCCTGAAAAGCGGAAAGATAACAATTCTTTGATATTCTGAATAATTCTTAAGATGCTATAAATTTTCTATTTTTCCAAAATGAGATCTGGACAACCGGAAAAACTTGTGCTATTATATGTCAGAGTGGTGCATGTAACAAATTTGTAATATTTAATCAGTGCATCAACATATCTTATGCACCCGTAGTCTAATGGATAGAACGGAGGCCTCCGACGCCTTTAATGCAGGTTCGATTCCTGTCGGGTGCATTTGTGTCACTCTGGCATATAATTTGCCTTGCTGTGAATATATCAGCCAAGTGTAACTGGAGAACCGCCGCAGGGCGGTTCTGTTTTAAAGTCGATGTTTTCAGGATTGAAGGTGTGAAATTGAGCGAGGAACAGAAGAAAATGCCTGATGGCTCCAAGTCGGAGGGTGCGCTGAACGAATTTATAGAACTGCTGAAAAAGAACAAGAAGTCGCTTGCCGTTATCATTGTGACTGCGGTGGTGCTTTTGGGGATCGGGATTCTGCTCGGTTCGCTGATAGGCAAGAAATCGGGCGACAAGGATGCTACCCAGGAACAGTCCCAGGCTGCAGTTGCGCAGACACAGTCCACAGAGGCCATTCCCAATGTGCCCATGGAGGTCAACGCCTATCCCGAAATCAATTCACTGATGAAGAAATATTATAATGCGGCCGCAGAGGGAGACATGGAGACTGTCAAGTCCCTGAAGGACTATTCGGATCAGGCCGAGCTGCTGCGCATCCAGGAAAAGAGCAAATACCTGGAAAGCTATGATGATATCAACTGCTATACGAAGCCCGGCCCCATCGAGGATTCCTATGTTGTCTATGTCACCTATTATGCCAAGTTCCACGATATTGACCAGAAGGTGACGGGGCTGAATACCTACATTGTCTGCCGGAAGGCGGATGATTCCTACTATATCCATGACTGCTCGGAAGATGAGTCCATGAAGGAATACCGCACCAACGTAACCAAGCAGGACGATGTGGTGGATTTGTTCAATAAAGTTCAGGTAGAATATAACGAAGCCGTGACGGAGAATGAAGAGCTTGCCGCATTCCTTACCGATCTGTCCGAGAAGCTCAAGACAGCGGTCGGCGATGCCCTGGCGGAAGCCGAAACAGTAAGCGAGACGGAGACTACTGAAGAAGAAGGCCAGGAGCCTGCCGATAATGCAGGGGAAGCTGCCTCTTCTAGGGTAAAGGCCACTGATGTGGTCAATATCAGAAAGTCCGACAGTGAGACAGCCGATTCTCTTGGAAAGGCTCAGGTGGGAGATGAGTTCGCCCTCCTGGAGAACCGTGCCAACGGCTGGTCCAAAATTGATTATAACGGCCAGGAGGCCTTTATCAAATCGGAGTTCCTGGAAACGGTTTCCGAAGAACCTGAGAATGCAGATGACGGAAATGCCGAAGCAGGAAACGAAGCGGCTAACGCAGATAATACTGCCAATACCGATAATACGGCAAACACTGATAATACCACACACAACGGCCAGGCTGATACGCCGGGCGCAGGTGACGGCGCGCCGTCTGCCAATGTACCCAACAGCGGAACCTACCGCCTTACCACCACCGTTAATGTCCGTAAATCCGCAAGCGAAACAGCCGACAGGCTGGGCGTGGGATACTCCGGTGACGAAGTGGAAATCCTGATGAAACAGGCCGACGGCTGGACAAAGGTCAAATTCAAAGGCGAGACCGGATATATTAAGACGGATGTATTAAAATAGTTAATTTGTTGTTTGTGACCCGTGCGGCCTTGCGCTGCAGGGATTGCGCCCATACTGCTTCCCGCCTCCCATTTCGGGCCGGCCGGCAGCAGTATGGGGCGAAATCCCCACAGCACAAGGCCGCACGGCGCGTAACGTAACTAATTAAATAAGAAACCGTCATAATTATAAAGAAGAATAAAGAAAATAAAAATGAATAATAAAAATCTCCCCGGAAATACTTACTAAAAAAGTATTTCCGGTTTTTCATTTTTTAAAAATATATTTTTTTTCAATAACTACGGCTCAGCTCCGTGCTGTCCGGGGGTTTTTCCGCCGCTCCGCTATCCGGTCCTGCTCCGGCGCTGGCGGGTGTTTTCCGGTGCATGAGAAAAAATGGAGATGTTTCTTACTGCCCTGCCCTGCCAGGAACCGGCTGATTTTAGCGGCTTGTCTGACGAACATAAGCATCTAAATACGCCGTGCCGCAAGGCGCCGGCGTATTTAGACGCTTATGTGAGGAGTTCAGCCGCGTTAGCCGATTCCTGACAGGACAGAACAGTTAGAAACATCCCATTTTTGAAATGCACCAGAAAACACCCGCCAGCGCCGGAGCAGAACCGGATAACGGAGCCAGCGGAAAAACCCCCGGACAGCACGGAGCGTACACAACCGGGAAGGAAGGCGGAGTATGAGAAGTGATGATGCGGCTATATACAGGGAAATCCAAAAAAATGCAGAAATGGGAATCAAAGCGATAGAAGCTGTCAGCCCCAAGCTGACGGATGATGCCTTTGCCCTGCAGCTAAGCAGGCAGGAACTGAAGTTTTCAGAAATCAGGGATAAAGCCAGGCATGAGATGCTGGAGGGGCGTGCGGAGGAGTACCGCAGCAGCGGTGTCACTGATTTGATGCTTAAGGGCGGGATACAGGCCAATACGCTTTTGAATACCAGCACCAGCCATATTGCGGAACTGATGATTCAGGGCAGTAACAGGGGGCTGACAAGCATGTGGAAGGCATTGAACCACTATGAAAATGCCGGAAATGAGAGCACTGAGCTTGCCCGCGAACTCATGGATTTTGAGGAAAAAACCATTGAAAAGTTGAAAAAGTATCTATAAACAGGTGCTTTTTAGCAAATTTCGTCAATTTAACGTAATAAAGTACTTGCGTACAGGCTTTATCCATTATATAATAAGAGCCGGACAAAGCCATCTGGAATGCCCAGGCCAGTTTTCTGTCCCGGGCATTTTTTGTAAAACAATTAAAGGAGGAATCATACATGTCATATGTAGATGAGGTCATTGCACAGGTAGTGGAGAAAAATCCTGCACAGCCTGAATTCCATCAGGCAGTTAAGGAAGTTCTGGAATCTCTCAGAGTCGTAGTGGAAGCCAATGAGGAAGCATACAGAAAAGATGCTTTACTGGAAAGACTGGTTAACCCGGAACGTCAGATTATCTTCCGGGTACCGTGGGTAGACGACAAGGGCCAGGTTCATGTGAATACAGCATACCGTGTTCAGTTCAACAGCGCTATCGGACCCTATAAGGGAGGCCTGCGTCTGCACCCTTCCGTTAACCTTGGCATCATCAAGTTCCTTGGTTTTGAACAGGTGTTCAAGAACTCCCTGACAGGACTTCCCATCGGCGGAGGAAAGGGTGGTTCCGACTTTGACCCGAAAGGGAAATCCGACAGAGAGATCATGGCATTCTGCCAGAGCTTCATGACGGAGCTTTACAGACATATCGGCGCAGACACAGATGTTCCTGCCGGAGATATCGGAACCGGCGCAAGGGAAATCGGTTATATGTACGGCCAGTATAAGAGAATCCGCAATGTTTATGAAGGCGTTCTGACAGGCAAGGGGCTTACTTACGGCGGTTCCCTGGCAAGGACGGAGGCTACCGGCTACGGACTCCTGTACATGACAAAGGAAATGCTCAAGTGCAACGGCATTGATATTGCGGGCAAGACCATCGCAGTTTCCGGTTCCGGTAATGTGGCCACCTATGCTATCCAGAAAGCACAGCAGATGGGCGCTAAGGTAGTAACCTGCTCCGATTCCACCGGCTGGGTATACGATCCGGAGGGAATTGATCTGGCGGCGCTTAAGGAAATCAAAGAAGTAAAACGCGGAAGGGTTTCCGATTACCTGAATTACAGGCCCAATGCGGAATATCATTCCGGAAAGGGCGTATGGAGTGTGAAGGTGGATATCGCACTTCCCTGCGCAACCCAGAATGAACTGACACTTTCCGATGCGGAAGGGCTGGTTGCAAACGGCGTAAAGGCAGTATGCGAGGGCGCCAATATGCCTACCACCCTGGAGGCTACCGAGTATCTGCAGAAGAACGGCGTTCTGTTCGTTCCCGGAAAGGCTGCAAATGCAGGCGGCGTGGCAACCTCCGCTCTGGAAATGAGCCAGAACAGCGAGCGTCTCAGCTGGAGCTTCGAAGAGGTGGACAGCAAGCTGCAGGGCATCATGATCAATATCTTCCATAACCTGGATGACGCTGCAAAGCGTTACGGTATGGAAGGCAACTATGTTGCGGGCGCTAATATTGCAGGCTTTGAAAAGGTTGCAACGGCCATGACCGCACAGGGCATTGTATAAATTTTTCGGATAGTCCATGAAGATGTAAGGACGCTTAAACAGTTGCAGATTCATAACTGTTCCTCAGCTTCACAGCTGTAATGATAATATTTCCCGGCAGTGTAAGGCTTCCGCTTGCAGGTATAAATACCTGTCTGCGGAAGTTTTTTTCGCCTAAGTTTTTTCGTTTGTATTTATTTGCCGTCTGCCGGCTGTACCGGCAGCAAGCCCGCCGTCCTGCGGCATTGCCTGTTTGCCGGGTATCTGTTATAATGCGGTTAGAGCGGAACCAGATCACCAGCCGCGTAAATGCGTGCAGATAGGAGCGAACATGAAGAAAACGGGCAAAAGATTGTGCCGGCCATGGGCTGACGAAGTCGATAGCGCTGGCCTACTGTGCCGCAAAGGCCAGGGAAATACTGAGCTGCATGCCGGACAGCGTGCTGGTGGAAGCAAGCGGCAATATAATTAAGAATGTAAAGAGCGTGGTGGTCCCCAACACCAACGGCCTGAAGGCAATGGAGGCAGCGGCGGCTGGTCAAGACAATAGGAAATGTGGGCCGCCCGGGCAAAGACGGCATGAAAGAAACAGATAAGGGATTATCCGTATTATGACAGGCTGTTGAGGGAAAGCCCCTGCCGCAGGGAAGGACGGAAAAAAGCGTACTATTCTTCCGGCTGTTTTTGGAAGAAGTCTTCGAAATCCGCATGAAAAACTTCTTTCATAGCCAGTAGCTCCTGTACGCTTATATTCTGAATACCGGCTTCTATTTTTGCATAGGAGCCTCTTGTAAGGCTGCAGCCTAAAAGCTGCAGCTTTGCTATTGTCTGCTCCTGAGTCAGGCCGCAGTCCCTGCGGAGTGCGCGGATATTAGCGCCCAAAGAAACATTGTATTTTATTTTCTGCATGAATTACTCCCAATACCGCCGCAGGGATAGAAATTCCAAACAGCGGCCTCCCAGATTCAATTGTGGGATATATTATTGATTTTAGTAAAAAAGTAAGATATAATTGCTCTATAAATAGAGCAAAGGGAAGTTGTGCTCGGGAAAGGTACAGGAATGATAGATAGAGAATTATGTGACTTAACAGAACAGCTGATGTTTACCTGCCTGGGCGGACAAAATTCGGGTAAAATACAGGAAATAGGCGGTATTCTTGAGGAAAATTCGGTGGTAATAGGGAGCCGGGCCCATGAATACTACACAACTGCAGAACAAATAAAAAGCGAACTGGATTCCGGTAAGTGGGCAGATGGCAGGGAGTATGTGTACAGGCCGGTGAAGGACTGGTACCAATGCACCCGGCTGTCCGAAAATACCTATCTGGTCTACGGCATTCTCCGGATAAAAAAAATATTTCAGCGCGGTAATGAGGAACAGGCTTTTGACAATGCCGGCCTCTCAGTTACAGGATTGACAGAAACAAGCATCCGTATAAGCATGGTATGGAAAAAAGATGGAAAGGCGAACCGGATTATACATATTCATATATCCGTTCCCCAGGAGGACAGCTGCGGGCAGCCGGCCCGAAGGCCAGACCAGGCTGCAGGAGAAACGGAAATGCTGCCGGAGCCGGAGAAAGAGACGGTGGATTACTACAGACGCCTTTCTGAAAAGGATCTGATGACAGGACTTTATAACCGGGGCAGCTTTGAATATTATGTGAAAAAAAGGCTGGAAAGCGGTGAAGGCGGCATTTTCTATATGATCGATCTGGATGACTTTAAGGCGGTAAATGATACCTACGGGCATGTGGCAGGCGACAAGGTCATCATGGACATGGCCGATATCCTCCGCCGGATATTTGCAAAGGAAGCCGTCATCGGCAGGCTGGGCGGCGATGAATTCGCAGTATACGAGGCAGGCTGCTGCGGCAGAAAGGAAGCGGAGGGAAAAGCCCGGGCCGTTCTGCAGGACTACAGCGCTTTATCCGAAAAATACGGAAATGATTTTCAGCTGAGCTGTTCCATCGGCATGTACCGGGAAGCCGATAAAGAAACCTTTGAAAACCTGTACTCCCGCGCCGATGAAGCCCTTTATTTTTCAAAAAATTCATACAAAGGCACCTTCCACTGGTACTACTGCCAGCACAGATTCTGATATCCTCTGTGTCTGGCG
>PPYE01455740.1_pt1 | contig 18168 bp, 14 predicted proteins | sample 1559881 | NCBI WGS metagenome assembly PPYE01 (sample SAMN08240022, study PRJNA423297) | Human gut metagenome, whole genome shotgun sequencing project. | reverse complement strand
AGGTTTTATTCATGCCATTTCCCATATCATTATCCGTCACAGGACGCCAGAAATTAGGACGTAAAGCTTCTTTTATCAGCTCCGTACTTCCCTCTTTATAAGAAGTCAAGGCACCGGTTTCCTTATCAAAACCTACGCTCAGATTACCAGCTGTAAGTGTCAACAACGAAGCCGCATCATCTGCTACCACCGATGAAGACTGAACCTCAGCAACAAACGGCTGATAAAATGGAAGACTCACCTGGGCATCAGCCAGTTTTGTTCCGGCTTTCAGCAGACCATCCTCATTTTTCAAACTGGCATAGAAATTCAAGAAATACTCCACACCGGGTTTTACCTGTATGGCTGGAAAAGAAGTCTTGAACTTACCCGTCTGCTGAGGAGCCAGGGATACATTATCAATAGTTCCGGTAGCCAGAAGTTCACCATTCCCCTCCAGCTTCCAAGTAAAATTGAAATCACTTAAATCCGTAAAGAAGTACTTGTTACGTAACTCTACCCATCCCTCATGATAATCCAATAAAGAGAATGCTATATTTTGATATACTTTTTTCACTTCATGGATATGCGGCTTCAAGGTACGGTCGGCGGCAATCAGACCGTTCATACAGAAATTGGCAGAACTTGGAGTACCTTTCGGAGCCAGGTCACCTCCGTATGCCCAATAGAATTTTCCATCCGGCGTCTTTGCATACAAGCCCTGATCTACCCAGTCCCAGATATGTCCGCCCTGTAAAGAGGGATATTTCTCTATCACATCCCAATAATCCTGAAGATTTCCTTCACTGTTGCCCATAGCATGGGCATATTCACATAGAATCAGCGGTTTGGTCGGAAGATAGAGAGAATGATTGATCAATACATCTATCTTTTTATACATTGGACAGAAAATATCGGTATAAGGTTCCTTTATTCCGTCTTCCGAATGCACGGGACGCTGTGAACGGTCATTGGCATGTACCCATTTATAGGTAGCCGCGAAGTTACATCCCTCACCGGTTTCATTACCCAATGACCAGATAATGACACAAGGATGGTTTTTGTCACGCTCGAACATACGTTCCGTGCGGTCTATGAAAGCTTTCTCCCATTCGGGCTGGTTAGCTAGGCATTGATCGGGCTTATATCCCATGCCATGGCTCTCGATATTGGCCTCATCAACCACATACATACCATAAATATCACATAATTCATACCAGCGGGGATCGTTGGGATAATGAGAGGTTCGTACACTGTTGATATTATTCTCTTTCATCAATTGAATATCACGCAGCATGGACGCCTCATCTACCACATGACCGTTATAAGGATCGTGTTCGTGTCGGTTTACTCCTTTTATATAGACCGGTTTACCATTTACCAGCAATTGAGCATGTTTGATTTCGGATTTGCGGAAACCTATGTATTGGGATCCTGATCTTCCAGATAGTATCCGTCACTGAACTTGAAAACCTGTACGGCTATTTCATTCTCCCCTTGTTTTACATACGGCGTAATATCAAACTCCGAAGGTGTTTTGGAATCCTGAGAGTAACCTACTTTTTCACCATTCACCCACACATAAAAAGCAGAAGCCACTCCTCCGAAATAAAGAATAATCTGGCGTTTATTCCAATGGGCAGGAATAGTAAAAGTACGTCTATAAGAGCCAACCGGGCTGTTTTCCACTGCAATCAATGGTGGATTCTTCTTTATACCATACCCACTGCCTACATAAAAAGGATAGCCGAACCCTTGAAGCTCCCAATTGGAAGGAACTTTAATATCATCCCAACCTGAAACATCATATCCTTTTTGGAAGAAGTCCATCGGTCTTAGCGCTCCTGTTTACCGGAGCACCGTCATATTGGGATTGTGCCATACCTGCCAACGACAAAGATATGGCAATCCCTGTCAATATAGAACGAATTTTCATCATAAATATATCTTTTAATAAATTCGGAGTATCCGCATACTGATTTTTACTTCCACTATCATTGATCCAACAACAATCGCAAAATCAAAGCAGAAGACCAACCAAAGTTGGGTGCATTCAACACTTCACCTGTCAGTGGATTGTAGTTTTCATGAATCGGTCCGTCGGTCATCAGTCCTTGAGCATGTGCCATGAACTTGCGAGTCAGCAAGTCGGCTTCCTCCACATATCCGTAGCGCTTCAATCCGGTTATACCAAAATATACCTGGTTAAACCAAACCGGACCACGCCAATAACCGAAAGTAGGACGCAATGCAGGATGACTTACATCAAGAGTACCTAGCGGCAGGTAAGAGTTGAAATGTTTTTCATCCATCATGATGTTCTTCACACTCTCGGCTTGTTCCGGGGTAGCAATACCTGCCCACAAAGGCAACCACCCCTCAGCCCCCATCACCTTGACAGATGTACGGTCATTCAAACGAATATCATAAAAGAAACCACTCTCGCTGTCATACATTTTAGTCTGTACATACAGCTTGATTACCTCAGCCTCCTTAGCCAACTGTTCAGAAAGCTCCTGCTTTCCCAAGATAGAAGCCATTTCCGAAAGTGTCAGTTTATCTACATAAAGGAAGGAATTCAAACAAATATTCTCCTGATCCATCGACCAAGCTTTCTCCATCTCATTCTTTAGCATCCGGGTGTCATCAAAACGCACACCGTTATCCATGCCGCTCTCCCAAGCCGCCGCAATCAGTGTACCATCAGTAGAACCATATTCGCAAATGCCATTGTGATCGTGGTCACGCTCAGCATACCACCATTGATGGAACTTATACAATTTATCAAATATTTCGTCCAAGAACGCTTTGTCTCCTGTAACCTTATAGACATTCATGGCTCCCCATGATGCTACAGGAGGTTTGGAGTCGCGCCAATTGTTACGTGCCTTATTATAACCGATAAAATCAGGAACCATACCATTCTCTGCCTGATAATCGAACAAAGAAAGCATTTCACTCTTGGCCCCTTCGGGATTATAGTACACATTACCCGATGCAATTTGCCAAGCATCCCACGACCAACATCCACCGATGAATCCTGTATAGGAAGGGAAACTACAACCATGGAAGATATCACCGGCAGGAGTACGCCAATTGGAGTTCAACGTCATCAATGCTTTCACAGCAATGTTCCTGTAAGCGTTTTCTTTCATATAAGGACTGTCGGCAGACAGTATCCGTTGAAGCCCCTGATTCCAACGCTGCGCATTCTCGGCAAAACATTGATCAAAAGGTATGGATTTTATTGCAACATACTCCTTATCTGCCTCTTCGCCTTTCAAGGTCAGTGTCTGGCTGTATTCCGAAGTATAACTTTTGCCGGATTGCAGCAAATAGTCACTCTTCTCAACAACTTGCAAACTGTCGTTCCCCACAGTCATCACTTCATCGGCTGTATGGAAAAGCACGGTAGCCGTCACCTCGTCTACCGGCGGTTCGTTACGCTGTGTGATAATCTGGCGATTGGTTCCCCAACGGCGACCGTAGAACGGATAATGGAACCGAACGCCTCGTACTTTTCACCATTAACCACCAACGTAGGCTGTGCCAACGTTTGGGCAATCCATCCTCTTCCATGCATCGTCATAGGCCCGATGAAGGCACCCGCAAATGCCCTGCTTTGGTTTACTGGCAATGCATAGCCACTCCATGCACCCAGATCAGAGAACAAATTGAGATCCCCATCTACAGGTTGTTCCGGTACATTTTTCACATTCAACAAATTGGGAAAATCTTCCTGTGTCGTAAACAGGGACTTTTCCGGCTGTGTAGCGACCGGGGTACATGCCCCCAGCCAAAGAATGCTACACATTCCATATATAGGAAATAAATGTTTCATAAACGGTTCTTCCAAAATTATACAAACAAGATTACTTGCTATAGTTCGGATTCTGCTCCCAATCGGGATTCAACAGAAATTCACTATGAGGAATAGGAAACAACTGGTGCTTGGTATCTACATAATTCTCAACAAACGGTTTATTGTGAGCTTTCAGCGTTTCTTCTACAATACCCCAGCGAACCAAGTCATACCAGCGCGAACCTTCCAATGCCAGCTCGCAAGGACGTTCTTTGTCTTGCAGATGTTTCAAGACTTCGGCTTTACTCATGGTAAGCGGCAATGCCGGTACATTGACACGTGCACGAACCTTATTTATTATGTTAATGGCCTCTGTTGTTTCACCCTTGTCATTTAGACATTCTGCATAAAGCAACAATACATCGGCATAACGGATAACGGAAACATTAAAGAAACTATAGTCCCAATAATCACTCATACCCTCGGTATAAGTAACATATTTGTGCCAGAAGATTTCTCCTTCTTTGTGGTAATCCTTAAAGGATTTTCCATTCTTATAATAAAAGGGACGACACTCGGGGCTGCCGTATAACGCGTGACACGTCCTTTTTCACTTTCCTCATAACTTTCGGGAAGGTCGCTCTGTACTTCTTTCAGTTCGGTCTCAATCAGACTTACCAGTTCTCCCGGATTGGCTTGTGGAGGATAGAACTCTTCATCCGTACCTGCCAATGCCTCCTTATAAATAGGAACTCTCTCGCCAAAATTCACATACAAACGATAATAAAAGTAAGCACGCAAAAAACGGGCTTCGGCTATGGACTGCTTCTTCAAGGCATTGAGTGATTCCGAATCACCAGGTACAGTGGGAATGTTGGTCAAACATTGATTGGCATAATTAATACCTTTATACAAATTAGTCCACTCCGTCTTGACTACGGAGTTAGTGGGTTCCACATTGAATGATGAAATATTCATCCAACTCGTCACATCATCTCTGTGGGTAATCTCATCACTTCTGTATCCGTCTATTACTATGTAGCGTTCAAATGGTATCGCCCAAGATGCATTCGGCTGCAACGCTCCGTATACACTAGTCAATCCTTTCATAATATCCCCTTCACTTTTCCAGAAAATACCAGGTGATAAAGCATTGGGATTAGAGTCTTCATCCAAGAAATCTGTGCAAGAGGAAAAAGACATTCCGCTCAGAAGAGCTGCATATAATAATATGTTTTTGAATTTCATAATCTTCGTATTAAATTTAATTAGAAACCGAATTTAAGACCCATCATAAAGTCACGACTCAAAGGAATGGCTGCATAGTCATATCCCATCTGTCCGACTGAAGAACCGGTTGAAGGATCATATCCTTTGTAGTTGGTAATAGTGAACAAACGGGTAGCGCCTACATAAATACAAGTTAATGTTGAATCCCAATGACACCTTCGGTGTACCACTACCCACTTTCACGCGGTCGTTTGTATCAAGCATACCATCTCCATTCTGATCTATGAAACGGATATCACCCGGCTTAGCCACAGGCTGCAGAGGCTGCCAGTTGCCGTTTTGATCCTTATAGCCATGAGCTGTGTTCCATTCGTCCACTTCTGCTTGATTTTGGAAGATTCCGGCAGTTTGATATACCCAGAATTCACCGATTTCACCACCTACATAAGTACGCAAAGCACCGTATTCATAGAGATAGTCAGGATTGGCCATAGATTTCAACACACTTTTATAATGAGATAAATTCAAATCCAAATCATACTTCAATCCTCCGGCTTTGCCATGATAAATGGCTTGCATTTCAAAACCGGTTGTGCGCAACTTACCATCGTTCACCAAGATAGAAGAATTATAGCCGGTAGCTAAACTGATGTTACGGCTAGAAAGCATATCCCTGGTGTTCTTAATATAAGCTTCCGCAGAAAGCTCCAGTTTATTGTTCCATAAACTAATGTCTACACCGATATTCTTATACACCGTCGTTTCCCACTTGATGTTACTGGATGGAAAAGCTGTAATGGCATATCCCATGGAAGTTTCACGACCATCAAAAGGATAGTTCAATGCATGGGTATTGTAGCTCAAAGTAGGAATATATCGATAAAGACCTATGTTCTGATTACCCAAAGCACCGTAGCTCAAACGGAGTTTAAACATGGAAACAGTTTCTTTCAAATTTTCCCAAAATGGTTCATTAGCAATGTTCCAACCCAATGATACAGAAGGGAAGAACCCCCACTTGTTACCTTTAGCAAAACGTGAAGAGCCATCATAACGGAAAGAAGCCATAATCATATAACGCATCATGTAGTTGTAGTTCACACGGCCAAAGAGAGAACGGAGGGCACTGCGGGTCTTGGTACCACCTACAGAATAGTTACTTTTAGCATGTCCCATCAAGCTCATACTGTTATTCTCAAAATCAGAACCGGAAGCACTAAGGTCTTCATACTTATTTTCTTCCTGAGAAAGTCCCAATAAAAGAGAAAGATTGTGTATTTCAGCAATGGTCTTGTCATAATTAGCTGTCAATTCCAACAAATCGTTGGTTGTCTGCGAACGTGATTCAGATAAACTAGCCATCGTGTTTCGTTTGGCCGCCCCAATCTCATAGGTAGGTGTAAAAAGACGAGATTTGCTAAAGTACATATTACGGCTGGCATTGAATTTCACGATAAGCCCTTTAATCGGCTCGTACTGCAAATAGCCGGAAGCTGCGATATAATCGGTAGAGCTTGTATTATCAATCAATTTATTAAAAGCAACCTGATTACCGGCATCAGACATACCCATACCAGAGATGGCACCACCATAACCACCATCGTTGTTCTCATCATAAAGGAACGCTAACGGCTCCATATTCGTCACCTGATAAATGGAAGAGAAACCCGAATTGGATTCCAAATCGGCCGACCAACGGCTATAGCTTACAGATTCACCCATTTTAAACTTACCACGGGTAACATCAGAGTTTAAACGGAAACCGAACTTTTCATCTCCGGTAGCAATAGTCACACCGTCCGTCTTACTATAGAAAGCAGAAAGAGACACATTGGAATTAGCACTACCTGCCGTATAACCAATGTTATATTTTTGTGTAAAACCACGTTGATAATACTCTTTCTGCCAATCAGTATCAGCAAACTGAGTCGGGTCTCTCTCGTACTCGCTGATATATTTAGGCCAGCGGCTTTCATCCGTACCTGCATTTGTTAATGCCATCTTACGTACTTTAATAAACTCAGCTGAATTACAAACTTCCAGACGCTTCGGCATGGCACTCAACCCCCAATAACCGGAAAAAGTAATCTTCGGAGCTGAATTCATCGTACCACGATGTGTTTCAATCAAAATAACACCAGCTGCCGAACGTGAACCATAGATAGCGGCAGTAGCAGCATCTTTCAATACGGAAATCGATTTAATATCTTCAGGATTAAGATAAGACATATTACCCGGGACACCATCGATAATCACTAGTGGACCGTTACTTTCACTGTTCTCGCCATCATCATCTTTCCAAGAAGTCACACCGCGTACCTGCAAAGTGGCAGAAGAACCGGCAGCACCACTGCCAAAGTTTACCGACAAACCCGGAGCCATACCTTGCAATGCCATCTCTGCATTTGCAGTAGGAATCTTAGACAGTTTATCACCCGATACTGATGTTACCGAACCTGAAACATCAGACTTTTTCTGTGTACCATAACCAATTACAACCACCTCATCCAATGTCTTGGTATCTTCTATTAATACAATTTTTATAGTAGACTGATTACCTATTTTCACGGTCTTTGTGGTATAACCTACATAAGAAACAATCAATTCAGTTCCCTTACCGATAGATAAAGTAAAACGACCATCCAAATCAGTAATCGTACCGTTTGTAGTACCTTTTTCCAATACACTGGCACCAATGATAGGTTCACCCTGCTCATCGGCTACAATACCGTTTATAGATTTCTGTTGTTTCACTGCTTCTACTTCGGGAGTTGCTTGCTTATATAATACAATATGACGATTTTCTATTTTATAATCGATACCTGATTTTGAAAATAACCGATCTAAAATCTGGTTAATCGTTTTATTTTCTACTTTAATGGATACTTTTCTATTGACATTGACTTGATTCAGATTATAGGTAAAATAGAAATTTCCTTTTTTCTCAATAGCATTAATCACGTCATGCACCGTAGTATTTTCCATGTCCAAAGACATCTTCACATTCTGTGAATAAGCGATGCCTGCCCAACACGGGACAGTTCCCAATAATAGAAAAAGAACAAAGAATTTCATAATTAACAATGTTTTTCGTAGCCATAGTGATTTTTGCTCACCCAATGGCGTGCATTTCATAATATTATCCATACATTTGTAATTGATTAGTTTGTAATAAATTATAAGGTTACTCATTAATCCGGGTCGAAAGATGGTGGTGCGTCTTCGACCCTTCATTTTTTGCAAAGGTTTTACTTCATAGGCATCCGTTGTTTTTCAAAGTTTCACATACTGTTATTTTTTATATAGGTATACCGTTTTCTTTTCAATTCTATAATCCACCCGTCTGGTTTCTTTCAACAATTCCATCGCCTGGGCTATGGTCAAGTCTTTCCTAAAATGGCAAGTGAAATATTCTTCAACCAGCGAACTATCCATAATCCTGATTTTCACATCATACCGACGTTCTATAACCTTTGCCATTTCTTTCAAAGTCTTATTGTCGAATCTCAGGTCACCAGTAGTCCAACTATCCACATTTGCCTGCGCCGAATTCCTTATTAACACCAAGCCATCACTAACGGTGTAATATACCTGGTCATTGGGCGACATTCTTTCCTTACTTCTGTCATCTAAGGTTGATACTTCTACCGAACCTTCTTTCAAAGTAATCCAACTCGGTTCATCCAAATAGGCTTTTGCATTAAATTTTGTACCCAACACCCTGATATTCAACATCGGCAATTTCACCGTAAACGGACATTTGGGATTATGTGCCACCTCAAAATAGCCCTCTCCTTCCAATGTGACCGTTCTATATTTTTCCGAGAACTTAGCCGGATAAGAAAAACGGCTCTCAGCGTTCAGCCAGACTGTTGTTCCGTCACTCAGCAATAAAGAAACCCGTTGGCCTTTCGGAACCACTACCGTATTGTATGCTTCCGGTTCCTCTTTCGTGATATAGAACAAGTTTGTCGCAAAAAGACAAACAGCAACCAACACAGCCGCATACTTCCACCATTCCCTGACGGTAAATCTCTGTATCGGTTTCTCTCTTTTCTCTATCTGCCCACTCAAGCCAAGTTGTCTGCTCAGTTGCCGATAAGCTTCATCCATACGTCCTTTATCCGAAAAACGCATTTCAGCTTTCAGTCCCCAGATTTGCTCCAGCTCAAATAAACGCTGACGGTTATCTTTCTCTTTCAACCACTCTAAAATCTCTTTTTCTTCGGTTGCAGTACAATGCTTATTGATATATCGAATTAAAATTTCGTCCTTCATTTACTTTCTTTATTGTCTTTCATTATTAAGACAATTAACCTAGAAGGAACTACGGGGTTAAAAAGAAAAAAAATGCTTTTTTTGCATTTTATTTTTTACAGACTCCAGAAAAAGCCTGCATGAAGGTATTAACGAAGCAAAAACAACAGACAGAACAATACCTCCTTCAAATCCTCTCTCAAGAATTTTGTGGCTTTCTGTACATGTACGTACCTCCTCCTCATGCCCCAGCACAACAGCTTGGTGCTTCAGATAATTCAGGCAATTATTCTGTGTGCATTTATAAAGGAAAGAATGAATGGCATTGGGTATCAAAGCGGACTTCTGCTCCCAATACATGACAAAGACACTTTGTACAATATCTTCGGCAATATGTTCAGGCACAAAACGGCAAGCTACAGACATCAGACGAGGATAGAAAAGATTAAAAAGAAGACGAAACTCCGTCTCGTCTCCTTTTTGTACTTTATTTATATCTATAGAAATTGTTTGCATCTCCACATCCAATCCAAAGTTAACAGATACAAAGCTAATTTATTTTTCCAATTCCTGCAAACTTTCCATTTTCTTTGTTTCCAGGAACTCATAGATACCACAAAGATGTTCTTTTACCTTTTTATTCCCAAATTCATACACTTTCGTCACTAATCCGTCCAAAAAGTCACGATCATGAGATACAACAATCAATGTACCGTCAAAATCCATCAAAGCTTGTTTCAGGATATCTTTGGTTTTCATATCCAAGTGATTGGTAGGCTCATCTAAAATCAACAGATTCACCGGTTCTAACAATAGTTTGATCATGGCAAGACGAGTACGTTCTCCACCACTGAGCACTTTCACCTTCTTCATGGAAGCTTCGGGGCCGCCAAACATAAATGCACCCAGCAAGTCTCGTATTTTATTACGGATCTCCCCTTTCGCCACATCATCTATCGTTTGAAAGACCGTGAGGTTCTCGTCCAACAAAGAGGCTTGATTCTGAGCAAAATAACCAATCTGCACATTGTGTCCCAGCGTCAAAGTCCCTTCATGCTCTATCTCACGCATGATACATTTTACCAAAGTAGACTTACCTTCACCGTTCTTGCCCACAAAAGCCACTTTATCCCCTCTCTCGATGGTCAATGAGGCATTCTTGAAAACCACATGATCACCATAGGTCTTTCCTACCCCGTCCATAATGACCGGGTAATTTCCACTTCGCGGAGAAGGCGGGAATTTCAACCGCAATGCTGAGGTATCTTCTTCGTCCACTTCAACCAATTCTAATTTCTCAAGCATCTTCACACGGCTCTGCACTTGCAAAGTTTTGCTATAAGTTCCTTTGAACCGTTCTATGAAATCCTTGGTTTCCTGTATCATCTTCTGCTGCTCCTCATATTGCTTCATCTGTTGCTCGCGACGTTCTTTACGCAATATCAGATATTGGGAGTAATTCACTTTATAATCATAGATACGTCCCATCGTTACTTCAATGGTACGGGTCGTGATATTATCTACAAATTTACGGTCGTGGCTGATGACAATTACCGCTTTGGCACTATTGACCAAGAAATCCTCCAACCACTGGATGGATTCAATATCAAGATGGTTGGTGGGCTCATCCAACAATAATACATCCGGATTCTGGAGCAATAATTTAGCTAACTCAATACGCATACGCCAGCCACCGCTGAAATCACTGGTAGGGCGATTGAAGTCCTCACGCATAAAACCAAGTCCCAGCAAAGCCTTTTCCACATCTTCTTCAAAATGAGTAAGATCAATGGAATAAAACTTCTCACTCATGGTAGAAACCTTCTCGATTAACTCCATATATGAATCACTTTCATAATCGGTACGTGTTTCAAGTTCCTTATTTATGGCTTCTATTTCTGCCTCCATAGCATGAAGATGCGCGAATGCCTGAGAAGCTTCCTCGAATACAGTACGCCCATCCTCTGTCATCAGATGCTGGGGAAGATAAGCTATCACACAATCCTTAGGAGCCGACACCTTTCCACGACTAGGTTGCCGCACACCAGCCAAGATCTTTAATAAGGTAGACTTGCCCGCACCATTTTTCCCCATCAAGGCAATACGGTCTTTCTCATTTATCTGAAAAGATATGTCACTAAACAAGGTGGTACCGCCAAACTCAACGGTCAATCCATCTACTGAAATCATATTTATTCTTTTAATCAGCAAGAGGGTGCGTCAAAAAAATGATTCAAGCTACCATTTTTTTGACACCCCCTCCTACAAGTTTTATACTTTATTGTTTTTATACTTTTTACCAATATCAGCTTGCCAATATTAATATCAATAATTGGGCAGTCAGAATACGAAGGAACATGGACACCGGATACACAGTAGAATAACCTACCGCCGGAGCATTATTACCTGCTGTCTGATTAGAATACGCCAATGCGGGGGGATCTGTGTTACTACCTGCAATAAGCCCCATCAACATGAAATAATTCATCTTGTAATGCCAGCGTGCAACCGCTCCCATTATTAATAAAGGTATAACTGTAATAAGGAAACCACAACCCACATACAACAAACCATCTCCATCGACAACCGTATTCACAAAATTCGCACCAGCCTTTATCCCCACACTGGCAAGGAACAAAGCAATACCAATTTCACGCAACATCAAATTGGCACTCATAGTGGTATAAGTCACTAATTTCAATTTATATCCGAAACGACCTATCAAAATAGATACAATCAACGGACCACCGGCCAAACCCAATTTTACCGGAGTAGGAATACCTGGAAACGCAATAGGCAGACTACCAAAGAAAATACCCAGGAAAATACCCACAAAAATAGTCACGATATTAGGATGATCCAAACGTTTCAATGAGTTACCCATCAAATTGGCAACACGTTCTACCGCATCCTGAGGACCTACCACCATTACACGGTCACCTACCTGCAAGGTCAAGTTACGTGAAGCGAAAATATCCATACCTGAACGGTTGACACGGGTCACATTCACACCATACATACTACTGAAATGAAACTCACCCAATTGCTTACCATTCATTTTAGGTTGTGTAATCAAAATACGGCGGGATACCATCGGAGTATCCTGCTTTTCCCAATCCACTTCAATTTTAGGACCGATAAAAGCAATAATGGCTTCCGCATCGTCCTCTGCACAAACCACAAACAACTGATCACCAAGATGGAAGACAGTATCACGATTAGGAATACTGACATGACCGTTCTGCAATATACGTGAACAAACAAAGTCACGCCCCATGAAGTCTCTGACCTGAAGCAACGTTTTTCCTGCCAACGCCTCATTATGTACTTCCAGGTGCATCATACGAGGAGTCAGATGAGGATTTGCAGCTTCTTCTTTAGCGATATCCTCTTCCTCCTTTTTCAAATTAATCCGGCAAATGTAGCGGATAGCAATAATAGAACCAATGATACCCAGCACTCCCAACGGATAAGCGCACGCATATCCCATCGCTATCTGCGGGCCACTGTAATTCAGCTGGCTCAACGCTTCGTTGGCAGCACCCAGTCCCGGCGTGTTCGTTACGGCACCACAAAGAATACCCACCATCATAGGCAGCTCTATCCGGCCGTTCAAACCATAATACAAAGCCACAGCCACAGCAATGTTCAATGCGACAATCCCCATTGCCACTAGATTCATAGCAATCCCTCCTTTCTTAAAGGAAGAGAAAAAAGAAGGACCTACCTGAAGTCCGATACAAAACACGAACAATATCAGTCCGAAATCCTGTAAAAATGTAAGTATCTGTGTATTCCCCGTTAAGCCGAAATGTCCGCAGACAATACCGGTAAACAAAACAAAAGTAACACCTAACGATACCCCGAAAAATTTAATTTTTCCCAGCAACACTCCTACTGCAATCACAAAGGAATAAAGCAGCACGATATGCGCTATTGAGTTTTCATCAAATAATAGATTTTGTAACCAGTCCATGATATAATACTATGTTTTTATAAATTGCCGCAAAATTAATGAATTCCCCTCACTCAGCCCAACAATTTGAAAACTATTATTTCATGATTCCTATTTATTTTGCAATATCCACTTTGCAATAAGAACATCTTTTATTTTCGTCACTTAACAAAATGACAGAAACCTCTCTTTCTCCTTTATGAAAATAGCTAAAAAAAGGATTCTATTTAAAAGGTTTTAGTATATTTGCCCGTACTATTGAAAAAGTATGTGATATAATTCTTAAATATTAATACCGAATAAACTATGGCAGATAGTAAAGAGAAACTCTTTTCGGACTTCCCAGCCGTTTCTACGGAACAGTGGATGGAAAAGATTACAGCCGACTTGAAAGGCGCTGATTTTGAAAAGAAATTGGTTTGGAGAACCAACGAAGGTTTTAAAGTAAAACCATTTTATCGCCAGGAAGATCTGGAAGGTTTGAAAACAACTGAAGGACTACCCGGAGAATTCCCCTATGTAAGAGGCACGAAGAAAAACGACAATACTTGGTTCGTGCGTCAGGAAATCAAAGTAGAATGCCCTAAAGAGGCTAATGCTAAAGCACTGGATATTTTGAACAAAGGTGTTGACTCATTGGGATTCTACGTAAAGAAGAAAGACCTCAGTCCTGAATATATCGAAACATTATTGAATGATATCTGTGCGGAATGCATTGAGTTAAACTTCTCCACTTGCCAAGGACATACGGTGGAATTAGCCAAATTATTGGTTGCTTACTTCCAAAAGAAAGGATACGACCTGACCAAGTTGCAAGGCTCCGTCAACTATGACCCTATGGGTAAAATGATGGTAAAAGGCAAAGACCTTAGCAATTTCATCACTACTGCCAAAGAATTGGTAGAAGTACTGGCTCCGCTACCTAAATTCCGTTGTATCTGTGTCAATGCGATAGAACTGAACAATGCCGGATCTTATATTTCACAAGAACTGGGCTATGCATTGGCCTGGGGTAACGAATATCTGAGCAAGCTGGTAGAAGCAGGAGTTCCTGCCGCACTGGCTGCCAAGAAAATAAAATTCAATTTCGGCATCAGTTCCAACTATTTTCTGGAAATTGCCAAGTTCCGCGCAGCACGTATGTTATGGGCGGACATCGTAAAAGAATATCATCCTCAATGCAACCGCCAGCCCGAATGTCCGAACAAAGCGGAAGACGGTACTTGTCTCTGTGCCTGCAAAATGGTGGCACATGCTGAAACATCCACTTTCAACCTGACTTTGTTTGATGCACATGTAAACCTGCTCCGCACTCAAACCGAAGCGATGAGTGCCGCTTTGGCAGGAGTCAACTCCATCACCGTAACCCCGTTTGACAAGACTTACGAAACTCCGGACGACTTCTCTGAACGTATCGCCCGTAACCAACAGTTATTGCTAAAAGAAGAATGTCATTTCAACAAAGTAGTTGACCCCGCCGCGGGTTCTTACTTTATTGAAAATTTAACAATTTCTATTGCCACACAGGCATGGGAATTATTCTTGAAAGTAGAAGACGAAGGAGGAATGCTGGAAGCAGTCAAAGCAGGAAAAGTACAGGAAGCGATCAACGCAAGCAACAAGGCCCGCCACGATTCCGTTTCAAAACGCAAAGAAATTCTACTGGGTACCAACCAATATCCTAACTTCAATGAAAAAGCAGGCGAAAAGGCTCCTGTAGAAGCCAAATGTTGTTGTGGAGGTAATCATGACAGCTGTGAAAAGCCGTTTGCCACATTAAACTTCGACCGTGCTGCCAGCCAGTTTGAAGCACTTCGTTTGCAGACAGAGAAATCCGGCAAACGTCCGAAAGCATTTATGCTGACTATCGGTAATCTGGCCATGCGTCAAGCACGTGCCCAATTCTCATGCAACTTCCTGGCTTGTGCCGGTTACGAAGTAATCGACAATTTGGGCTTCCCCACAGTAGAGGCCGGTGTCGAAGCAGCTATGAAAGCCGGTGCAGACATCGTAGTTATCTGTTCCAGCGATGATGAATACGCAGAATATGCTATTCCTGCATTCAAGGCATTGGACGGACGAGCTATTTTCATTGTTGCAGGTGCTCCTGCTTGTATGGAAGAGCTGAAAGCCGCAGGCATCGAAAACTTTATCCATGTACGTGTCAACGTATTGGACACATTGAAAGAATACAACGCTAAGTTAGGAATTAAGTAAGGAAGAACAATGAAACCGAATTTTAAAAATATAGATATATATGCCGGATTTCAACCTCAGAATGGTATGGAATGGCAAAAAGAAAATGGCATCACCGCCGACTGGAAAACGCCGGAACACATCAATGTGAAGCCTGTTTACACTAAAGAAGATTTGGAAGGCATGGAGCACTTGAACTATGTAGCAGGTATTCCTCCTTATCTTCGCGGCCCGTACTCCATGATGTACACTTTCCGTCCTTGGACTATCCGCCAATACGCAGGTTTCTCCACTGCCGAAGAAAGTAATGCATTCTATCGCCGTAATTTGGCATCAGGCCAGAAAGGCTTGTCTGTCGCATTCGACCTTCCGACACACCGCGGCTATGACCCCGACCATGAACGTGTAGTAGGTGACGTAGGTAAGGCAGGCGTGTCTATTTGCTCATTGGAAAATATGAAAGTTTTGTTCGATGGTATTCCTTTGAACAAGATGTCTGTTTCCATGACCATGAATGGTGCCGTACTTCCCATCATGGCATTCTATATCAATGCAGGTTTGGAACAGGGAGCCAAATTGGAAGAAATGGCCGGAACCATCCAGAATGATATCTTAAAAGAGTTTATGGTGCGTAACACTTATATTTATCCACCTGCCTTTTCCATGAAGATCATCTCTGACATATTTGAATATACCTCACAAAAAATGCCTAAGTTCAATTCTATCTCCATCTCGGGCTACCACATGCAGGAAGCAGGTGCCACAGCAGATATTGAATTGGCTTATACACTGGCTGACGGTTTGGAATATCTTCGGGCCGGAGTAGCCGCAGGTATAGACATCGATGCATTCGCTCCGCGTCTGTCATTCTTCTGGGCTATCGGCATGAATCATTTTATGGAAATTGCCAAAATGCGTGCGGCACGTATGCTGTGGGCTAAAATTGTCAAGCAGTTCAACCCGAAGAATCCGAAATCACTGGCATTGCGTACCCATTCCCAGACTTCGGGCTGGTCATTGACGGAGCAAGATCCGTTCAACAATGTAGGTCGTACTTGTATTGAAGCTATGGCAGCAGCATTGGGACACACCCAGTCACTGCACACCAACGCATTGGATGAGGCAATTGCATTGCCCACCGACTTCTCTGCACGTATCGCACGGGCACTAACAAATATCGTTTGGAAAAAGAGGATCCTATCGATATCCTTGAAGTAGACAATACAGCTGTACGTTTGGAACAAATTGAAAATCTGAAGCGTTTGAAAGAAGGCCGCAATCAAGCAGAAGTAGACAAAGCTTTGGCAGCCATCACCGAATGTGTAAAGACAGGTAAAGGCAATTTGCTGGAACTGGCTGTAGAGGCAGCTCATGTCCGTGCTACCTTGGGCGAGATTTCGGATGCTTGTGAAACAATTGTAGGACGTTATAAAGCAGTAATCAGAACTATATCAGGCGTGTACTCATCAGAAAGTAAAAAGGATACAGACTTCGCAAGAGCTTGCGAACTGACCGAAGAATTTGCAAAGAAGGAAGGCCGCCGTCCGCGTATCATGATTGCCAAGATGGGACAGGACGGACACGACCGTGGTGCAAAAGTAGTTGCAACAGGTTATGCCGACTGTGGTTTCGACGTAGATATTCTGTTGCCAAAGCAGCAGTTCAGATTATGGACATTTTACTGGACGAAGAGGAATAAGCTTTTTCACCTGAATAGTTTATCATTTTAAACAATAGTAAAGAATCTGTTTACACTTATTTCGTGTTTACAGGTTCTTTACTTTATTCAAGACAATGGATTATAACGATAGACCAAGGATAAATTAAATCCATTTCTTCTAAATTACCAAAAAACATCAACAAAATTGATATTAGACAACCCTAGTAATACAAAAAGAAAACCAGAAAAGCTATCGGTCTTGTAAAACAAAGGTTATGTCAAGCAAAAAGGTGGTACAAAACTTTCAAGAAAAATTCTGCCCACCTCCTTTAAGAGAAAATTTATGTGTTAGAGAGAATTATCAATAGTTCTTCGTACAAAGTGAATTAAAGTCAGTTTCAATTTTAGGTATCTCCCACACCCAACCTTGTGCATCTTTATCCTTTTCAAGAAAAGTACAGAAAGCTATATCAAAATTTGATCCACGCTTAATAGACATATGCAAACGTTTCAAATCATAAAAACGAAAACCTTCACCCCACAATTCCACTCGGCGACTATTCATAATTTCCTCTGCCAAAGCATCACCGATATTTCCTTTTGAAACATAAGAGGGATCGCGGGTTATCTGGAATTTAGTAAACACAGCCTGCGCCTCACTATCTTTTCCTGCACGAGCCAATGCTTCGGCCTGGGTGAGATACATTTCTGCCAAACGCATAAATGCGACATCACCTACAGCATCGGCTGTAGAACGGGCAGTAAACTTACGGTTTTGATAAGCATTCTTTGCATAACTTGATGATGGAACAGATGCTTCCCCTGTCGGATCCCACCACGCACGCCGTAAGTCTGTTTCAGACATCGTTTCATAAGCATCCACATTTATGCACTTCACTCCCTGACGAATGGCACTGGAGTTAAAGTTCCATGACATATATGCGTAATAAGAATAAAAATAGACAGTCTTATCATCGGGAGTCATTGCAGCATACATCGCTTCTTTAGTGTCCGTCGTGATATTGGCAAACCCACAATTCAACTGACTGCCAGTCATCAACCGGTGACCACCAGCTTCAGCTAAAGAAA
>PPYE01320627.1_pt1 | contig 18170 bp, 21 predicted proteins | sample 1559881 | NCBI WGS metagenome assembly PPYE01 (sample SAMN08240022, study PRJNA423297) | Human gut metagenome, whole genome shotgun sequencing project. | reverse complement strand
ATATGAGACGCAAGGCCGATATTGCATTCCAGGAAATGGAAGCAGAAATCCTGAAGGTAATTAAGCAGGATCCGGAATCTACGGTAAAGCTGAAGGAAATCCTGGGAAAGGCAAAGGAACGGATGGTGCAGGAGGAATGATTGATCTGGAAGAATACCTCCGGGAACTGGAGGAAGAGGACGATCGGGAAATAAAAGATAATGAGACATATCAGAAAGCCTTGTTTGAGGAATATGTCCTGCGGGGAACAGAACACCGGAAAAAGCGGGAAGAGTTGAACCGGCTTTATCAGGCAGGTGAGGAACTGTTTGGAGAAAAAGGGTTACGGAAACAATTAGCAGCCTTTGATCTGGCCTATTTTGGCCGTGCTTACCTTCCCCATTACTTTATCCGCAAGTCCCCGGCCTTCCACAATGAACTGGATGATATCTGGAGACAGGGGGTTATAAAGGGGCTGGATCCATACACAGATGCCAAGATAATCGCTCGTAAGGATGGAAGCAGACAGTCGATAGCCGCGCCACGTGGGCATGCCAAGTCAACCAATTTTACCTTTAAAGGTACCCTGCATTCCATTTTGTATCAATATAAGCATTATCCTATCATCCTGTCCGACAGTTCCGAGCAGGCAGAGGGATTTTTAGATGACATCAAAACTGAGCTTGAGGACAATTACCATATCATTCAGGATTTTGGACAGATAAAAGGCGATAAGGTATGGCGCAGCAGCGTGATACTTACCAGGACCGGAGTTAAGGTGGAAGCCATTGGCTCCGGGAAAAAAATCCGTGGCCGGAGGCATCGGAATTGGCGACCGGACTTATTTGTTTTAGACGATGTCGAAAACGATGAAAACGTAATGACTCCGGAGCAGCGCCGGAAATTAAAAAACTGGTTTGATAAGGCTGTCAGTAAAGCCGGAGATACCTATACGGACATTATGTATATCGGTACGGTTCTTCACTATGATTCTCTGCTTTCCAAGGTTCTACAGAATCCAAGGTATCGGAGCCGGAAGTACCGGGCAGTGATATCTTTTGCCAGCAACCTGGCATTATGGGAGGAATGGGAACGGATTTACACCAATCTATTCGATGAGCAGCATCAGGAAAATGCCAGAACCTATTTTGAAGCCAATCAGGAGGAAATGCTGGAAGGAACAGAAGTCCTCTGGGAAGAAAAGTTTTCCTACTATGACCTAATGGAAATGAGGGTATCCGAAGGAACAGCTTCTTTCAACTCCGAGATGCAGAATGATCCTATCGATCCGGAAAATGCAGATTTCCAGGAGGAATGGCTGGATTATTATGAACCGGAATTGATGGACTTTTCCAAACCCAATTTTTTACTGGTGGGGGCCAATGACCCTTCGCTGGGAAAAAATAAAAAGGCAGATACCTCATCTATCATTGGAGTGGCGCTGGACCTGAATACCGGCTATATGTACATTGTGGATGCAGATGTACAAAAGCGGAAGCCGGATGTCATTATTGATGACGTAATAGAGACACACAGGCGATATAAGAGGGACCTTAAAAAAGGATATTATAAGTTCGGTGTTGAAGCCGTCCAATTCCAGTACTTTTTTAAAGATGTGATGGCTGCCAAGGCCCTGGAGGCTGGGGAGTACATACCTATCGAAGAAATCCAGTCCATAGCCAACAAGGAGCTGCGGATCCGGTCCCTGCAGCCGTTTGTAAAAAATAAATGGATTAAATTTAACAGGAACCACAAGGAACTAATTAAGCAGCTGACGGAGTTCCCCATGGGTGCGAACGATGACGCGCCGGACGGCCTGCAGATGGCGGTAAGCCTGGCACAGTCGGTCCGGGCCACAGCTTCCAGGCCGGAATATAAAACCGTGCAGCGGCGGCGCAGCAATTTCAGAAAGGGGGCCTGGTAAAGATGGCTAAGAAAAGAAAGAAGCAGAAAGCTTATAATCCTGCCATTGATGACGGTACAAGCCGTCCCATCCGGGCCGCCGTTGCTATCGGCGATCCGCAAGATAAATATTCCGAGTACCCTTCCAGCGGCCTTTCCCCCCGCCGTCTGGCAGAAATATTCCGGGAGGCGGATGAAGGAAACGTGCTCCGTCAAATGGAGCTTTTCGAAGAAATGGAGGAAAAAGACACCCACCTGTTTTCCCAGCTCCAGACCCGGAAGCTGGCTGTAACCGGCCTGGATTGGGAAGTGCAGCCTTTTAGCGAAGAGGAAAGGGACGTGGCGGTGGCCGAATTTATAGATGACCAGCTCCACAGCCTGGAAAGCCTGAACGATGTGCTGCTGGACATTCTGGACGCGGTAGGGAAAGGAATCAGCCTGTCGGAAATCACCTGGGGAGTGGACAGCCAGGGCCGGAACGTAGTGGAGGATATCACCTGGGTGCATCCCAAAAAGATTTTCTGGGACAGTATCGACGATGCCATCAAAATCACTACAAGGGAGTACCCCCAGGGCATCCCCCTTCCAAACAATAAATTTATTATCCACAGGTATAAAGCAAAAAGTGGTCACCCCAGTCGGGCCGGAGTCCTCCGGATTGTCAGCTGGATGTATTTATTCAAAAATTATGATTTAAAAGACTGGGTGAGCTTTTGTGAAGTGTTTGGGATGCCATTAAGGCTGGGAAAATATGATGCCTCCGCTTCGGATGCGGATAAAGCAGCCCTCATGGAAGCAATTATTCAATTGGGGACAGATGCGGCAGGAATCGTGCCAAGCACTACAACGATAGAGTTTATCGAAAGTAACAAGCAATCCAGCGCAGAAATTTACGAAAAGCTGGCACGATATTGTGACGAGCAGATGAGTAAGGCTGTCCTGGGACAGACCCTCACGAGCGATTCCGGCAGCGGCAGCTATGCTCAAAGTAAAACACATAATGAGGTACGCAAGGACTTAACAGCGGCGGACGCTAACGCTCTGGAAAACACCTTGCGCCGGGATTTAATTCGGCCTCTGGTAGAGTTTAACTTTGGTTACGGAACGCCTATCCCTACATTACAGTTTCAGACAGAGGATGCAGAGGACCTGAAGGAAACATCCGAGATATACCGCACCCTGGCCTGTGATATGGGCCTGGAGATTCCGAAGCGCCACCTTTACAAAAAGTTTGGGATTCCCAAACCGGAACACGGGGAGCCGGTGACACAACGCCAACAGGCGGTTGGAGTGCCAGGGCCGGAAGTGCAGCTCAAATTAAAGGCATCCGAGAAAACGGACCCGCAGTCTTACATAGACGGCCTGGTAGAGGAGTCCGCCAAAAAGGGCAGCGAGATTTTTAACCAGCTTCTGCAGCCGGTACTCAATATAATTGACAAAACCGACAGCTTGGAAGCTCTGCAGATGCAGTTGAAGGACAAGGAGCAGCTTAAGCAGCTCTATCAGCAGATGGACGGTACAGAACTGGAAGAACTGCTTGCACAGGGTATGTATCTTGCAAACCTGATAGGGAGGACGGCGGAAGATGGCTGATGTGACCTATGGCTCCACAAAAGAAGGATTATTTCAAAGTGCTTTGGAGTTTCTGAAACAGAAAAAGCCCCTTCCATCCAAACTATACCGGGAACTGGAGGATGAAGCCAGGGCAAAGGCCTTTACCGTATCTGGATATAGCAGAATAGAAGTACTGGAACAGTTCCTTCAGGAGCTGGAGGCCGCCATTGAGCAGGGGACAACAAAAGAAACTTTCCGGGAGCATATGAACACATTCCTGGAAGAAAAAGGGTATGAAGGGATGAATCCCTGGAAAGCAGATGTGGTGTACCGGACTAACCTACAGACGGCATATAATGCGGGACACTATAAAGCTATGACAGAGCCAATGACCCGGAAGCTGCGGCCATATTGGCAGTATATTACTGCCGGTGACGGGGACGTCCGCCCTTCCCATGCGGCCATGCAAGGAAAGGTATTTCGGTGTGATGATCCTATATGGGATATCTGGTACCCCCCCAATGGCTTCCGTTGCCGATGCAGTGTCGTGTCCCTAACAGAGGAGCAGGTAAAGCGCCGGGGGCTGCTGGTGGAGAGTGTTATGCCCCATGAAATCGATCCGGAAACCGGTGAAGCAGTATTTTATTGGCCGGACAAAGGCTTTTCTGGAAATCCGGCAAAAATGGTCTGGAAGCCGGATATGAAAAGTATCCGTCCTGACTTACGGGGGGTGTATCAAGACATTCAAAAAGAGAAACGCCGTAAATGGCAAAATGCGGATGAAAAGAGCCATGGTGGAAGGAACGGAGGGTGAAAGAGTTGTAACGCCTATTGACGCGTTATAACGGCGTTAGAGAGGGAACAGAATGAAATACAAACCAACAACGGTCGTATGCACAGCTGATCAGGTAGCGATGAATGGGGTCCCAGATGAAATTAAGCTCCTGCCTCTGGGGATGGTCCATAACCAAAAACAGGATTTCATAGTGGACGATGAGAGCTGCCAGATGATCATTGATAACTTTAAGGGACGCCGCCTGGATTTGGTAATAGACTATGAACACCAGACGTTAAAGGATGTTCAGGCTCCGGCGGCAGGATGGATCAAGGAGCTGCGGAAGGGTACTGATGCCATAATGGCAAAAGTGGAATGGACCCATAAAGGCAAGGAGTATCTGCAGAACAAAGAATACCGGTATCTGTCTCCGGTGGTCATGGTCCGAAAGGCGGATCATAAGGCGCAGGCACTCCATTCTGCAGCGCTTACTAATACACCCGCTATAGACGGGATGTTTGCAATTGTGAACTCTTCCGGATTTCCGGATAGAGAAATAGATTACTCTGAAGGAGGAGAAGATGCTATGGAATTATTACAGGTACTTGCGAAAATGTTGAACCTGCCGGAGACAGCAACGGAGGAGGACATAAGGAATGCGGTACAGACACTTTTGGAAAAAAATAAGAAACAGGCGGAGCCGGAGGTTGTGGCAAACAGTACGATTCTTACATTGTTAGGACTGAAGGCTGATGCAAAAACAGAAGATGTAGCAGGAAAAATACAGCAGCTGCAGAACGGTAGTACTGGGGTGGTCGCAGAATTACAGGCACTTAAAGAAGATTTGGCAAAAAAAGAAGCATCTGCAGCTGTAGATATGGCACTGAAGGATGGAAAAATATCAGCAGCACAGAAGGAGTGGGCAAGTACCTATGCGTTAAAGGATTTGGAAGGATTCAAAAACTTCTGCGAGAAAACCGTACCGGTGGTTCCGATGAAGAACATGGGGCTGACTGATGCACCCACTACAAAAAGCGCAGAAGTGGAACCAACAGTTCTGAAGGCGCTGGGGCTGACGAAAGAGGATCTGGAGAAATACGCAGACAAGGAGGCGTAAAAAATGACAAGAATCGGAAATGAACGGACAGGCTGCAGTAACCTGGTGTTACAGGTAGCAGCTGGACAGGAATTAGAACAGGGGACTATGGTTGCCCTGAATGCAGAAGGTTATGCGGTCCCTGCGGCCAAAGCGGTGGATCTGGTGATTGCCGGTGTGGCGCAGAGCTATGCCAATAATCGCCAGGGAGCGGACGGAGCCGAGGTGGTGTCGGTACGCAGAGGTGCCTTTGTCATGGCTGCCGATGCAACCATAAAAGAAACTGATCTGTTAAAAACGGCCTATATGGCCGATGCAAAAACTCTGACCCTGACGGCGGAGGGATCCAGTCCGGTGGGGACGATCCTGGAGGTGGCTGCCGATGGTGTAACCGTCCAGGTAGGCACAATGGGAATGGATATCACCGTAAATGTACCGGAAACGCCGGGAGCTTAATAAGAATAAGGAGGACAAAAACATGTTAGTAACAAGCGCTGCCCTTGTGCAGCTGAGAATCGGTTATTCCGCCGCTTTTAACCGCGGCTTGGGGAATGTGGTAACTCTTGCGGATAAAATCGCTACTACGGTTCCCTCTTCCACCGCATCCAACCTGTATGGCTGGCTGGGATCCATTCCCGGTCTGCGGAAATGGATCGGAGAACGGGAGATCCAGAAGATATCTGAAAATGATTATACCATTAAAAATGAACCGTTTGAGCTTACCGTTGGCGTAAAGCGGACGGCGATTGAGGATGATAATTATGGCACATATACCCCATTTATGGAAGGAATGGGAGAAAGCACAGCACTCCATAAGGAGCAGAGAGTAGCAGAAACTGTGAAAAAGGGATTTACAGACCTTTGTTATGACGGGCAGCCTTTTTACAGCAAGACACACAAGGTAGGGGATACAACTTACAGCAACCTGACCGATGCCCAGCTAAGCGCTGATTCCTTTGCAGCAGCCAGAACTACAATGATGAGCTTGAAAAATGATCAGGGACAGCCTTTAAACCTGGTTCCGGATATTCTGCTGGTTCCTCCGGCACTGGAACGGGAAGCCCGCATGATCCTGGAGGCGGATCTGATTAATGGAACAACCAATATCAATAAAGGCCTGGCTCAGGTGGTGGTCTGGACGGAACTGGCAGATAAACCGACACAGTGGCATCTGCTCTGTACCAAGAGAAGCCTGAAGCCTTTCATCTTCCAGGAAAGAGAAAAAGCAAAATTTGTGGCACTGACCAAGGAAAATGACGAAAACGTATTTATGCGTGACGAATACTTGTACGGCGTAAGCGCCAGGGATGGTGTGGGCTATGGCTTCTGGCAGATGGCTTACGGCAGTACAGGGACTACCGCAGGCTGATAAGAGGAGGTAATAGGGATGGCATATTGTACAGCAAGCGAAGTTTTTGCAGCGGTTAAGGAGGATACCTATAACATTCTTCTGGGTGAGCAATACATAGAAGCTGTGGAAGAGCGCAAAAAGCGCCTGCAGCCGTTTGTAGAAGAGGCGATCGAGGATGCGGATGCAGAAATAGACGGCTATCTTGCTAAACGGTATGATGTGCCTATGTCCCCGGCCCCCAAGGTATTAAACAAATTTAGCAAAGACATCGCGGTTTACAATCTGATGAGCCGGATCGGGATTGATGAATCCAACCGGGATAAAACCTATCTCAACCGGTATAATGCCGCTGTAAAATTCCTGGAGGGTGTTGCGAAAGGACTGATTGATATCGGTACAAGTGATACCGGGAGCAGTCAAAATCAGGCAGCACAGAAGGGCTTCCGGATGGAGCATTCTGAAAGGCTGTTTTCCCGGGAAACTATGAAAGGATATTGATATGTCATCGATAAACTTAAAGGTAGAAGGAGATGTGCAGCGCCTGATGAAGCGCCTGGGAAGAATTGCCAGTGTGGACAAGGCCGGAATTAACAATGCGATTGCGGAGGGCCTGCGGACCTCCACAATCGAACGGTTCCAGGCGGAAAAATCCCCGGAAGGGAAGAAATGGAAACAATCCATCCGGGCCAGGGAGGAGGGTGGCAAAACACTGATCAAAAGCGCTGCTCTGCGCTCATCAATCCGCAGCGAGGCATCAGCGGAGGGGCTGGCCGTAGGAACCAATGACATCCGGGCAGCAACCCACCAGTTTGGCGATACCCGCATAATAAAAGCTAAACGAAAAAAGGCGCTGCGTTTTCGTGTCAGTGGCCGCTGGGTAAGTAAAAAAGAAGTTAAAGTCACAATACCCGCCAGGCCCTTTCTGGGGGTATCGGAAGAGGACGAAGAGGAAATCAAGAAGCTGCTCAGCCAGGCGCTGGAGGAATCATGATCAAAGAATGCAGAGATATTTTATTAGAAGCCCTGAAAGGGGCAGGCATCCGGAATAAACTGTATACCTCCCAGAAATTTCTAAGTCTTGCACAGGAAAGTCATGTGGGAGCTGTACTGTTTGAAAAAGAATCCCTGCAAAAGGATCCACAGAACCAGATTTATACCGCAGAGGATGGAAGAAAGCGGAAGCGGAAACGTGTATATTCCAGAGTAGTCTCTTTTAACGTTGTGATAGGGGAATACACTGTGGAAGCGGCAGAGGAGATTTATGAAAACTTTTTAGAACATCTGCCTGCAGGCATTTATGTGGATGGAAATTATGTAAGTATCGAACCAGATGAAGCGGAGTGGATGGATGAAAAGGATCATATCCTGAAAAGCAAGGTAGCTGTGCAGCTGCTGGTCCTCTGCAATGGTGGATTTTATAAAGATACGGATTACCTGCAAACAGATAAGGTGGATATCCAAGTCAGGAAGGAGTAAGGATGGCAACAAGCAAAAAAGTGGAACCGGGAGAGAACCGGAACGTAACCATAGAGGAGTGGCGGATGGCCCATAAGGTGCCTATGGCAATCCATTGCGGGCTTTGTGCCAGGAAGGGTTGGAAGCTCGGAAAAGTGGTTCCGGAAGAGGAGTACATCCAGGCCGAAAAAGAATTTTTAGAAGGAGGGGCAAAGCATGTTACGGGACGTAAGGCATGAAATCACAGACGGCCTCCTGGGGCTGTCCAAGAACCAGGGAACCGGTGTCCATGTAAAAATTGGGGCATCACCCATTGTAAGTGCGGAACCGGTGGTAATAACTGGCAGCATGTCTGCTGATAAAATCAAAAACTGGCTGGGACTTAGCCCACTAGCGGATAAAGCAATGGACAGTGTGGAGAACGGTGCCAGTCAGATCCTTTGTGTTCCGGTTGCAGCTAGTACTACAGGAACCATTGGTGAGGTGAAGGCGGATGCCGTTGGCACCGGAACGGTTGCTGTGACCGGAACGCCTACCAATGCCTTCCAGCTGCAGGTCAGGATGACAGGAAAAGGTGGGCTGAATACAGGAGCTTTCCAATATTCCCTGAACGGCGGTTATTCTTTTTCTGATGAAATTACCGTTCCTGCAGGTGGCAAATATACTATTGATGAAGCACAGCTGCAGCTGACATTCAGCGCGGCGGAAAGCAATGAGTTCCAGGTAGGAGACGTATTTTATGTAGCGACAACAGCTCCGAAAATGACTAATCAGGATATTTTGAGTGCAGTTGATAAACTCAAGGACATTTTTACCACCTATGAATATGTGCATATTGTTGGAGAAACGGAACCGGAGCTGTGGGTTGCCATTTCTGAGAAGCAGAAAGAATTAAAAAATAAATGGCATAAGCCGATCTTTTTTATCCTTGAGTCCTACGAAAAAGGCCAGGAATCCATGGAAGATTATGTGACGAAGCTGGAGAAGGATCGGAAAGCTGTGGCAAACTACGATATTCAGGTAGTTACTGCCAGAGCCTCCTATACAGGCCTGGACGGTTTTACGAGGGATACCAACATGGCCGGGATTGTTGCTGGATTGTATGCCAGGGTGGCGGTAAATAAATCCATTGGGGAGACTGCGGTGATTAGCTTACCTGAAAACAAGGTAAAAAAATTGCTTCCTGCAGGAATCAGTGCTGAGTATATTGAACGGATGGATGCAGCCGGATACCTAACTTTCCGGACATATGATGGACTGGAGGGTTACTATGTTACCAATGCCCGAATGATGGGGCCGGAGGGATCAGACTACAGATATGCAGAAGATGTGAGAGTGCTTAATAAAATCATCCGAGTAACACGGAGAGAGGCATTATTACAGCTACAGTCGGATATCGATCTGGATAACGTAGATGCAGACCTGGCAGCTAAGGCAAAATTTATCCAGGCAGCTGTGGAAAAAATGATTGAAGCCAAGGAACTTTCTGCTGTTACCATAACAGTTCCGAGCGGCCAGGACATTCTAACGGATGAAATCTTCCGCTTAATCATACGGTATGTGCCGCGGGGAATCATTAGGGAAATTGTAGTGGATCTGGGCATGGAAAATCCATACGCAAAAGCGGCTTGAAAGGGGTGAAATAGATGTTAAAAGTAAACAGAAAGGCATACGATTGGGGCGATGTTGATCTGCAACTCCCCGGACTGGCCCTTGAAGTCCAGGAAATCAGCTACGATGATGAACAGGAGAAGGAACTGGTATATGGGAGAGGCAATAAGCCCAGAGGGTACGGTAGAGGTAATTATAAGCCCACAGGAAAAATATCCATGCTGCGGGATGATTATGATGATCTTGTGGACTATTGCAAGAGTCAGGGAATCCCTTTATATGAAATTGAATTTCCTAAAATTATTGTATCCTATGCCAATTCTGGTGAAAGAACACGCCAGGATGTTTTAAATAGGGTATCCTTCAGCAAGATAAGCCATAAGGCTGCACAGGGGGACAAGTCGTTGAAAATAGACATTGATCTGATGATTGCAGGCGTTATCGAAAGGGACGGCCTGGCCCCGGTATAAAGAAGCAGGAAATCAAAATAATTGACAAAAACGGAGGTTGAAATATGGGCGACAATTCAAAATTTACCACAATTCCTAGGAACGGAGAAGGAACAGAACAGGCGGAAGATACACAGCTGGTAGACATTAATAACATTGCTAAGTTAAAAGAAAAATATGGTGAACTCTACCAGATAGATATTACCTTAGAAGAGGATGATGAACATGAGGGAAATATTTGCCGGTATTATTTCCGGAAGCCATCGAATGGTTCCTTCAACCGTTATTTGAAAACTGCTGGCAAGAACCTGGCAAAAGCAACAGAAGCTTTTACCGATGATAATATCATTGATGAACAGCGTATTGATTTCTCTGAAAAAGCCCTTATATACCCGGGACTGCCTTTGAATTGCGGAAACAAGCTGATATCGGCATTAGGTTTGGGCGATAATATAAATTTTCGGAAACTGTAGAACAAAAGCTGGCCGAAATAAGCAATTCACTGGACGCGGGGCTGCTGGAAATCTACAGGTATGTTCCGAAGGCCATGCTGGCCTGTGTGGACCTGAATCAATCTGATATAGATACTTTCACCCGTTATCTGGCTATGGCCCGCTATCTGGAAAAGGTAGAGGGTAATGTCATTGCAGAAGCTATCATGAAATCGCTGGAGACTTGAGGAAGGAGGGAGCATGGGTTTTGAAGCAATCTATAAGTTAAGCGTTGTCTTGTCTATGGTTGACCGGCTTACCTCCCCCATCAGGGGTGTTGGAAGTGAAGTCCAAGGAACTATGGGAAAGATAAACGGGATGTCCCAGAGCTTTGGGAATATGATTACAGGTGGAGCTGCTATGGCAGCTGCAGGTAGCCAGATTGCGGAAGGAGTCCTGCAGCCAGTAGCTGCAACCTTTGAAACACGCAGGGCATTAGGAGAATTGTCCAGTCTGGGAGTCAAGGACCTACAGACGATAGAAGATGCAGCGAAGGAATTTTCCAGTACGTGGGCAGGTACCACAAAACCGGAATTTATCAGCGCAGCCTATGATATCAAGTCGGGGATAGCTTCCCTGACGGATGCAGGAGTGGCCGGGTACACAGAAGTCGCTGGTATTACGGCCACGGCTACAAAGTCTACGATAGGTGAAATGACGGATCTGTTTGCAACAGGGTATGGCATCTATAAAGATTTTTACTCGGATCTTTCAGATATGCAGTTCGCTGAGATGTTTTCTGCTGGAATATCTAATTCCGTACAAATTTTTAAAAGTACTGGCTCCGGAATGGCGGAATCCATTAAGGCGTTAGGAGCATCGGCAACCACAGCACAGGTACCGCTGGAAGAGCAACTGGCTGTGTTGGGTATGTTACAGGCCACGATGTCCGGATCCGAAGCCGGGACCAAGTATAGGGCATTTCTCAAATCCGCTGCCAAGGGCGGAGAGGAGCTGGGACTGAAATTTACGGATGCCAACAACCAGCTGCTATCGATGCCCGAAATCTTGGAAATTTTAAAGGGAAAATTTGGCGAAACTATTGATATGACGGAAAAAATGGAAATCCAGAAGGCTTTTGGGGATGAGGAGGCAGTGGCCTTAATCGACCTGATGTACAACAAAACCGGAGCCATGCAGGACAACATTTTAAAGTTATATGACTCTATGGGCCAGGGAACGGCAGCCACTCAGCAGATGGCGGATGCCATCAACAACACCGAACCCGCCAAGTTTGAACAGTTAAAACAAAAGGTACATAATACCGCCGAGAGTATTGGTAATACCCTGTTACCTACTGTAAATGAATTGATGGGTAGAATTGATGGCGTATTAATCAAGGCGGATGCCTGGATCGCCAATAACCAGGATTTAGTCCGGGTTATTATGCAGGTGGCTCTGGTATTAGGCGCATTCCTGGCAGTAGGTGGTACCACAATTACAATAGTAGGTACCGTGGGCCGTATCTTTACTGGTACCGCTGGCATGGTCCTAAAATTCGGCGGGGTGTTAAAAGCTATCCCAGGAGGGCTGGAAACAATATACCTAAAGGCCTTGTATGCGGGAGACGGAGTGCGAGGGGCATTTGGTAAGATACAGGCTGCCGGAAATGTGGCGGCTGGTGGGATTAAAACTTTTGCAGGCGGAATTGCCACAATGGGGAAAAATGCATTATCAGCAGCAACAACTGCACTGAAGCCGCTGATTACATCTGTGTGGGGATTTACTTCCGCTTTGCTGGCTAATCCGATTACCTGGATAGTTATTGCGATTGTAGCTCTGATTGCCGTTTTCGTGCTTTTATACAACAAGTGCGAATGGTTTAGAAATGGGGTCAATGCAATCTGGGGAGGAATCAAAGAAGGAGCCAGCGCGGTAGCTTCTTTTTTTTCAAACATGTTCTCTGGGGTAAAAAATGCTGCTGGGAGTATTCTTGAGGCCGCAAGGGCCACAGTATCGGAAAAACTCGGCAATATCAAAGCAGCATATGAAGCGAATGGCGGCGGCATCAAAGGCATAGCAGCCGGAGCCATGGAAGCTGTGAAAGGATATTATACAGCTGGATTTACTTTCCTTGACAATTTGACTGGTGGAAAATTATCTTCTATGGCGGGGAAAGTTGAGGAAGGCATGCAGAAGATCAAGGACAAAATATCCGGATCTATGAGCTGGTTTCGGGAATCCGGAAAAAAGGTACTGGATACGTTTGCAGAAGGAATTAAAAGTGCGGTTTCTGCGCCGGTTAATGCGGTTAAGGGAGGACTCCAAAAAATCAGAGAGATGTTACCATTTTCGGATGCCAAGACAGGGCCTCTTTCAACGCTTACTTTATCGGGACGGCGTGTGCTGGAAACATTCGGAACGGGAATTAAACAAACCGAAAATGTACCAGCGGAAACTGTGGAGCAATCCTTTGAAAGGATGAATTTTTCAACAGCAAGACCGGAATATAGAAAAGAGGGCAAAGAATCTTCCGAAACAGGAAATGTTTCCGGGCAGAAAGATGAAGGTAAAACAGTTACCAAAAAAACTATTATTGAGCATCTGGAATTGAAGGTAGAACTGAAGAAGCTGAAGGAACTGAAAAAGTTGTTTGAGTTAATCGATGAAATTGAAGATTACACAAACAGCAATGGTACGGATGAAGATCCGGATCCAGAACCGCAGCCAGCATAAAGAAAGGGAGGGATCGGGATGGTTTACATGGATGACGATCATGTTATGATAGACGGCGTGATTCTTCCCGGCCTGTACAAAAGTATTGAGGTGACAACTTCTGCCAAAGTAGATGAGCAGGAAGTGGAGGGCAGTTCTGTAAAGCCCAAACAGGCCACAGGTTACGAGGATGCTACCATCAATATCGAACTGGAACTGTACGATAGCCCGAATGCAAGCAAAGAGGAAAAGCTTCTGTCAATTCAGAATTTATTCCGGATAAAGGGCCAGGAGCTACCAGATGTACACCAGATAATCAGCACACATACGGCAATCAGAAATGTTGATCAGGTTATTTTCAAAAATCTTGTATCGAAGGAAGCCAACAATAAAGAAGTTCTGAAAGTTACATTAGAATTTATGGAATATATTCCGCAGACAATTAAGGCCAGGAAAAAAAGCAGCAAGTCAGCCGGAACGGCCAGCACAGGAGGAAGCGTAAACCTAAATGATAATTATTCAAATTATCTGCAGAACAACCGTGGAAGTGCGCCAAAGATAGCGGATAAAACCGCAGCTTCTCCTGCAGTAGATGAGGAATAATTATGAAAACAGAAGAATTATTTTATCCGGATTTTCAAGTGGTTATTGGCCCATATGTTCTCCAGAGAGGAGTTACTTTTGCCTGTTACAGCGATCCCAAAACGCCATATGACTGGTGCAAAATTAATTTCACGGAAGAATTCCAGGGCAGCATACAGGTAGATGCGAAAGCAGAGGTGGAGATTTATGCAGGCTATTCCGGAAGCCTGCAGCCAATATTCAAAGGAGTCATTGAAAAGACCTATAATAAAGCAGGGGCAAAGGATGAAATTCTAGCAAAGGATTTTAATATCAAACTATCGGCAGCTAAAGTAAGTAATACCTTTTTAGATGTTACTCCGCAGGAGTTGGTACAGTATGGTCTTCTGGAGGCTGGAATTTCTGATTATGAACTATCAAAGGAAGTATTTCCAATCAGGCCGGTGGTTTCAGTGATACAGAAACCAGTAGTTGACTTCCTGAAAGAAATTAATTTTTTATGGCAGCTGGACATAAAGAATTACTTTCAGTTGGGAAAATTCTTCTGGGGAATCGAACCTGAGCAGAAAGAGGTTTATATCTTTGAATATGGCTCTAATATAATTTCTCTTACCCGGGGAAGCGGTTACTGGGTAATGCTTACAGCTTGTGTCCCGTTTATTGGACATTCACAGATGATAGAGGTTAATCATCCATACATAAACGGTGAATACCAGGTAAAACGAGCCAGCCATTTTGTAAATGAGGACGGATGGCTGCGAACAAAACTATGGTTTTAAAGGAGGGCACATGATTGATAAACTGGCAAAGACGGTACTAAAACAGGTCAAGGATGAATATCCCTATGTTGCTCACCCGGCAGCTATGCGGGCTGAAATTACAAAGGCAGAGAAGCTGCCAGAGGAATATAGCTATGAAATTAGTTTGAAGGATAAAGAGACAGGGGTGTGTCGAGATTATATCCTTACAGGGACATCATTCAGGTACCGTGTAAAAATTCTGACAAATGGAAAGGATGAAATGGCAGAATATCCGGAATTAATTAATATTGATTCCAGACAATGCTATCAGCTGGGGGATATTGTTTCAGTTGCATTTATCGGCGGTGAGACAGAGGCCGTCATTGTGGGAGGCTGAAATGGTAGATATCCGGCTCGATGAAAACTGGAAACTGACTCAGGCCGCGACTGGAGATGCACCCATTACCGCCGACATTGAATGTATTTTGCAGGATATCCGGCTGGAATCACTTACGCAGGAAGGAGATCTGTTTTACGACAGGGAGTATGGCTGGTCACTGTATGATTACCTGCAGGGAGATGATTCGGAATTAATCCGGACAGCAATTGATACACGGATACGGAAAAAGCTTAGCAGGAGGGAGTATATAGATGCAACAAGCATTAAGACGCAAATAAAGTATACAGACAATACGTTTACTGTTCAGGTAAGATTTTGCTTCAAAGGAAATGACCAGGGATATAGTATGACAACATCCTTGGATAGGATCAGGGTGGAGGTGCAGCAGGAATGATAGATGATAAAATTCTTGACGAGATTTTTCCAGTTCAGGATCTTACAGAATTAAAAGAAAAAACAGTAGGTGAACTAAAGGAAGAAGGATTCGTAATTACAAATTTTCAAACCGGCGGTATCTTTAACACCCTTTTAATGATTGTTCTCCAGGCCAGGGTAGAATTGACTAAGCTATTAAGAAAATTACTTTCTTATCTGTATGTACGCCATGCCCCAGGAAAATGGCTGGACCTTCTCGGGGAGGATTTTTCAAAGAGTCGGAAGGCAGCGAAGAATACTTGTGGTAATGTTACGATTTACCGGGACAGCACTGTGGAAGCAAAAACGCTGGTGATTCCCATCAATACCATTTTTAAGACCAACAAGGACATTAATCACGAGGAACTGCGTTTTTTCTCTGCCAGGGCCGTGGAAATGCTGGCCGAGGATATGAGCATGTCCATTCCGGTAACTGCAGAAAAGGCAGGCAGCATCTATAATCTTCCGGAGGGGCAGATTAATAAATGCATGATCCATCTGGAGGGAATAGATAGGATTACGAATGAGCAGGACTGGATTACTAGTGAAGGCGCTGATGAGGAGGAAGAAGAAGCCTTCCGGGAAAGAATTATTAATTCTTGGGCAGAGCTTTCCAGCAGGCCGATCGCACTCAAATATAAAAATGTCTGTGAAGCTGTAAAAGGTGTATTGCATGTGCGTGTAGATGATCTGCATCCAAGGGGGCAGGGAACGATAGACATTATCGTAACATCTACAGCTGGCCAGGCTACAGAAAGTCTGCTGGAGGATGTACGTGCAGCTGCAGACAAGATAAAAGGAGAGTATGACAATCTGCTGGTAAAAAGCGCGGTAACAGTACCACAGGATCTTTCTTTAATTATTACCCTTCCCAGGTTGGCATCTGATGAAGGCATCGCAGAACGTGTCAATGCAATAGTGGTAGATTACTTTAAAATAAGCCGCAACCGCAATCTGAATGAAATAATATTGTTTGACCTGTCTTATGCCCTTAAAAAGGGAATTGAAATCATTAAAAATGTCAAATTTACTGTTCCTACTGACGATGTAGTACTGGATAAAGACCAGGTTATCCTTTTAGGAAGAGTGGAAATAACGGTGGAAAGAGAGGAGTAATATGTTTCAGAAGTTTGGGGACTACCTGTTTTACCTCTTGAATGCGCCATTGAAAAAAGATAAGCCGCGAAATCAATTTTATCTATTCTTTGCAGTAATAGGCCGGATATTTGATGGCATGAAACAGGACATATTTAAGTTCCGCCGGCAAAAGTTTATTTCTACGCAGGACACAGCGCTGCTTGAATTGAGCGGCCAGGACCGTGATATGTTCCGGATGCGCCAAGAATCTGTTGAAAGATTCCGGCGCCGGCTGCAGATGAAGGCTATTATTGCAGAACTTGCGGGTAGTGAACAGGGAATCCTGCTTGCTATTGCATCCCTGGGATTCCAGGCTGCCATTGAACCGCTGTGGAAAACAGATCCATCAAGATGGGCTGAAATCATAATTGACATCATGGTATCTGAAGAAGAAGGGCTGCTGCTCGACTATGACTGTATTCTTACGGAAGTTATGAAAGTTAAGCAGGCGAGTACCCTTCCCCATATCCGCTTTACGTATAAAACAAGCGTCAGTGAAAAGGTGATAGCTGTTGGGGGAATATGCAGCTGCATAAAAGTGCAGGCATATATTCCGGACAGCATAAGTGCAACAGGAGAGCTGCAGACAGTATCTGCATTGTATATGGCAACACAGCTGCAGGTTCAGGCAGGAGGATGATATGGAAGAAAAGATGTATTACAGCATTGTAACCGATATCGGGGAACAGCTGATGACCAAGGCAATAGCGGAAGGGAAAAAGGTAAATATAACAGAGATTGCGGTGGGAGATGGGAGAGGAGAGTACTACAAACCGGACGCTTCCCAGACGGCACTGAAGAATGAACTATGGCGCGGTGATATTAACTCCTGCGTAATCAGTCCGGATTCCCCTAATATTATTGTTATTGCAGCTGTTATTCCTGGGGATGTGGGCGGCTTTACAGTACGCGAGATGGGTGTATTTGATGCAGATGGACATATGGTGGCCGTATGTAATACGCCTGCTACACCCAAAGTATTAATCAGAGACGGCATAGTGAATGAGATGAGTTTGTCAATGGAAATTGTGCTGGTCAACGAAGGGGTTGTGGAGCTGGTTATCGATCCTAATGTGATAACAGCTACAAAATCCGAACTTGAGGCTGCGAAAAGTGAACTGTTTCATGCACTGGACAATAAGGTGAATATTATAGTGACACATGAAAATATACCTGTTTCACAAAGGCAGGAAAAAACCTTTTATTTTATTGTAAATGGTTCCAGCGAACCTGGGAATGACAATATTAAAATCAGTCCAAATATGGGAATGAAAATAGTTGAGAGAGGAAACTAATATGGCGGAGAAAACGAAGGTAAGAATTCAGATTTTGGACGAAGAAACAGGACAGGTCCTGGAGGAAGTTGACGTTTTGACATCACCACAATGTGTCCTGTTTGAAGATGGAAGTAATTTACTGGATAAAATTGGAGACATCCAAAAGGCACAAGGACCTAAGGGCATATCAATGAGGGTAAAGGGAGCCTGGGCAGCAAATACGGCTTATGTAAACGATTCAAGCTATATAGATATTGTTACAAAGGACGGGAGTACATATGCCTGTAAAGAAAGCCATACAT
>PPYE01233956.1_pt1 | contig 18179 bp, 18 predicted proteins | sample 1559881 | NCBI WGS metagenome assembly PPYE01 (sample SAMN08240022, study PRJNA423297) | Human gut metagenome, whole genome shotgun sequencing project. | reverse complement strand
AAGAACAACTCGTGAAAACGCCGGATATGTTCGCGCGCCTCCACGGGGCGGTTCTGGCTCAAATCCTGCGAGAGCGCCAGCATCAGCGACTTGCCCCCGTCCAGGACGTAGATCTTCTCGCGCTGCTTTTCGGCGAAACGGAAGCTCGCGACCACGCTGAACACGGATACCAGCGCGCACAGGCAGAGGAACACGATACCGAAAAGCCGAATCTGCCTGAAACTTGTTTCGATGTTTTTTAATGACTTGAATTCCATTGTCCAAATTGTTATGAATGATTATTGTTACCTTGTGTTGCCAGGTTGCGCCCGTTGGGGGCACTGCCCGAAGCCGGGCCACCGCCGCCGTTACCGGAGGAGGAACCGCCACCGCCGCGACGCCCGAACGTGCGGCCGATCATGTTGCCGGCGATACCGCCCGCGACACCCGTGGCGAATGCCCCGGCCCTGATATAGCGGGAAATCCAGCTCGCGAGCGTCGAGTGGAAGCCGTCGTAAATGGAGAGGGCGAACGACAAGGGCCCCAGAATCGACAGCACGACTAAAAAGAATGTCCGCAGCGTGTCGATGGTAAGCCCCGCGGCGTTGAACAACAACTCGAAGAAGTCCCGGACAAGCTGCCGGAAACCGGCCTTGATGTCGTACCACGTGCGTTCGGCCCACATGCTGATAATCTCGCCCAAATCCGTGATACCCATATCCGCAAGCCGTTGTTCATACACCTCGTCGTCCACTAACCAAGCCTTGCCCTCGCGCCTGCGGGCCTCGGCTTCCAAATCGTCCTTCTGTTGCTGGTATGCCTGCAAATCCAACGTCTGCCCCTCCAGTATGGCGTGCGTGCCCTGCACCACGGGCGACATCACGGCGTTGATCGTCCCCAGAACCACGGTGGGAAAGAACATCACGCACAAGCCGATGGCGAAAGGCCGCAGGAGCGGGAACACGTCGATAGGCTCCGCATTGGCCAGTGCCTTCCATACCCGGTAAGCCACGTAAAAGAGCGCACCCAGGCCGGCGATACCTTTCGCCACCCCGATCATGTCGCCGCATAGCGGCATCATCTCCTGATACAGGTTCCGGAGAACCTGGTGTAAATTGTCGAAATCCATGACTGCCTCCGTTTTCAGGTTACCAATATCTGTCGTTCGGGTTCCCGTAAAGTGCCAGCACCCGGTGCGCGTCGCCCTTTTCGCGGCCGCGGATGAAGGACACGGAGATGGTCTTGCGCGTGTAATAGCGCGTGAGGTTGCGGTACTCCAGCATCTTCGTGTAAACCTGATCCACCACGTCCATCCGCTCCTTGTCCGAGAGCGAGAGGCCGTTGCCGCCGGTTATGACCGTCTTGAGTTCCGCCACCAGCGCGCCGCCCTCCTCCAGCAGCCGGGCGTAACCCGCCGAGATCGCCGCCAGCTCGTCCACCGTGAAGTTCGGGTCTGAAACCATACGGTTGAATCCCGAGGTGTAGATTTCCGTGATCTCGCTGACCATTTCGAGCGTCAGCTTCACCTTCCGGGCATCCTTGATGATGTTATGCACCGATTTGAGGGCGTCGTAGTAAGCCTTGCTCTGGTTATAAATCTTGATACTCTCTTGCAGCGACTTGACCATGTTGGTCGCCGTGGTCGAGCTTTGAACCGCGCTCTTGATGTTCTGAACGAGGTTCGACGGGTCGATGACCGTCCACTGCGCTTTTGCCTGGTACGTGAAGCAAAGAAGCCCCACGAACAGCGTTAAAATCAATCGTTTCATCCTTTTCATTATTTAATTCGTGAATACTTGGGCGGTCATTCCGACGCCCGGTAATAATCCCCGTAGGCGGAGAGCTGGAGCACCTCGCGCCCCACATCGTAGGCCAGGGCGACATACCCGTAGAGGTCGAAGTAACGGATACCTCCCCAATACTTCCTCACGGGACGGGAGAAGCGTGTCCCGTCCTTGTAGGACACCTCCACGTAAAAACCGCCGCCCCGGCGTCCCGGGTTGCGGTAGATGCGAACCCGGGGAGAACCCGAGCGGCTTTCCCACTCGCCCGCCACCTCGTACAGCGCGAAGTCCAAACGCGCCGCCGTGGGGTCTGATCCGATACACTTGCGATACATGGCCTGCCCTCCCTTTAACGTTTGCCCTCGGCGAGCTGCCTGATCGCCAGTTCTATATCACCGCCCAGCTCGCCGGCAAGCCGCTGTACCTCCACTTTCTCCGTTTCCTCGGTCGTGTAGGCCAGGTACTCCGGGACGCTGACCTCCGTGGCATAGACCGCCGACTGAACGCCGCCCAGACCGATCCAGACCTCCTTGTATTTACGGGAAGGGTTGTTGGACTGGTTGATCGAGAGAATCTGCGCCTTCTCCTTGTCGGTCAGCCCCAACAAGGACTGAATCGCGTCGAAACGGTTCATGAACTTGCGCTGGTCGAGCAGGATCTTGCAGTCCGAGTTGTTGATGATCGCCTCCTTGACCGCCTTGCCGGGTAGGTCAGAGGCATTACTGCCCCTTTCCCCCCTCAGAACCGTACGTGAAAGTTTCCAATCATACGGCTCAAGCAGTGTTAAATTTCTATTTAATAGAAACCAGCTCATAGTTACATCTTATTAGTTTGAATGACTTTTCTTCTACAACTGTCATGTAGCAGATTATTTACTTTCTTGCCGTTGACTATTTGTTGGGAAGTTCCCCAAGGATGTTCCTTGTCTATGGGTTTACCACATACGGGACATAAATGGTCCTGTCTTTCCCACATGTACAGCAATGATTTTCTGCCGTTGAGCGACTGTAGCATCTTGTAAGTCTTGCGCTTTTCAAAATACTCTGTCCATTCGGGGTCAAAGGGATTTGCTTCACCTTTTACCTTGACATATCGGGTAATCTTTGTGTCATACAGCCTTTTCAGAGCAATCCTGTCATCAGTCTTGCCTTTCTTGAAGTTTGCCACGAAGCACCAGTTACGGTTCTTTACCCGTGTAAAGTATCGGTCGGCAATCCAATATTTGCCTTTCTTGGGGTGTCGTCTTGTAGCCCATTGCCATAACTTTTCAAATATCAGGTAGTCAGCTTTTCTGAATGTATCAGATGCCACACAATTCTTGTAGTAGTTTACCCAGCCTGTTATCACAGGATTCAAGAGCCTTATAAGTGATTCCTGTTTGCTTCCTTTATTGGAATCGATGATTCCTCGGATTTTCTGCATGAATTTCTTCAGGCTCTTTTTGGACGGTTTGATTAGAAGCACTCCTTTGTATTTCCGGATATTGTACCCGAGAAAATCGAATCCGTCATCAATGTGTGTAATCTTTGTTTTCTCTTCCGACAGGGTTAATCCCCTTTCTTGGAGAAAGTCCACTACTAACGGTTTGATTTCTTCCAAAGCTTCCTTGCTTCTACCCGTGATGATAAAATCATCCGCATAGCGTACAAGATGTACTTTGGGATAGTAGGTCGTTTTCCTGGTTATACATTTCTTGTGATACTTCTCTGCAAGCATAGTTTGCAGTCCGTCCAGTGTCATGTTCGCAAGAGTTGGTGAGATGATACCACCCTGTGGAGTGCCCTCTTCCGTGGGGAATAGCTCCTTGTTGAAGACGAAACCGCATTTGAGCCATTTCCGCAGCATCACTTTATCCATAGGGATATTGTTCAGCAGCCATTCGTGGCTGATGTGGTCGAAACAACCTTGGATGTCACCCTCCATAATCCATTCGGGAGAAGCTTTCTTTGCAAGGACACAAAAACATTGTTCCCTTGCATCTCCGGTACTTCTCTCTTTACGGAAACCGTAGGAATTACTGTCCGCAGTTGTTTCCGATACAGGTTCCAACGCAAGCAGGTATAATGCCTGCATAGCCCTATCTTTCATTGTCGGGATACCTAAAGGACGTAGTTTCCCGTTACTCTTTTTGATATTGACCCTTTTTAACGGCTGGGGCTTGTAGCCTCTTCTTTTCAGTTCACCGATAGCCTTGAATCTGGTATTGGGAGTTGACCATTTCACCTTGTCAACGCCTGCGGTGTCACTGCCACTGTTTGATGTAACACGCTTTACGGCTAAAGCCTTAGCGTAAAACGAATGCGTCAGCACCCACTGCAAGGATTTCACCCTGCCGTGTTTGCCCGCCTTTTGAGCTTTTACAATACGTGCTTGTAGCTTATTAACCGCTATCTCACACTTGTTCCAGTCTATGCTTTCCCAAGTGCTCCATTTACGGTCAGTAGATGCACACGATGTTTTAATTTCGTTCATTTGCTTTTCTCCTTTAATAAGTTCTATAAGTTTCTTGTAAAACATCCACCATGCGGAAGTCTGCCCACTTTCGTGTGAGGTAATGTTTCAACCTCTATCCGTCCCATTACAGAACGGCATTCGCTTTCTCCGCATTCCTCTGCCCGCACTCCATTCGGCTTCACTTACGGTCTGCTTACCTGCTGTTACACAGGAGAAGTACGGGTTTACCATGTTTCTTGTATATGACAAACGAATGGGTTAGAATCCGTCTATCCGCCGGCAGTCGTTATGTCCGTGTAACCTTAGCATGGAGAAGGTTAACCGACTGCATCCCTTTTGGGTTAGAGCCCAGTATCATTAGCGGCTCATTCGAAGTTACGACGTTTATCAACGGTTCACATTACGTTATTCACAACAGGTTCAATCGTTCGATTTCCAACTCGTGGAATGAAAGTTGAACAATCATATACAAGACTTACATGTCACAGCCAGGCCTCCTCGACGATGAGCTGTTTGCGTACCCCCTTGAGCCGTCTCATCTTGTTTATGAAAGCCTCCATGATGATAATGGTGACCACGGGAAAAAGCTCCTTGTTTTCCTTGATGGAATCCACCTCGAAGACCACGAAGCGCTTCGAGAGCAGGTCGATGTTGGCCCGGGAGTTCAAAAGGAAGTCGTAGCGTCCGCCCTTGTAATATTGCCGCAGGGTGATGAGCATGTTGTCGATGTTGAAATCCTCGCGGCTGACCCGGATCTCCCGCTCCTCCAGCTCGCGGCGGTAGTCGTCCCGCAGGTACTCGTAGAAACTGTCAAAACACGGCACGATATTCCGGTCGGCGCGGATACGCTCGATATAGGCGTTCACGGCACTGCCCAGCTCGCCGCTCTCGGTCTTCGTGATCTTGTCGTCCTCGGTTTTCCAGAGTGTCAGCAGCAGCGTCTTGATGCTGTCCTTCTTCTCCACGTCGAAATAGTAATCGTCGGTGTAGAACGGGTTGAAACTGATGGGATGTTCCTCGGTATAGGTAAAATACACGCCGTCCTCACCTTTGGTCTTACGCCGGATCAGCTCGCAAAGACCCTGGTAGCTGTTACCGGTATCCACCAGCACGACATGCGTGCCCTGCTCCCAGTATTGGCGGACTAAATGATTCATAAAGAATGACTTGCCTGACCCCGAGCCGCCTAACACGAATTTATTCCTGTTGGTAATGATCCCTTTTTTCATCGGTTCGTCCGAGATGTCCAGGTGCAGGGGCCTGCCGCTTACGCGGTCGCACAGCTTGATGCCGAAAGGACTGGACGAGGATTTATAGTTGGTTTCCTCCGTGAAGAAACAGACCGCGGGCTCGATGAACGTGTAGAACGATTCCTCGGCGGGGAAATCCCCCGCATTGCCCGGCATACCCGCCCAGTAGAGCGTGGCGGCGTCCACGGTGTTGTGGCGCGGGCGATGTCGAGTAGGTCAGCCCCCTTACGGGAGCTTTCCCCTCTAAGAACCGTACGTGAGAGTTTCCCCTCATACGGCTCAAGCAATTCAAAACTTTTATTTGTAACTAAAAGCCGGCTCATAGTAACTTCCATTTATTTCTGTTAGTAATTCGGCTGCAATGGTCATGTATTAGGACTTTCGCCTTTCTACTGCTCCCTGTCATTTCAGTAATTTTCCAGGGAGTTTCCCGTGTGATGTGCTTGCCACACACAGGGCAACATTGCATTTGCTGATTCCACAGGCGATAGATATATTGCTTGCCGTCTAAGTGTGCAAGCATTCTTCGGGTCTTGTATTGATCGAAGAAATCTTTCCAATCGGCATCATATGGGTTGGCCTCACTGCGGATTTTGATATGTCGCTTTATTTTCGTATCCGACAATCTCACAAGAGTGTGGTATTTATCCACTTTCCTGTTTTCAAGCGGTACGGCAAAAGTCCAGCTTCTACCTCTTACAGTGTGATAATACTTGTTGGCAATCCATCGTTTACCTTTTTTGGGATGTCTTCTGCGAGACCATCGCCATAGTTTGTTGAAAATTTGTGCATCTGTTTTACGGAAAGTTTCCGATGCAGAACACCCCTTGTAGTAGTTCGCCCATCCTCTAATGACTGGGTTTAGCAATCGTATCAAAGATTGTTGCTTAGAAGACTTGTTCTTGTCCACTATTTCACGAACCTTATCTAAAAATCTCTTTCGACTCTTCTTGGATGGTTTTGTGATAAACTTGCCTTTATATTTTCTGATATTGAACCCAAGAAAATCAAACCCTTCTTCTATATGAGTTATCTTAGTCTTTTCTTCTGATAAGGTAAGCCCTCTTGCTTGAAGAAACTCAATGACTAATGGTTTAACATGGTTCTCCAACAACTCCTTACTCTCTCCTGTGATAATAAAATCATCCGCGTAGCGAACAAGATTTATCATAGGAGTATAGTAATTTTTCTTCGAGCGGTTTATCGGAAAGCTATCGGCAAGCAGTTTTTCCAGTCCGTCCAAAGTCATATTTGCAAGAGTTGGGGAGATGATGCCGCCTTGAGGAGTTCCCTCCTCTGTCGGAAAAAGTTGCTTGTTGAAAATAAATCCACTTTTCAACCATTTACGGAGCAAAACTTTATCCATAGGGATATTGTCAAGCAACCATTCATGACTGATATGGTCGAAACAACCTTTGATATCACCTTCTAAGATCCATTGTGGGGATGTCGTCCTTGCCAGGTCATTGAAGCATTGTTGAACGGCATCTGCCGTGCTCCTTTCTTTTCTGAAACCATAAGAATTGGCATCAGCCGTTGTTTCAGCTACGGGAGCCAGTGCCATCAGATACAATGCCTGCATAGCCCGGTCTTTCATAGTTGGTATACCCAATGGTCTTAATTTCCCGTTACTCTTTCTGATATGTACTCGTCTCAGAGGTTGGGGTGTATAACCTCTCCTTTTCAGTTCGGTTATTGCACACACTTTAGCATCTGGCGTTTTCCATGTTACCATATCGACGCCAGCCGTTTTACTCCCATTATTGGAAGTTACACGTCTTACCGCTAATGCTTTAGCGTAAAACGAGTGGGTCAGTGTCCACTGCAAGGCTTTGACCTTGTTGTGGCGACCCTCTTTTTGAGCCTTTACAATACGCGCTTGTAGCTTTTGAACCGCAGCTTCGCATTTGAGCCAATTTATACTGTCCCATTTGCTCTGCGTTTGGTCAGTCGATGCACACGATTTTTTAATTTCGTTCATTTGCTTTTCTCCTTTTAAAAGTTCTAAAAGTTTCTTGTAAAGAATCACCTACCGCAGAAGTCAGCCTGCTTTCGCAGCGGGATGATGTTTCAATCCCTATTCACCCCATTACAGGGTGGCATTCGCTTTTTCTGCAATCCTATACCCGCACTCCATTCGGCATTCCTTACGGTCTGCTTACCTGTCATTGGCAGGAGAAATACGGGCTTACTACGTTCCGTGCAAGTAACTTATAAGTGGGTTAGGTTCTGTCTATTACACCGGCAGTACTCTGTTCGTGTATTCCCAGAATGGAGAGGAATAACCGACTGCTTCCCTTTTGGGCTGAAGCCTATCAGTATCTTTGGCTTCTTCAACCTTACGACGTTTAGACGACAGTTCGCTTACGCTAACCATACCACCCACCATAGGCTACCGTTGACGAAACAACGGGTTAAATCTAAGTTTAACAATTACTTACACAGCGACGTATCGCACCCACTCCTTGTTTATCTGGTTTCCGCGGGAGTAGCGGGAAAGGGACTGCATGTTACGCGCACGTTTCTCGAACATACGCAGGTTTTCGTCGCTGTCTTCCAGGAACACGTACTGGTTGTAAAGGTGGTCGCAGGAAAGCAGAAGCCCCACGGGGGCCGCGAACGACAGCAGGCAGTCCGAACGGTCGGTGGAAAGACGCTCGTAACGGGTATCCGTACCCACGCGCCCCGGCAGGTCTTCCGTGTCCGAGAGCGTGTGCAGGCACACCCGTTTGTTGCCCACGCGCAGAACCTCGGCCCCCAGCTCGATGTCCTGAAGAGAAGTCGTCTCCGAGAGCGAGAGGGAAAAGTACCGTTCCAGCAGGCCCGGACAATCCGCCGTACCCGTGATCTCGTCCCCCGTGAGGCGGACAAGGGTCAGGAAACCCGAATCGTTCAGAATACGCTCGAACTGTTCCGCCGCCTCCAGGAATTTTGTCGCCGATTCCCGGTTTACCTCTTTGGGAATGATGTTGCCCCGGCAGAGGGTCGAGAAGTCTGAACGCATGTGCATACGCTCCCTCGTCGTTTTCGTCAGGTAGAGGAAGCAGGCGTGGGTCAGGAACGGACGCTCGTTGAAATGCCGCTCGTAACTGCAGGAGAGGAAACTCATGTCCCCCTCGCCCGTGGCCGGGCGGTAACGCTCGCGGATGAACCAGTCCTGCTTGTGTACCACGCTGTATTCGGGCAAGACCTTCAGGGCCTTGCACCAGGCGGCGTGGATCGCCTCGTACTCGGCGGACGTGACGGTGAACAGCTCCGGGAGTTCGACCCGATAGGCGACCGTTATGTCCGCGTCCTTGCTGATGATACAACCGCCTTCCACGGCCAGGAGCGGGAACTTGCTTTCCAGCGTGGTGGCTTTCAAGATGTTTCTCATACGCGGCCCCCCTTTCTTTTCAGCAACCGGCGCAGGGACTTGCGGTTGAGCAGGTAGCGGGGATGCCGGCGCGCGGCGAACAGCTTCATCAGCCCGTGTTCCCCGTAACGGGCGTTCAGGCGGAAGGTAAGCCAGACCAGCACCGAAGCCGCCGCAACGCCGAAAGCGATACATACCCACTGATCGACCCCTGCCATGTAGAGGATGACGAACACCACGAAGACGGCCAGCAGGCCGCCCGCGAAGATGAAGAGGTACTGCGCCTTCAGGCCCCGGAACTCCACGCTCTTGCCGATTCCCTTGTTGATTCCATATTCCATAATTATTTGCATGACAGGTTGGACTACAAGAAGAAAGAGCGTAGGATCGTCGCGGCGACAATCAGGAAAATACACGCGCCGAACCAGCTCGCGGCGGTCTTCGACGTGTCGGGGTCGCCGCTCGAAAACTTGTTATAGACCTTGATCCCGCCGATAAGGCCGACCACAGCCCCAATCGCGTAGATGAGCTTCGTTCCGGGATCGAAGTAGCTGGTTACCATGTTGGTAGCCTCCGTAATGCCGGCGATGCCGTTGCCCTGCGCGAAAGCGGAGGAGATGGCGGCAAAGAGAAATGCCGCCGGAAGAAGAATCTTGTTCTTTCTCATAACTCGATAATGTTTGAATTGTGGCGCGGGGATGGATAGGCCCCGCACCGGGTTAAACTTCTTGATTCGGATTTTTTCAGTGGTTCGAGGATAGCCTCACGTGCTACCCGTAGTCTTTTTCTTTCATCGTGATGTCATTATGGGGTTAAACAAACTCACGGACGTCGAAACCCGTGGGAACCGAACCCTGCGGAGATGGGCTTTCCGCAGACCTCTCGGACATACGCCGGTGAAAGGCCGAGAGGTAGGTGTCGATCAGGGATTTTACCCTGTCGTTCCCGTCGGGGCGGCCCGAAACGATGACCTCGAACATGTCGGTCTGTTTCAGGCCCAGGAGGACACGTCCCGTTTCCTCCCTTTGCTCGTCTGTTGAAGGTGGATCATGTACCACGTGGCGGTAGGCTTCGCCCATCTGTTCAAAACTAACCCCCTGGGCAAGCGAGCGGCCCAAAAGGGGCAGCTCTTCGGTGTCGTCTTCATCCTCGTCATAATCCGGCTCCTCCGCGTCCGCATCCGGGAAAGATTCATCGTACAGCGGAAAGTCGATTTCCAGAGGTTCGTTAGGCTCCCCCTCGGGAGCGACACCGAACACTTCATCCAGGTCTTCCGGCGGAATCTGCCGGGGGTGTTCGGGTACATTCGTGGGCACAAATATATCGGCTTTTTCCGTAACTTTTTCAGTTTCAGATTCTACGGCAGCTTGTGGCCGGGAGTGGCGCGGGTCGAGGACAAAGCGGCTCCTGCCGATGATCTCCTGCCGGCAGGGCGTGTCTTCGGCAACGATCCCGTCTGCCGGTTCGTTACGTTCCATCCGCCGCAGGCGGAAAAACGCCCACAAGGCATACCCCACGGCAAAGAGGGGCAGCAGCCACAACGCCCCGTTCATCGCTCCTCCGCTTTGGGTTGCCGGGAGGCCACGGCCTCGCGTTCCTCGAAAAGCCGCTCGATGGTTTCCCGGTTATCGTCCAGGTGCGCCTTGAGAACCTTGTCCACGTAGGCCGTGATCGTCACGTCGCCACGACCGATGACACGGGTGATCTCGCGGATACGCTCGTGATACGACGGACGTATCTTCACGTGCTTGTTACCGGCGAAAGGCAGCCGCAGCAGGCAGATGTAACGGGCCAGGTACTCGGCCTCGGGGGTGGGGACAGTCCCCACGGCGACCTCCCCCGAAGGGCCGTCGGGGACGATAAGGGTTTTCATCCTGCGCCGGTAGCGGCACACGCGGAAGATGAAGGGCACGGCGACGCAAAGGACGGCCGCCAGGATAACAGATAAAATAATTGCTTTGTCTGACATGATGGATTGTTTTTAATAGGTTGTAAATATTGGGTTCATAACTAAAAAATATCGGAGTTCCGTTTCTTGTAGAGTTCCGAAATTTCCTCCTGATAGGTCGCGAAATGCTGCTCCAGCACATTGTCCAGGTAGCTATACAGCGAGAGTTCGTTCTTACCGATAACCTGCACTATCCGGGTTATACGCTCGTGAAACTCCTTGCGGATATACACCGTTTTGCCGCTTCGGGTATTGGAGGGGGCGTTCCGGATAAAAAGACGCTCGTAATCCTGGCCTTTCCCTCTTCGGCGGCGTCCCTCCTCTTTCGTAGCCGGCGAGGCGGCGGCCTCGCCGGACGGTTCCGATAGAGCCGATGCCTCCTCCTCTTTTTCCGGCGTGTAAGGATGTAATGGCCGGTTTCGGCTTTTGGCCTGGCTGATGATGAAGGAAGCGTCCAAACCGTCGTCATGTTCTTTTCCGCTCATAAGATCCTACTTTAACAGTTCGATCAATTCATCCACGAGTTTATCCAGGTTGCTGCCCCGGATCAAAGAACGGTCTGCCGGGAAGAGCGTGGAGCGGAAGACAGAGCGACGGCTGGCGTTCTGCTCACGACGAAAACGCTTGGTGTCAGGCAGGAAGGTCTTCAGAACAGGAAGACCCAGCTCTTTCATTACCGCCTCGTAAACCTGATATAACTCTGTCTTTTCACGTCCGTCCACCATGTTCCATAGCATATACAGCCCTTTCATCCGGGACTTCTCGCGGCCCATGATATGCTCCTTTACCACAACCGCGTAATTCAGGGTGCTTTCCATGACAACCCGGTCGGCACTGATCGGGGCGACGAGATAATCCATTCCGGCCAGGGAATGAATCAGATCCTCGTTATTGATCGTACCGGGAAGGTCGAAGAACACATAATCGAAATCACCTTGCGGCAGGAGGTAGTCGGCATCGGCCAACGCCTCTTTCGTGTTGCTTTCCACGACAGGATAGGCTTTCTTTTGAAGCCGGGTGAATTGTTCGTAAGCTAACCTCTTGTAATGTTCGTCTTCGAGGGCAAGCTTCAGGTCACGTTCCCGCATCTCCACGATGGAGTGTTGGGGATAATCGCAGTCGATGACCGCGACATTGAAACCCTTTACATAGTGCAGGTAAGAGGCTGCCAGCACCGTGAGGGTGGTTTTGCCCGCTCCGCCTTTCTGGGTGGAGAAGGCCACGAATTTCGTTTTCTCTTTCATTGTTCCATGCGTTTTTAGTTATACAATCGGGTAATCGTTCATCTCTTCACGTATCCGGACAAGTGACGGCATGAGATTTTATGCTGGTATGCCGGCACGCATATATGCTGGTGCGCTGGCAGGCTGTTACGCCGGTATGCCGGTGCATGGGCGCGTGTCCGATTTTATACTCATGCGCAACCGCATTTGCTTATCCGGACAAAGACCCGCTTTTTCCTCTGCACACGATGTTTTCTGCATCCGTCCACACGTGTGCGGACAGGGGGATGTGTCATTGCCCGTATCCGTTCTCACGTGCAAAGTAAACCCTTAAAAACACGGGTTGTATGCTCTTTTTCCGCTATGGCCGCGTGTGGCGTCAAAGTGGACGCAAGTGGCGTAATCGCTTATGGCACAAGTGATTGAATAGGTCGGTATCTTTGCCTCGTGAACGATCCCGACGCTAATGAAGCCGTCCTTGCCCCGTTTTACGGCGGCTCTTTCAATGTTCTGTCCGCGAGCGGGCAGAAGGTATTTGCAAAGGGCAAATAGCAAGCTGTGTTTTCTGCTGCACGATTCTCGTTTTGCAGCAGAAAACAGCTTGCCCGCAAGGGGGAGAAAGCACCTCCGGAGTCGGTGCTTTTCAGAAGGGCGGCAGGCCGCGAAGGGATCGGAATTTTCAGGAACCGGTGGGGCTCTGGCCTCTCCTTAAAATTTCGATGCGATGGAAAAGAACAGAAAGCCCCGAGGGGGCAAAGGGGGACGACCCGCGAAAAACGACCCGGCCGTTTACCGCTTTTCGGTAAACTTTTCAGCCGTGGAACATGCCCGTTTCCTCGACCTTTACGAGCAGTCCGGGCTATTGTCCAAAGCCGCTTTTATCAAAGCGAGAGTGTTCAACGAGGCGTTCCGGGTGGTAAAGACCGACCGGGGAACGCTCGAATACGTGGCGAAGCTGACCGCTTTCCACGCCCAATTCCGTGCCGTGGGAACGAATTACAACCAGGTGGTGAAGGAGCTGCACGCGCATTTTTCCGAGAAGAAAACACTCGCGCTGCTCTATAAACTGGAGAGAGCGACACGTGAACTGGCGGCCGTCGGGCAGCAGGTCGTGTCGCTCTCCGAAGAGTTCAAACAGCGATGGTAGCCAATATCACCACCGGAAAAGACGTGTACGGCGCGCTGGCGTACAACCAGGAGAAAGTCGATCGGGGCGACGGGAAAGTACTGCTGACCCACATCGTGAGGGAGCCGGCGGATGGGCGCTTCAACGTGGCCGCGACGGCAGAAGACCTCCTGCGCTGGATGCCCTCGCACTACCGGACGGAAAAACCCGTCGTGCACGTATCGCTCAACCCGGCTCCCGAAGACCGCCTTGACGACGGGCAGCTCGCGGAGATAGCCGGGGCCTACATGGAGCGCATGGGCTGGGGAGGACAACCTTATATCGTATTCAAGCATACCGACATCGGACGGGAGCATATCCATATCGTGTCGGTGCAGGTGGCCCAGGACGGGCGCAAGATAAACGACAGCAGGCGCAACGAACGCAGCGTGGCCGTTACCGAGGAACTGGAACGGGAGTACGGACTGCATCCCGCCAAAGGGAGAAGGCGGGAGAAAGGGCAAGGGATCGTCCCCGCCGATTACACGCGGGGCGACCTGAAACGCCAGGTGGCAGCGGTAATAAAACCGGCCGTGGCGACATACCGCTTCCAGACCCTCGGCGAGTTCCGGGCATTGCTGTCCTTATATAATATAGGTATAGAGGAAGTCCGGGGAGAGCGGAACGGAACCCCCTACCGGGGATTGCTCTACACGCTGCTGGACGAGAACGGGGACAAGGCAGTGGCCGCGCCGCTCAAATCCTCACTGTTCGGTAAAGAGGTCGGGTATGACGGGCTGGAACGGCACATGGAGCGTAGCGCCGAACGGTTCGGGAAGGACGACACGAGGAGGCAAATCCGTGGCCGGGTCGATAAAGCGCTTCGGGGAGAACCCACGGAGGAAGAACTGCGCGAACGCCTGCGGGGAGCCCGGGTGGATCTCTACATACGACGCAACGAAAACGGCCGCATCGTGGGTGTGACGTTCATTGACCACGAAACACGGACGGTCGTGAACGGATCACGGCTGGGAAAGGCATACTCGGCCAACGCCTTCGAGCTGCGCTTCGGCGGAAAACGGAATCCCGGGGAAAACACGAGGGGCTTGTCCCCGAAACAAGCGCCTGCCGGACGGGACGGGCAACGGAAGCGGAATACCTCACGACGGAGGAAAGTATAACATCTCAATTATCATTCATTTATTAAATCTTACGGTTATGCAACAGGAAGACGACCTTCGGGGTCTTGCTAAAACAATGGATTTCATGCGGGCATTGAGTATCTTGTTCGTGGTTATCAACATCTACTGGTTCTGCTACGGGCAGATACGGGAATGGGGAATCAATATCGGCGTGGTCGATAGGATTCTGCTGAACTTCGACCGCACCGCGGGGCTGTTCCGGAATATACTATGGACGAAACTTTTCGCCGTAGTGTTCCTCGCCCTTTCATGCCTCGGGACAAAAGGAGTAAAAGAGGAGAAAATTACCTGGCGGAAAATCACGGCATCGCTGGCCACGGGAGGCGTGCTGTTCTTCTTCAACTGGTGGCTGCTGGACTTGCCGCTGACGGCAGCGGCGAACGCGGCTTTCTACATACTGACCCTATCGGCCGGGTATATCTGCCTCTTGATGGGCGGCGTGTGGATGTCCCGCCTGCTGAAGAACAATCTCATGGATGACCCTTTCAATAACGAGAACGAATCATTCCAGCAGGAAACACGCCTGATCGAGAACGAGTACTCCATAAATCTGCCGACGAAATTTTACTATAACAAACAGTGGAACAACGGGTTCGCCAACGTTGTAAACCCGCAAAGGGCTTGCATCTGCATGGGAAGCCCGGGCAGCGGGAAGAGTTATTGTGTTGTAAACCAGTTTATTAAACAGCAAATCGAAAAGGGCTATACCCAATACATCTATGACTACAAGTTTCCCGATCTTTCGGAAATCGCTTACAACCACCTGCTGAATCACCAGAAAGGTTACAAGAAAATCCCGACTTTCTACGTCATAAATTTCGACGACCCGCGCCGCTCGCACCGCTGTAACCCCATTCACCCGGACTTCATGACCGATATTTCGGACGCCTACGAGAGCGCCTATACCATCATGCTCAACCTGAACCGAAGCTGGGTGCAGAAGCAGGGCGATTTTTTTGTGGAAAGCCCCATTATCCTTTTCGCGGCCGTGATCTGGTTCCTGCGCATCTACGACAACGGGCGGTATTGTACCTTCCCGCACGCCATCGAGTTCCTGAACAAGCGGTACGAGGATATTTTCCCGATTCTGACATCCTACCCGGAACTCGAAAACTACCTCAGCCCCTTTATGGATGCCTGGCTCGGAGGCGCTCAAGACCAGCTCCAGGGCCAGATAGCATCGGCCAAAATTCCGCTTTCCCGCATGATTTCGCCCCAGCTATATTGGGTCATGTCGGGCGATGACTTCACGCTCGACATCAATAACCCGAACGATCCCAAGATACTCTGCGTGGGGAACAATCCCGACAGGCAAAACATTTACGGAGCGGCTTTGGGATTGTATAATTCCCGGATTGTCAAGCTCATAAATAAGAAAGGCCAGCTCAAATCGGGCATCATCATCGACGAGCTGCCGACAATCTACTTCAAGGGACTCGACAACCTGATCGCCACGGCCAGAAGCAACAAGGTCGCCGTGCTGCTGTGCTTCCAGGATTTTTCACAGTTGAAGAGGGACTACGGGGACAAGGAGGCCGCCGTCGTGATGAACACGGTGGGCAACATCTTCTCCGGGCAGGTCGTAGGTGAAACGGCCAAGACACTCTCGGAACGGTTCGGTAAGGTATTGCAGAAGCGGCAGAGCATGACGTTGAGCCGCAGCGACAAATCGACATCCATATCCACGCAGCTGGACAGCCTGATCCCGGCCTCGAAGATCTCGACGCTCACGCAGGGAATGTTCGTCGGGGCCGTGGCGGACAATTTCGACGAACGTATCGAGCAGAAGATTTTCCACTGCGAGATTGTCGTGGACAACGAAAAAGTGAAAGCGGAAACGGCCCGGTACAAGAAGATACCACAAATTACCGATTTCACGGACGAGAACGGGACGGATCACATGAAACAGGTCGTGCAGGAAAACTACGAACGTATCAAGGCAGAGGCCGGCCGCATCGTCGCCGAGGAACTGGAACGTATCAAGAACGACCCGGTGCTTTGCAAGCTCCTGCCGGAACAGAACTAAATGAACACAAACACCCCCGCAAACACCCTCCGTTACCTTAACGGGGGCTGTTTCTTGGTTTTATAACCGCACAGCCGGTGTTTTGGAGCATAAAGTAGTGATTATGTGAACAGAAAACATTATTTTTGTGTTCGGAATCCTTTTAATTATAAGTATGACAGTTACCGATATATACGAAGCAATGAACAGCAAGGCGGAAGCGTTTTTCGAGTGGTTGCAGGCTCACCCGAAATACGGGTTGCTGTTTGGTGTCGGGTTGCTTGCCCTATGGCTTGCAGGGTTGCTGTTCCGTTGGAAATGGGCGTGTCATTGGCAGTTTAACAGCAAACTGTGGTTATTTGACGATTGCAAGCCTGAAACACGCCGCAGGGTTCAGATTGTGTTGGTCAGCGTTCTGATTATACTTATATTGGTTGGTTTCTTTGTATGGAGATAACGGTATGGAAAAGGACAATCGCAAATACCGGATCTGCTTCATCGACTATATGTGGTATGTAGCCGAGATATGGCACGAAAGGGAGCGTACCAATCTCAACGGACGTATGCTACTGTTTTGGTGCTGGCTCTTCGTCCTACTCATACCGCTTGGGGTTCCGCCGATATTGCGCCTTTTCGGCTGGATGATTGGTTTGGCCATAGTGATTCCTCTCTGCTTTCTTCCCGATTTATTCTGCAAGCTACGCTATACAGCCGGACGGCGTGAAGCGCTCCGTGAACATTACGGGAAGATGAAACATCCCGGCAGGAAGCTCGCCAAAATAGTTCTTATCGCTATCGCCCTGATCGTGGCAAATGTAGCGCTGATGTTCCACCTCGGATTTATACATTGGGCATGATGAAACGGCAGGAGAATAAGCAACGGTTCTATCTCTGGGACTACCTCTGGTGGATGGGGGAGAAATTGGAACAAGCAAGACGAACAGGCAGGGTCGATGGCGAAATGATGCTCTCGATTTATATCTTCGCTCTTTTGATATTCCCTATGATGACTGTTACTATCCGGCTTTTTCCAGGTGTGTCGGCATTGTTGCCATGTGTCGTTTTTAGCATTGTCACATTTGCCGTTATGTCGCTCGTCAGCAGGATTTACAAATGGCGAGGCAAAGCAGTGATGTCTCACTATGCCAAGTGCAGGTTTAACGAACTCCTTGCGGTTCTGTTATTTTTCCTTGCGATAGCCATTATCTGCTTTATGATGTATCTTCTTGACAAAAAGTGAAACAAGCTTTGATACGAACTCCGGGCCGTTATATCGAATGGTCTAACTCGATGTACCAGTTTCCCTTGATGGGTTTGTAAAGCGTGGTGTCGTTGTACGTCCTGCGGTAGATCTCGTTCAGGTCGCCATATTCGGTGATACGGATATTCCGACGGCTTCTCAATCCGGGATCGTAAACGAAACTCTTGGACGTTCCCGCATCCACGATGCCGTGGGAGTAGTACGGCATAACAAGGCTCACATATACCGAATCTGCCGTTCCCCATTCCCTGCGATCAACAAGGATAAAACCGCATCCAATCTCTGATAACAAGGAGTCGAGTAGGATTCGCTCCGGCTTCAACAGTCCATATACCGGAATGTCTTGTTCGTCATTCGTTTCATGGAATGTATCGCTTTGTTCTGTTGAATCAAGTATAATGACCTCTTCCGGAGAAAGCGGCGGGTAGTGAAAACTACCTTCTGAACTCTCTGCCATGATTTCGTACACCTTACGGAACGCCACCTCGTGCGTGGTGAAATGGCGTATCATTTCCTCGTCGCTCGGCGGCATGGGAGGCTCTCCGCAGCTTGCGGCAAGCAGGATTACAAATAACAGGATTATGATTGGTGTTCTCATTTTCTAATGTTTAAT
>PPYE01047176.1_pt1 | contig 18179 bp, 12 predicted proteins | sample 1559881 | NCBI WGS metagenome assembly PPYE01 (sample SAMN08240022, study PRJNA423297) | Human gut metagenome, whole genome shotgun sequencing project. | reverse complement strand
ATCCATCTTTGAAATAGCTTTTTAGCGCTATCTTACCAAACACAAAAATGTTCCCCGGGCCAATCCACATGACATCGGTGTCAAGAACGGAAAAGAACGGCTCTGTGTTAAGATGATAATATTCACGAAACATATATTCAGTGTACTGCACCACGTTTTCCATTGTCAATTCCACTCTGCGTCCTCCATCTGATTAAATCCTTTTCATTCTTATTTTGCCGCAGATTCGTTTTTTTGCAAACAGCTAACGCGTTTTGGCCGTTCTGTTCTGCCAAATCAGTGAATCTGTCGTCGGCAAGCTGCGTCACAAACTCCTGCGTACTCTCAATAAAAGCAACCTGAGCCTTCGCATTTTTATTTATCAGAAATTCGCTCAGTCCATATTTCCTTCCGTTATCCGCCCAGTCATAGGTATAGCCAAGCCGGGTCCATGCTCCCCCGTTTAGCGTAGGATTGGATAGAGAAATTCCACTAGATCCCAAAAAAGCCAAACCGCCCGAAATGGCCACGGAACAGGCTGGGGCGAAACTCTTTCCATCCCCTATGATATTCAGCCCACTTAGCCGCATCAACAAAACAGTTATATTCTTCTACTGCTACTTCCGACCAGGCGTTGCCTTCATACATCCAGATCTTATTAGAATAGCCATATGTGGTGCGTTTAAAACGGTTTGCCAACGCCTTAGCGACACATTGTTCCCCATTCGGTCCATCTGAAGCACCATAGCAGATCATGCATTTCACAGGTCCGGTTCTCCTGGCCAGCAGTGCCTTTCCGTCAAAAAAGATGAAGTCGGCAAAAGCCCGGGCATTGCCGGTATCTTCTGATAACCTCTCCGCTCCTATGGGTATTACCTTTCCTGGGAGTCCGTGTACGGCTACCACATCCATGGTATTCTTAACTTGGGGCAGGAAGCCGGAAATGAGACGGGGAGTTGTAAGCCTCTCCTCCGCATCCATAAAGCCAACATACAAATGGCTTGTTGTGGTCATCTCTTCCACATACCGGCACGGGATTCCTCCTTCTCCTGTCAGTTCCGCTATGAACCCCGCCTGGCTTGCCTTGGAAAAAGTCCGTCCGGCAGCGGCACATACCCCGGCAAATGAAGCGCCGACACCTGCTCCTATCGCAGCATTCGTCAAGGCTTCTTTCCCCGAAATATGGCCTGTCACAATTCCCGGCATATCCCCAATCAGGGCGCTAGCCGTACCAATGACTGCCGCCGTACCCATATTGATCAAAACCTCACTGGCAGAATCTGCCGCCACAGTTGTTGCCCCAATGGCGGCGTCGCTTCCGATGGCGGCAGCAAGAGTTTCACCTGCTGCTCCAGCAGTGAGGCACGTCAGGGCAATTGCCGCAAGGGTTCCCAATACAGCGCTTGTGATGGTCCACCAGGCCGCCTCGCCATTGGGATCCACCATATTAATCGGGTTATTGCCTGTAAAGAGATAAGGAGAGGCAAACTGTCTTTGGGGATCCGGCTCATAAAAGCTGCGCAGCTTGGGATCATAAAGGCGTGCTCCGGTATGGTAGAGCCCTGTTTCCCTATCGTATTCATACCCACAGAAAAGATAATCCAGCAAATCGGAGATCCGGCCATTTTGAGGAATCGGTATTCCATAAGGAGTAAACCCATAGGCCGCTTCCACAGATCCCTGATTACCAATGACGGCCAACGGTGAATTCTGCTGATCCCGACTGATCCCATAGAAGGCACCATTCCTGCAAAATCCCAGCATTCCGCCAGGGCCGTAAAAATAGTCTGTAGCAGATAACTTCCCTTCCTGTTCCTTTCGCTCGCCTACCGTCAGTCCTGTAAAATCCCTGCCATAGTATTTCTTCTCCGCCGGCCCCGTTTTAGAAAGACGGTTATCCCTGGCATCATAGCTCAGTTCCAGGACGTCCCCTTCTTCCAGCGCAATCTGCCGGGGTTTCCCCGTGTATACATCCCGCAATATCCTGGCAATATTTCCCGAAGCAGCCGATACGACCTCACCATTTTCATTCCAGGTATAATCTTCATCTGTGGTGCCCCTTGTGTTCATCACCTTGTCCGTGCCCGGATAATAGATGTATTTCATCTGGTCTGCTTCTAAAATATTGCCGTTATCGTCGTAGACGACAGGCTTTATTGCGCCGACAGACCAGGCATTATTAAGCTGCCCGTTTTCATAATATGCGGCCGATGTCAGGCGGTTCATTTTATCATAGGCATAGCGGTAGGTGAATGCCTGCCCCTGGGCTGCGGTAACCGTTTTAGACGCAATCACACCATTGTAGTATCCCCCGCCGCCAAAAGCATTTTCGCTGTAAGTTCGGTCCTCTGTCATGAAGCGGTTGGAGCATTGCTTCAGCCAGCCCTGTAATGTGTAAGTGTATCGGGTAGTAAAAGCCCCGTCCTGGGCTACTAAATTTACCTCCTCTAAAAGCTGGTCGTCTGCGGTATAGGAATATCTGCCCAGCGGCTTCCCATCCGTAGTGGCTGTACTGGAAATGTGCCCTGCCTCATCCCGCCCTATTATCACCTCCAGACCGGACGGATAACGGATTTTCGCCGGATTTCCCAGGTTATCATAAACATATTCCGTGACGAACACTTCCGGTGTGCCAATTTTCTCAACTTCCATCCAAACAATGCGTTGGTTACCGTCATAACGCAGGCGGGTTCTGCTTTCCAGGCCTTCAGGGGCTTCCGTACTATAGACCTCGGCCATGGTAAGGTTTCCCAAACTATGGATATCGCCCCTGTCACCATGGTAGGTGAACCGGTATTTCGGTATCGCTCCGTCAGACCGTCCAGGCCATAAAGGATCTTTTTCTGCCTTTTCCTGGAGCCAGTCCCGCTCCCACCCGCCATAGAAAAATCCCTCTTCCACAAGCCGATGGTAATCATCATATTTTTTATACAGAACCATCCCTTTTGACGCCTGGGTATTATTTTGGGAAAATCGGAGCCGTAGCCCGCTGTCATATATATACTCCGAAAAAATCCCTCCAGGTTCCCTAGTACTGATGAGGCAGAAACAGGTATCATAATAAGAAACCTGAAGCCAATCCTCCGGTTTTGAACCTTCTGGCGGGTGATAATAGTTCGGAAGCCTTACAATTTCTACGCCGCCCCGTGCGCTGGGAGAGTAGAACCTTCCGGTTTTAAGCATCCGTCCCTCCCCCAGATCCGCAGCACGGAACACTTCTTTTCCCTGGCTGTCTTTTAAGAGATAACCGGCATTGCCGTTCTGGTCCGTCCAGTCTGTACGGTAATATTTACCAGCCGGATAACCTGGCTCTTCTCCAGAATTAGCACTGTAGGTATAACGCATCCCATGGGCGCCTGTTACCGCAAAGTCCTTCCCCGGCATACCGACTGCCGCTGTGCGCTGCAAAGGGGAGGCTTCAAGCAGCTTCCCACTGTAGGGGAAGCCCTGGGCATCTGGATAACAGGCGGCGATAGCCCCTTGCATCACACCTGTTTCCCAGTTCATGTCCGTCACCGCTTCCTGGCAATAGGAAAGCAGCCCCGCTGCAGGTTTTAAGCGGGCTGGAAGGGAATCAGCCAAAGGAACACCGCATTGATTATAAAGTGTCTGTTTGAGCACAACTGAATCTTCCTCCAGGGATTGTCCCTGTATCTGCTGTCCAGAACCGTTAAAAAACTGAATCCCGGCCTGGGGGGCAAGTCCAGCGGAAAATCCGGAAAATATGCAGGGAAATGACGCGCATATAGACAGTGAGCCCTTTACCATTACAGGCGGAATATAAGAAAATACCTTTCTTGAGCCGGCAAAAAACAGCACTGCGCATTGAGAAAGCACCAAAACCCAGTCGCCGCACGGAGACAAGAACTTCTCCCGGCTTACAATCTGTCTCTCATTTTTCAGATCCTGCAAAAACCACTGTTTGGAATCCGGAAGCCACTGCAGCAGAAGTTCCTGACCCACTTTAAGGCCTACCTGCCCAGCGGACGGTATAGCTGACTTAAGACAGATACGGGCCGCATAATTGCCCGGAAAATCAGGATCTGTCAGGGTCAGTTCTCCGCTGCCGGTTCCCTCATACCGCAGTTCCCCTTGCGAAGCCGACCAGTCCCGACTTTTAGGGCTTGTCCAGTGGCTAAAAAGTTCATCCTGATTGTTGAACCTGCCCAAATACGTCTCCCCCATAGGGCGTATCGAAAGAGTAGAATTGGGTTCAGCGCTGCAAAAAGACGCATTCACCTGACGTGAAAGGAATGATGCCGTCATCTCCAGTACCTCTCCACAGTCTCCAGTCTGCACCACCGCCATGCCCAGTTCATCATACAGGGTTCTCTGAACTGCATGATAGGGACCTATATGAGCCAGAATCCGGTTCGTTCCCGGTTCATACACCATAGCCGTAAAAGGGGTGTCTAAAGGTGCAAATCCCACCTGATCACAAAACACATCTCCAGCTCCGTCGTTAAACAACTGCATTTGCCATGTACCGGCCTGGAAGGGTTTCAAAACCGCATAGCAGTACTGCCATTCTTTCCCCTGCTGAAATACCAGCTTCTGTTCCGTCCGGCAGATTCCGCCGTCCATGTTCCTGATGATCCAGCCGCAGGCGCCCGGCACTTCCACTTTGGCCCAACAGGAAAACACGTATTCCCGTCCCCAATTCTCTGGCGTAAGACAAAGCTTTTCCACCACCTGTCCCGGCCTTATAAGCAGGCTGCGCCCACCTGTAAAGGAAGTTTCATCCGTAATAAGGGAACTGTCCACTTCCCAGATGCCGGAAGCCTCATATTGCTCAAATCCGTAATAATATGCTTCCTGGCCTTCATAGGAGGCTCCTGGGAAGCTGGCAATAACAGCTTTTCCATCCGATGCATATAGTTTTGATTCTGTTTTTCCATCCACCATCCGTATTCGAGTAATATTTCCATAGACATCAATCTGCTCTGTCACAGAAACTCTCAGCCATTCCGGGACGGCTGTATGCTCTGCCGCCCATCGTTCAAAGTCAAAATCTTTTGCTTCCTTTTTCCCTTTCCAGATATATTTTTCATACTGCACAGGAAGCCGAAGCCCCGGCTGTCCCGGAACCTCAAACAGCTTCACCGTATTCGCTGTGGCAGCCAGCACCGTGACAGCTTCATCAACCCGCATCATTGTCTTTTGAAGCACCGGTAAACTAAGCCAGTTTCTATAAGACAAAAATCCGTATACGGGACACTCATAACCGTACTGTCTGTACTCTATCTGATGTTCTGTCTGTCCGTAGGCATTTGTCAAAGCAGTATCTATTTGGCGAATGCCGCCGGAACAGGGGTCATAAGTATGGGTGACAGTGGACACCACCCCCATCCGGTTGCAGGAGGAGCGGAGAATCCGTATAATTCCTCCATAAATGGGGATTTCCCCAGCTTCTCCCGGTTTTTCTCCTACTATATGCACTACCTCATAGTCCGTGGTATAGGAAGCGACCAGCTTTTGGCCTGCATCGAACACTTCTTTTCTATAAAGGGTGCCATCCAGATAACTGCTGTAATTCTCACTGCCATTACACCGCTGTCTGCCTGAAACGGCATTGTAAAAATAATAAATGCTATATCCATTTTTCTGTGGTGATTCCTTATAGGCCTTTGTCTTATAATATTTCGCCACTCTGCCAAAGGAGTCGCAGACAGCATTGGCAGGGTCATACTCATAATGTGTCACACTCTTCTCATAACCATTGTCAAGGGTAGTTTTGCTTACAGCGAAATGTTCCACTGGCTTTTGTAGTGCCATACCGGTAAAGCGGTGCAGGGTAACCGACTGCGCCTGTTCAAAATCTTTGTCTATCGGCAGATAGGTAAGGAACGTACTGCCACTTCCTGGAGCTTTCCCATTCACATCCGTGAGAAAATGCCCTGACGTATCAACCAGGCTTATATATCGTTCTCTGATACACTCCGAACTTTCCGCCACCCCGTTATTTAGAGTAACAAACCGTGTCCCTATCACACTCTTTTGATCTGCGGATTTTTCCATATACACGAAGAAGTGCAAATTATGATTAACAATCGTTGTTGTATCGCTGCCCTCCGGAATTCTAAAAAATGGCTGTTTACCCAACACCTCGGACCAATCGGAGGTATATTCCTTTTTGTAACAGGAGGTATTCCAGGTCAGACAGTGTTCTGTAGCAGAAGAAAAATAATCAGTACTGCGGTTTTTGTCTGGCCGGCTATCAAAAAGCTGTATCATATGACTGGGATTCCAGGCAAAGGAATCCGTATCAGGGTCAAAATAGAGTACCCTTCCCAAAATGCGGTCTTTGGTATTTTCTGTTTTAATCACAATATCACTGTCGTAACTGAACCAGTAAAAGGAATTCTGATCAGCCTTGGTTTCCAGATCCAGTCCGTCGTGGAGCAGCCACTCCTTCCCATTGAAACGCAGAACCTTTGTGCCGGCTACCAGCATACTCTCCGAAGCAGCATTTGCTGCGTAGAAAACCGGCAGTCCCCCGTCTGCTGCTTTCCCTATAGAAAATTCCGGTGACGTGTATGGAGTGTCCAACATGCTGTCTTTCCAGCCAAATACAGTAAGGCGATAGTGGAGATTTGATTTGTCGCTGCCAGTAACATAACTGGCAGCAACTGCCCATGGAAGGACGGCCCACTGAAGATTGCCATCCAAGCATTCCACACCGGTATCCGGATTGTTGGGATAAATGTCCAGTTCCGGCAGAGGAAGGGAATCTCCTATCTGCCATTGACCGGCTTCATCCAGCCAATACAAAAACAAGCGGCTTTTTTTCTGCCCCTTTATATGTCGGCTATCATATAAAAACTGTACATAGGCATTTCCAGCACACGTATCAAACAGGCAGCATTCCCTTATACCAATCTCACCGGCCAGCTGGAGGAACTGTGAAAAATCCGGTGCCACATCTGCCCAGGAACGTTCCAGATGATCCCATAAAAGTATCCTGGCAGATTTGTCCTCCTGATTTGAAACAGCAAGGAAATCGTCTCCCAGAGAATAATTAACTTTCTGGTGATAGTAAGTGGTAATGGGAGCCGACTGTTTGTACTCCAGCCACCCGCCCAAAGTATCGGGATCTTTATGGAAAAGGTATGCGTTGCTTTCACCTTGGCTTTTATCTTCATAATGTAAGACAAAAAAATCCTCTTTCAGGCAGCAGTCAACAGGCGTATCGGATGCATGCAGCACCGGCTGTGCAGGCGACCACTCTATCCAACCACCCGACCAGGTACAGACTTTAACATGTAAGGCTGTTCCCAGTTTCCATGTAACCACCGCATATCCCCGACCGAACCAAACGCGGGGGGTACTGCCTGCCATAGGTGAACTGATTTTTTTATCACGGGAGCAGCGGTTCAGCTCATTTCGGACATAATCATAAGTGATGGAAGCGCCCTCTGGGTAGATAATCCGCTCCAGTGCACCCGGTTGAATCCCGCCGCAGCCATAATATATCATTTCAATACCAGGAAGAAAAGCGCCTGAATCCATCACTTTCCGAACAGACACCAGCGTCCTTTTGCACAAATCCCCATACAAATGCCTTTCCGGCAATCCACTCTGGTAGCAGTTCAATTCATAAGAAAAATCTAAGGAATATAACAAATGGTTCCTTTTTGCAGAGCCATCAAATATGTTTATCCTGGAAAGATAACTGGTTTCATAACAGGACTGAAACGCATCTGGCTTGTCATCCGGTATTGGCTTATAGGGATCTGCATATTCTCTTGGACTTTCCGTTCCACTTTCCCATACTTTTTTCCCGTAGCAGAAAATTGCGTCACTGCCATAGGTGTCCACGGCTCTGCTTAACTGGATTTCTTTTGTATAGGGAAGCCCCTCCTGCCCTACAGGCTGTTTTTTTTGCCAGTATTCAAACCGTATGGCATCTCCCCAGGGTGAAAGGGAAGCAGAAAAATACCATGCGGAAGCCATCTGCCGCTGAAGTCTTTTGCCCGTGTCCGGTGAGTGGGTCACCATCCCTGAACCACGCCAGTTCCCAATTCCAACCTCCCAGCACACAGATTCATTGGCCGCAGAAGAAATACCATCCTCATCCGTTTGTACCTGTCCGCCAAACACATGGCGGATTCCATTGCAATCGGTTACTTCCCACTTTTCAAATTCTTCATAATACTGGATTCTTGAATAATTATAGGCCTGGAGTTCATAGCCACGTCCTCCATCGTAAACTGTGATTTTCCTGCCTTCCAGGCAAAGGAGATAAGTACGCTCGTTTTCCCTGTCTAAAATGCGCCACTTTTCTCCTGACTGGAGGATCAAAAGCTCTGCCTTACCCCCCTGACCAATAATGATTCCCTGATTCAGCAACACGTCGCGGACGGAATCGTCCAAAACCCCCTGATCCAGTACATCTTTGTATTCCGACTCAAGATACCCCTGTATCCACGGCCTGTTTCTGTTAAAAAGCCGGCTGCGCGTGCCGCCTCGTACAAAGTAATAGATTTTATTTTCTATTCCCTCTGCCCGGGTGACTTCAAACCTGTCAACAGGCATCGTCCAGCCCAGACCAAGGATGGAAACCGGGGCTTCCAGGTTACGCTGGCGTATCGCATCAGATACGTTGCTGCTATACAAGGCTGAAATATTGATATCCAGCCCGTTCCTGCCCTTCCGGTAAAGGAGTGGCAGGGTAAAGCAGACATCCCCACGGAACAAATTGACTGAGTTATCCACATTCCCCCGGTCAGAACTGAATTGAAATGGATCCAGCTCGGGAATTTGCAGGATGCTGCTCTGCTGTTCTTTCACTGTAAAGCCTCCTCGTTTAATATATCAATGCTGATGACAGGCGCGCTCCCGTTTTTAACGCCCTCGATTCCATCTGCCCCTGGTTCTCCATCTATCCCCGCACTTCCATCGGATCCCTCTTTTCCATCCGGACAGTTTCCACCATGGCCGGCATCCCCGCCATGGCCAGCAGCTCCAGCGCGTCCCCGCTTCCCTTTCAGCCCCTTATGTCCATAGACGGATACCTCTGAACGTCTGCTAAATAGCTCCTGTAGTTCTTCTCTGGTTCTGATAATGACAGGATTGCCATCCACGCCATCGCCTCCATTGCCTCCATCACCGCCGTCTCCTCCATTGCCCCCGTTACCTCCGTCTCCACTGTCAGAGGTTACACAATCAGGACACTTCCCCTGGCTTCCGGTTCCTCCAGCACCGCCGTCTCCTCCATTGCCTCCGTTGCCCCCATCTTCACCGTCACCGGATTTAGCGTAGATGCTAATCGTACCCGGCGCTGCCTGAAAGGTAATATTATGGATCGTAATCGTCGCTTGAAGGGAGGGCTGGCCATTCTGGCCGTTTTTTCCATTTTCCCCACGGGCGCCATCTCCCCCGTCACCGCCGCTCTCAGTTTTCCACTTTACTCCCTTATCGGTTCCATGCTTTCCGTCCTCTCCATCTTTTCCATCACGGTTTTCTGGTGTGCGGAGTTCATTTCCGTCCAACCCGAAAATCCCTATGTGAAAATTGGGGCTCGGTATTTTACCCGTTGGTTCAACCGGTGACTTTGTTGGACTGGGGCATTGGGAATCTGGATCCTTGATGACCAGATTCCCGATTTCCAGGTTCAATTCCGTATTCTTTACATAGATAAAACCATGGTTATAAAGATTTACAGTATCGACTATTTTAGTGTATGTACCGCTTATCCCTAAAAGAAATGGTCCATTAATATTCCAAATCAATCCGTCATTTACCTGCTCTTTCATTTTTTAACCGCCCTTTCCTTTAAACTGTATATTTTTGCTGGAGAATATGATTTATATACATACACGCTGCAGGCAGCGGTTTCGGTGAAACCCCATCATGCCCCGGCGTACCGTTGGGAGCCTCCGGCAGAATCACGCCGCTATTTTCCTGCGCTTCATCCCAGCCGTTTTTTCCTCCCTTTCCAGGAATACCACTTTTTCCTCCGCGGCCAGACTGCCCGGTTTTTGAATATCCGACAACTTTTCCGGTATACTTTTCGGGAACCGTCACATATATATCGGAGCACATACCCCCGCGGCCTCCGGCTCCTCCATTGCCGCCTGCGCCGCCTGCGCCTGCGCCGCCTGCTTTTGCAACAGTCTGATATGCATGGGTGATTTCACGTACAGTCTGACTTCCGGCTCCGCCGTTTCCTCCATTGCCGCCGTTCCCTCCATTCCCCCCATTTCCACCGTTTCCTCCCACTGCACCAATCACAACCGGGATTTCACTGGTGATTTTGTTCAGATTTATCTCTGCAAAATAGCAGGCTCCGCCATTCAACCCGTCTTCTCCTGCTTTTCCTGGTATACCATCCATTCCGTTTTGCCCGTCAGTCTCCTCCCTGCGGTAAGGCGCAAGAACTAATTCTCCCCGGGCATTTTCCATAAGCACAGGAGTTTTCCCATCTCTGCCATTTTCCCCGTTGGCGCCGTTATCGCCATTGGCACCATCAAAGCTGCCAGACCGCGTTCCAAATCCAAAAGGCGTAGGCAAAATACCAATATCATAGGGGCGGGCTGAAGGCGCTTTCTTGACAATTTCCTGGCAGTTCAGTACAAACACATTGCCGCGTATAACCAGAGCTGCGTTTTTCTCCAACACCAGCTTTCCTACATTTACTACTGTATAAAGCGTCTCCTTCTCCCTGACGCCACAGGTTTCCGGAGAAAAGGTGACATCCCACACTTCATTTTCCGCCACCGTCTTTTCAAGCGCCGAAACCACCTGGAGATGAATGGGCAGATGATTCTTGCGTGGCTCCTCATCTCCCTCTTCCATCAGTTCCGGAGCGTTGGCAAACACGAAGGCTTCGCCTCTGTCGTGCAGTCCCTGAGACAGCTGCCTGCGGTATGCAATTCCATCAAAAAACGTCTTTCCTCTTTTTTCTCGTTCTTCGTCACCCGCGTGGCATAGAAGTACTCTCGCCTCCTGCATCTGCCCAATCCGGTGGTACGTCACCACTACCTCTCCTTGCATAACCTTGTCCACGTCCTGACCGAAACTCTTTGCAATATCCAAACATGCATTTTGTTCCATTTTCAATCCCTCCTTTTTTATGAATAATAATTATAATTTTATATGGTTTCTGCTATTTCCTCACGCACCATGGAATAACGTTTTTCATGGATAGGGAGCGTTATGAAGGTTTTCAGTGGCTGCTTTCAGAAAGGTGCGACTGGTCGAATCCTCAGCACTTTCTCTGTGTAATAGCAGATAAAAGAAATAGTTATATATCTTGGAAAAATGTTTATTTTAATTTACCACCCCCCATTCTTCGATTCAATATATGTGGACAAATAACTCATTGAGTGGAATAGATAACGGATAATTGATGTTATAAGGAGTTGCTTGACGTGTCTGTTTCAGCAGTCTGAATCCTATATTCATTTACACTTTTCTAATCCGTTACACTGAGTAGTTCAAAGGGGCTGCAAATTGAACCCCACCCCCGTCCGCTGAAAAGGAAGAGGAACTTGCAAAGGAACTGCAGATACAATATATCCAAAATTCTCCGGAAGGGATGACCTCTGATGAAGTCTGTGACATGAGTAATGAGGACCGTTTGGATATGGATTACTTTTTACATGAATTTGATGATATGGATGATGACGATTCTGGTGAAGAAGGATTCTATATTTTCTAAAATCAAAACCGTCTGGTTTCTATGCCCGCTTTTTCAGTGAGCTTTTTTCATGTCTTAAATCCAAAGCGGGGACTTTCCTATAAAAAAAGTACACAAAAAGCGGCAGCCGCCCGGATCCCGTCAGGATCCCAGGCAGCTGCCGCCCTACATCTGTACTTCCATTTTATTCTACAGCCATTGACTGTTTTTCTTTGTAATGATGAGCTTCTTCAAGCATCATATCCTTCACCTTCATCAGGCGGATCTGGGTGCTTCTCTCGTTCTCATCCAGCTTCATCGTGATATACTTGATATTCTTCTTCGTCTCCGGAATGATTACATGCTCCAGGGCGTTTACACGCCTCCTGGTCTTCTCAATCTCGGCAGCCATAAGCTGGCAGGCCTTCTCCGTCTCCGACAGCTTCAGCATATCCGGCAGAATGTCTGCCAGGGACTTAACCGCGCCGTCCAAATCGCCGGAGGTAAATGCAAATCCATAGGAATAAATATCATTCTCATCCGCAGTCCTGGTCCTATATTCAAAAACCGGGATATCGACACTCATGACATTCTTCTTTCCCGTTTCCAGATATACCTCCTGCTTCGGTGCAATCAGCGCCGCATTCAGCGCCTGCTCGGACATTCCCGCCTTCGCAATGACGAAGTTCTTATTGGCGCTGCGGATTCCTTCTTCCACCTTCAGACGCAGGGCCATGTTCTCCCTCGCCAGATCCAGGAACTGCCGCATCAGCTCATCCCGCTTATCTTTCAGAAGCTTATGGCCTCTTGTGGCCGTCACCAGTTTTTTCTTGAGCCTTGTCAGCTCCATTCTGGTCGGGTTCACCTGTGTTGATGCCACGGCAATCACCTCTTTTCATTATTTCCCGTAATAAAGATCCAGATATTTGTCGTCGATACGTTTCAGCTCTGCCCTGGGCAGAATGGAAAGAAGCTTCCAGCCGATTTTCAGTGTCTCTTCTATATCGCGGTTTGCCTCATACCCCTGGGAAACGTATTCTTTCTCAAAGGCATCCGCAAATTTAGCATAAATCAGGTCGATATCGGACAGCGCCGCCTCACCCAGGATTACCATCAGCTCTTTTGCCTCTTTACCTCTTGCGTATGCGGCAAACAGCTGGTTCATCGTATTGGAGTGATCGGCTCTCGTCTTGCCTTCGCCGATACCTTTATCCTTCAGACGCGACAGGGAAGGAAGTACGTCGATTGGCGGCGTAATGCCTTTTCTGTAAAGCTCACGGCTCAGGATAATCTGGCCCTCCGTGATATATCCGGTAAGGTCAGGGATCGGGTGGGTCTTGTCATCCTCCGGCATGGTCAGGATCGGGATCATCGTAATGGAACCTGATTTGCCCTTCTGGCGTCCTGCTCTCTCATAGAGGGAGGCAAGATCGGTGTACATGTAGCCGGGATATCCACGGCGTCCGGGAACCTCTTTACGGGCTGCGGAAACCTCACGCAGAGCGTCTGCATAGTTGGTGATATCGGTCAGGATTACGAGTACGTGCATGTCTTTCTCAAAAGCCAGGTACTCGGCGGCCGTCAGCGCCATACGCGGCGTCGCGATACGCTCTACGGCAGGGTCGTTAGCCAGGTTGACGAAAAGCACGGTTCTGTCAATTGCCCCCGTCTCTTTAAAGCTTTCGATAAAGAAGTTGGATTCCTCGAAGGTGATACCCATGGCGGCAAATACTACGGCGAAATTTTCGTCGGTGCCGCGGACCCTGGCCTGCCTTGCGATCTGTGCCGCCAGGTTGGCATGGGGAAGGCCGGATGCCGAGAAGATAGGCAGCTTCTGGCCGCGGACCAGGGTGTTCAGTCCGTCAATGGCCGAGATACCGGTCTGGATAAATTCCTCCGGGTAACTTCTGGCCGCCGGGTTCATCGGCAGGCCGTTAATATCTCTTCTCTCGTCCGGAAGAATCTCAGGACCGCCGTCAATCGGCCGGCCCAGACCGTCGAATACACGGCCCAGCATGTCTTCCGAAACGCCCAGCTCCATCGTTCTTCCGAGGAAGCGGACTTTACTGTTTGAAAGGTTGATACCGGTTGAGTTCTCAAACAACTGGACAAGGGCGTCGCTGCCGTTGATCTCAAGGACCTTGCACCGCCTCGTCTCTCCGCTGGCCAGCTCTATCTCTCCCAGTTCATCATACGTTACATTCTCAACGCCGCGCACCAGCATCAGAGGACCGGCTACTTCCTGTATGGTTCTGTACTCTTTTGGCATTTAGAAGTCCTCCTTTCCTAATACATCGGCAATTTCTTTTGCAAGCTGCTCCAAAACCGCCTGATATTCTGTCTCTATCTTATCTTCCGTCGTATATTTGAAACGGCCGATCCGCTCCCTGACCGCCATTTTAATCAGCCCGCCTGACGAAGCGCCGTCATTCAGCGCTTTCTGGGATTCCTCATAGAAAGCCAGAACCAGCTTCATCATCAGGAACTGTTTGCGCAGGGAGGTATAGGTGTCAATCTCATGGAACGAGTTCTGGTGCAGGAAATCCTCACGGATGGAGCGGGCAGCTTCCATCTTCAGCCTGTCGGAAGGTGAAAGTGCGTCCATACCGACCATCTTAACAATCTCATCCAGCTCCGATTCCTCCTGCAGCAGGCTCATCATCTTCTGGCGGCTCTGCATCCACTCATCGGCAACATGCTCGTCAAACCATTTGCCCATGCTGTCCACATACAGGGAGTAGCTGGTCAGCCAGTTGATGGCCGGGAAATGACGTTTTGCCGCCAGGGAGGAATCCAGTCCCCAGAATACCTTTACGATACGGAGTGTGGCCTGGGACACCGGCTCGGAGATATCGCCGCCGGGAGGGGATACGGCTCCGATTGCGGACAGGGCGCCTTCCCTGCCGTCTTTGCCGAGACAAACCACATGACCGGCACGCTCATAGAACTGAGCCAGACGGCTTCCCAGATAAGCGGGATAACCTTCCTCACCGGGCATCTCCTCCAGACGTCCGGACATCTCACGGAGCGCCTCGGCCCACCTGGATGTGGAGTCCGCCATCAGGGCCACCGAATAACCCATATCACGGAAATACTCTGCAATCGTGATACCTGTATAAATTGATGCCTCACGTGCCGCAACCGGCATATCGGAGGTATTTGCAATCAGGACGGTACGCTCCATCAGCGAGTATCCCGTCTTTGGATCCTTCAGTTCCGGAAACTCATTTAAAACGTCGGTCATCTCGTTTCCACGCTCACCGCAGCCGATATAAACGACGATATCCGCCTCCGCCCATTTTGCAAGCTGGTGCTGGATAACGGTTTTACCGCTTCCGAAGGGGCCCGGCACGGCTGCCACACCGCCCTTGGCAATCGGGAAGAAGGAATCCACAACCCTCTGGCCGGTCACAAGCGGAGTCTCCGGAGGCAGTTTTTTGAGATATGGACGGCCTTTGCGGACCGGCCATTTCTGCATCATCGTAAGCTCCCTGTCGCCTTCCTGGGTGGCGATGACAGCCACTGCTTCCTCAACGGTGAATTCACCGCCTTTAATCTCTTTTACCGTACCTTTGACGCCGTAGGGAACCATAATTTTCTGGACTACGACTACGGTTTCCTGGACGGTTCCGAGGATATCGCCGGCCTCCACCTCGTCGCCTGCCTGTACAGCGGGAACAAACTCCCATTTTTTATCACGTTTCAGGGACGGAACCTCAACACCCCTCTTCAGGTTGTTGCTTCCGGTCGCCTTCATGATATCATCCAGCGGTCTCTGGATCCCGTCATAAATACTGGCGATCAGGCCAGGCCCGAGTTCCACCGACAGCGGAACCTCCATCGATTCCACCGGTTCCCCCGGTCCGAGTCCGGAGGTCTCCTCATATACCTGAACGGAGGCTTCGTCTCCGTGCATCTCAATTATCTCACCGATCAGACGCTGGCTGCTTACACGGACCACGTCGAACATGTTGGCATCTCTCATCCCCTGTGCAATTACCAGGGGGCCTGCCACTTTTTTAATCGTACCTTTGCTCATTGGAAGGTCACACCCACCTTTCTTAACCTATAATGGTTCCTTACTGGTTCCCTCCGAAGAGGATATCAGAACCGACCGCCTGCTCTACCGATTTTTTCACACCTTCCACGCCTTTTCCCGTATTGCCGGAGATACCCGGTATCAGGATGATGGAAGGAAGCAGGCTTTCTTTATATTTCGCTATGGCGCGGCCGGTCTGGGCCGCCACAGCCTCTGTTATATAGATGACTGCATATTCACTGCCTGCAAGCTTCTGAAGCGTTTTCTCAGCATCCTCCTGGCCGGATACGGAAAATGTATCCAGCCCGAGCGCCGCAAAGCCGTAAATACTGTCGTAGTCGCCCATCACTGCTGCTTTATACATACATTTCCCTTATCCTTTCCCGGATCTGCTCCTCAGGAAGCTCATTCAGCCTGGCCGTCAGAATAATTCTGACCGTCTTAATCTCATTTTCTCTCGCCAGTACATAAGCGACCAGCGGACCTGCTGAAAACGGATTGTACTTCTGCGGCTTAATTGCCTCCATCAACTGGTTGTCACACCAGCGTTCAAAGGCCGACGGTGATTCCCGAAGCGCCTCGGCGCCGCCTGCATACGCAGTACCTTCCAGATATTCGCAGATAGCATCCATGCCGGACAGAGCCGCCGAACTTAACCGTTCCACGCTCAGACTGGCACAGGGAGCCATCGCCCGTTTAATAAATTCCAGTGATTTTGCGGTTTTCTGTGAACGGACGGCAATCTTGATATCGGCAACCGCTACGGTTGATTCCGCGTACGCCCTGATTACCGGGTCCGCGGCTTTTTCCCCCTCCGCATAAATTGCTTCCAGCGCCGCCCTGTCTACGATGATATCGCAGAGCTGTCCGTCCCTTGTGTGCAGGAATGTCTCGTAGGCTTCCTCCGCAGCCGCCCTCATATTGGCCGGGAGCGCCTGCCAGTCGCGTTCCGCAACAATCCGGGCCATCTCTTTGCCGCCAATTGCGCAGTTATCAAAATAGATGTTCCCGTGATGATCGGAAGTGACCGTTTCCTTGATTGCCGCCTTCAGGTTGTGGAAGAGATTTTCGTAGGACAGGACATTGATAATCCCCGCATCCTCCTTTTTTAAAAGGTCTCTGACCACATTCCATGTTTTTTCCTTCTCCCTGGTCAGGATCGCTTCCGCGTCCATTCCCGTGTCCTGGTCCCCCCAGCCCTTCTCTGTCAGAAACTGAAGACAGCTCTCATACGTCTTCAGGGCCATAAGCTGATCCAGTGTGGAGGAGGAAAACAAAGACAGTTCCAGCGCACGGATTCGTGCAACCGCATAGGCATATTTTGTATCAGACATATAATCCTCCTTGTCGGTTACACCTTATGAAAATAACATTGCATGTACCTTATCGGAAAGTTCATCCCTCCTGGCCGCAAGCAGCGCCCGGAATGAACAGTTTTCCTCGATTCCCCCATAGACAAGGATAAAACCGCCGTCTATGTTCTTCGGCTCTTTTACAAGAGTCAGGCTTCCGCCCTTTGAAACAGCCGCTTTCTCAATTACGGCCTCAAATCCCTGCGGCATCCTGTCCAGGTCTTTTTCTGAAAAATAAATCTCGCCCGTCTTGGGCAGGACATATTTATCAAGCATTTTTCCAATCAGGGCAAAATACTCTTCGCCCTCCTTCTTAAGCAGCGCCTCGTATGCCTGTTCCAGCATCTCTGTAATTACCTGCTGCTTTGCAAGAAGTACGGCCTGGCGTTTTTTAAGCTCTGCGGAGGATTTGATGCGTTCCATATAGCTTGTGGCCTCTCCGGCCAGCTTCTCATCATTCTCTGCCGCTATCTTTTTACAACCCGCTTTTGCCTCGGCCAGAACCGCCTCAGCCTCGCTTTTTGCCTTCTCGGAAATCTCCTGAGCTTCTTTGCCTGCATCTTCAAGGATTTGACTTATGATTTTGTCTAATCCGGTCATTCCAAATTCTCCTTAAATTTAATGGTTATCAATGTGGCTGAACTGATAGGTCAATGATTACAGGGCGCTTACTGCCAGGATGGAGATTAACAGCGCAAGAATTGCGTATGTCTCAACCATGGCCGGGAACAGCATCGCTTTACCGAACTGATCCGGTTTCTTTGCCACGATGCCAATGGAAGCTGCCGCTGTCTCGCCCTGATATCTTGCGGAGATAAGTCCCACAATACCAATCGGAATACAGGCCGCAAAGTAAAGAAGGCCCTGAGTCATGCTCATATCCATGTTAACGCCTCCGCCTAAAAGACCGATTTTAGACAGTGTGATGAAACCAACCAGAAGTCCGTAGATACCCTGTGTACCCGGAAGAAGCTGAAGCACAAGAACCTTCGCAAATTTACCGGGATCCTCCGTTACAACGCCTGCCGCCGCCTGGCCTGCAATACCAACGCCCCAGGCAGAACCCATACCGGCCAGACCAACTGCTACCGCTACACCTAATAATGCAAAAACTATACCGCTCATATTATAAATCCTCCTTGATATCTACATATTTCGTATTTTGTTTAAATGGCGAGAATTCTCTTCC
>PPYE01662149.1_pt1 | contig 18180 bp, 24 predicted proteins | sample 1559881 | NCBI WGS metagenome assembly PPYE01 (sample SAMN08240022, study PRJNA423297) | Human gut metagenome, whole genome shotgun sequencing project. | reverse complement strand
TTTAGGCACTTTCATTATACAACACACGGAATCGAGGTGTCTTTCCTTTATGCAAAATCACGAACTTGCTCATTTATAGTAGATAAAAAGGAATTTCCACTTTTTGAACATCCTATCTGTGTTAAGGAATATGCGCATAGTCGTGGAAAAGAAGTTATAGACCGTAAATTTCTCTATAACATAAATTTTCCCGTTGATATTCAACAACTCAGTGCGTTTTCTGGGTCTATTGTTCTTGAGCTTTCTCAAAAAGAGCTTGAAACGCTTTCCACTCCTTTGACTCTTCAAGTTTTCTCCACTCGCGGTAAGGCACAAAAAATTGAACTAAAGAAAGATCAAATATATGGTCTGTAAAAACTTCATATCCCTTAACCGGAGTTATTGGCATTCTCTCTGGTTCAGGGATATTTCTTTCTGGTTTTCTTCTAAAAAACATCCTCCCTCACTCTCCTTTCTCGTGATTATCTTCCAGAAGCTGTTGACTTCTACTGTTCTTTCTCCTATTCTGTTGATACAGGCACTGCCATGCCGAGTCTGAAGAAAGGAGATCATTCTATGACATATGAAGAATTTATATCTGTTATTTCTTCAGATATCCAAAAAACATTAGAAGAAAACTCAGTGAACATAGCCAAATCTCTTCTATCTACGTTTCCCAAAGATCAACCTTGTGTTTCGCCAAATGAATTACAACTTTGCCGCAATGCTGTTAATCTTTCGGTTCAACTGACTGCTCAAATAATTTTCGACTATTTAGATTCACTCGGAATGCTAAACTACCAGAATCTGACGGAACACATTGAGAAAACAGTTTTTCGGGTGATTCAAGGCGGCTTAACCCCTGATGATTAATTCCTTGAAAATCTTTCTCTTGCTGACTTCGTACTGTTTTCTCGAGGTCAGCAATTCTTTTCTCCAATGCTTTCCATTTTTTCTTAGGAATCCACATCCCTCTCACTCTCCTTTCGCTTCTGGAAGCCTTGGCTTTAAGAACTTGTCGGTATTTTCCATTGATTTTCCATATTCTCCCATCTATAATTTACTTACAGGCACTGCCAGGCCGAGTATGATAGGAAGGAGAATAATTATGACCAATAAATCTAAAGAGCTTTTACAGAAAATGGCTTCTGCATACGATGACTCACATCGCTCTTCATTTGATTCCATGTTTTATTTGGGTTATTCTGACAAAGTGATACATGAACTGAAATCGCTTGGATACATTGTTTGCAAAAATGATATTATAGCTTCAATTGTATTAACCGAAGCCGGATACGAAGAAGCCAAAAGATAACTACTTGAGCCGCTAAATTTCAGGCGGCTCCTCACCTAATTTCTTTATCACTTCATCGAAATATCCATCTGGCAAAAATTCAAAGTCTTTGAGCCGTAATTTTAAACTCAAGAGAATGCCTTCTCCTGCAGCATGCTCATAGCTGACACTTACCACGCCAGTTCCTATACTCTTTCCACATAATTCCATGTATGTGACATTGCCAGCGCTCAAGATTCTGAATTTCTTTTCCACTTCTCTCACTCTCCTTTCGCTTTTATTTGCAGTGTCTTATTTAGACACTTTTGGATCAAAAAAAATTTTATCAATTTTTTCTGCATTAAGAGAATACTTCTTTTTTATTTTAACTATCTCTCTCTGCGTAAATTCAGCACCATTTGTTTCATTAATTTTGGCCGAAAAGGTACTTCTTGCCATCCCAAGAAACGAAGCCAACATGGTTCCTGTATCTCCATGTTTTTTCATTTCCGATTCTAATAAATTTTTATTCACTATCTCACATCCTTTCTTTGTGTCTTTTTAAGACACTTAAAATATATCACCTTTGATATCATGTGTCAATAACTTTTTTTGATTTTCAAGACACTTTTTTTGATTTTTCTTGCATTATAAATTATAATGTAGTAAAATCAAGACACAACAGATTGGAGGTATATACAATGACAATGGCCGAAAGAATAAAAGAACGCCGCCTTCAAATGGCATATACACAAGAAGAACTAGCTCAAAAATTAGGATTGCAAAAATCCGCAATAGCTAAATATGAAAATGGCCGCGTTGAAAATATTAAACGATCCGTTATTGCTGATATGGCAAATATACTTGAATGTAGCCCTTCTTACCTTATGGGCTGGGACGAACCAACCCCTTCACGCAAAGGTGTCATTATCAACGTCCTTGGCCGTGTTGCTGCCGGTATTCCACTGGAAGCCATAGAGGATATTATAGATACAGAAGAGATTTCAGAAGAAATGGCAAAAACCGGTGAATTTTTTGGGTTGCAAATAAACGGGGACAGTATGGAGCCTAAATTCAGTAAAGGTGACGTTGTAATCGTCCGTAAACAGAATGATGCTGAATCCGGAGATATTGTTATTGCTATGGTTAATGGTGATGATGCCACTTGTAAAAGATTAAAAAAATATCAGGAAGGCATTGCTCTGATCTCAACTAATCCGGCTTATGATCCCATATATTTTTCAAACAAGGAAATTGAAGAAAAGCCTGTTCGCATCATTGGAAAAGTAGTTGAATTACGAGCAAAGTTTTAGCTACATTATATTTATATATGTAAATTACAAAGGTCGGAAAGGCTCCCGACACACTCAAAAGAGTACCTGAGATAATGGATACGCCGCCCATCTTGTAATTTTAATAATTTAATTCTGGAAAGGAGCTAACACCCTTATGATGTACCCATTTTTAACCTTAAATGATAATACGGAAATTACACATTCTGAAATGAAATGTGACGGTCGTGTAAAGGTTTATATTGAAACACCAGACGAAAAATACTGTTTTCGACATGCTACTTGTTGGCTTCCAGAATATACTTGGGAAGACATTTATCACTTCTCCGATGAAGAAATTCAGTATTTTGAAGAAGTTATTCGCTCAACAGCTCACCTGATTATGGAGTTTTCTCAAGAGGGAGGATTTGATAATGCCGCAAATCTTTAGAATGGGAGAATACTGGATTTATTTCTGGACAAACGAAAGCAAGCCTTTAGAGCCCATACATGTTCATATTGCCAAAGGCTCTCCTACTGCTAATTCCACTAAAATATGGATTACCAGCACCGGAAAATGTCTTTTGTGTAATAACAATTCTCGTATTCCCTCACATACTTTAAGAAATATTATGCGTATGATTGAAGCAAGAAGCGACGATGTTATTTCTAAATGGATGGATTATTTTGGAGAAATCCATTATTTCTGTTAAACTTTCCCATCTCCGGCTGGGGAACAACTTATAAATACACTGTATATTGACAACCATAACCGAAAGGAGCTGATCTTATGCCATTACTAAATACAGGAACTTATACTACAGAAGATATTTTCGCTCTTCCAGAAGGAGAACGCGCAGAACTGATTGATGGAGTTATTTATAATATGGCTCCGCCTACTCGACTTCATCAGAGACTTCTTTTTTCTATTAGTCGAAGTATAGCTGACTATATCGATACAAAAGGAGGAAAATGTGAAGTAGATATTGCCCCATTTGCCGTCTTTTTAGGAGAAGACAATAAAAACTATGTAGAGCCAGATATCAGCGTTATATGCGACAAAAACAAGCTCACAGACAAAGGCTGTAACGGTGCACCTGATTTTATAATTGAGATTGTTTCACCCAGTAGCCGTAAAATGGACTATTCTAAAAAAAATACCCTTTACTCTGATTCCGGGGTCCGAGAATATTGGATTGTTGACCCTGCCAAAAGAAGAACTACTGTATACCGGTACGAGGAAGATGCTGCCCCTATGATAACTCCTTTTTCTATGCCTATTACAGTAGGAGTTTATCAGGACCTCACTATTACGATTTCAGAACTTTTAGACTAAAGAAAGAACCGGCCCCTGCGCCAACAGAGACCGGCAAGTAACATTCCGAAGAATGATACCACAATCCAAAAATATTGTATCATCTTCGGGGCAGCCACGCAAGCGGAACATGTTTTCGATGGCTGTTATTTTTGTACCTAAATACAGAAAGGAAGATGATTTTATGGCTACTGCAAAGAAACTACCATCCGGCTCATGGCGTGTACAGGTTTTTTCCCATTACGAGCCAATTAAAGACGATACCGGAAAACCAATAATTGATCCTAAGACTGGAAAGCAAAAACAAAAGCGTATCTACGAATCCTTTACCTGTGACGATCCGTCCACCAGAGGGCGGCGCAAGGTTGAACGCATGGCAGCTGAATGGACTGCAAACAAAGAACGTATCTCTCGCGCTGATTTTACTCTGGAGGAAGCCATGGCGGCTTACGTTAAATTAAAGTCCAATGTTCTCTCTCCCACCACGTTAAGAGGCTACGAGACTTTAATCCGGAATGCTTATCCGGAGCTCCTGCGGCTGCGCATCCGAACCATGGCAGCCGTAGACGTGCAGGAATGGGCAAATAAATACTCTCTTAACCATTCCGCCAAAACCGTATCAAATGCACACGGCTTCCTCTCAGCAGTTCTTAGCGTATACGAACCTTCTCTGCATCTTAACACAAAGCTTCCAGAAAAGCAAAGGCAAGAGCTTTACGTGCCCTCTGACTCAGATATTAAGAAGCTTCTTAAAGCAATCGAAGGAACAGAAATGGAGAAAGCAGTTCTTCTGGCTGCGTTTGGAACGCTCCGGCGCGGAGAAATATGTGCGCTCACAGATCAGGATATCAAAGGGAATAGTATTATCATAAACAAAGCCCTCGTCCGATCAAATAGCGGAGGCATGGTTATAAAGACACCGAAAACACTCTCCAGTAATCGAACTGTCGAGTATCCGCAGTTTGTAATCGACAAATTTAAGGGTATTAAAGGTCCGCTTGTGCAGATGCACCCGGAAGACATTTCTAAAAACTTTGGAAAGATCTTGCAAGAAGCTGGTCTTCCACATTTTCGGTTCCATGATCTTCGTCACCCGTATGTCAAGCCCACGACAAAAAAATTTATAACTTTTTTTGAAGTTTTTCGGGCAGCCTCATAGCTGCCCATAGCTGTTTCAAATGGGTATTCACGGTTATACCTCCTTTTCAGATTCCTTTGTTTTTAAGAAATCCTGTGTTGCATATTCAATCTCAATCCGATCTCCTGGAAAGACGTAAACTTTGTTGATAAGCCGGTCAATCAGAGCTTTTGTCAGCATGTTGGCGTTTCCGACTTCCTGCACAATTTCCTGTTGTTTCAGCTTAATCTCATAATCACTTTTTATCTGCTTTGTCTGTGCAGTGATGACAGCATGAACATTTTTGGCTTGTACCAGTTCCGTATCATAAACCGCTTTTCGTGTTCGATAGGTTTCCAAATCAATCTCTCCGAGTGCATACTGCTCATAAAGATGCCGCTTGCTGTCTTGAATAGAACGGAGTTTTTCTTCATGTTCGGCCTGCTGGACTGTCTGCAAATCCAATTTATCCTTATTGCTATCAATTCCCAATGCCGGACACATTTGAGCCCGAATTGTTTCAAATACAACCTGCTCCAGATCTGCCATCTTTATGCGCACACCATGACAAGGAAGCGTTTCAGCCACCTCGGAATGACGGCAATAAAACCACGCACCATTTCGTAGAGACATTGCATGATCGCAGCATCCACAGAATACCTTACCACGGAGCAGATAATCACGCGGCTTTTTATTTAACAGAGAGAAACGCTTAATAGAAGCATTGGCTTTCTCAAATAGATCCACACTTACAATAGCCGGATGATGGTTCGGTATTTTGAACCACTCACTTTCATCCTTTAACTGTGTATGTCGGCTGCCAATCTCTTTTACCTTTCTCTTGCCAATTACATAGGTACCGATATATCTTTGATCTTCTAAAATACGCAGGACCGTTGATGTACTCCAAACGCCGTTTGTTCGGGAAACATTGTAATAGTCCTTGCCTTTAAGTTTGCGATATTCCCCAGGGGTGGGGATATTCATAGCATACAATCTTCTTGTGATCTCGGCTGCGGTGTTGCCTTCAGACGCCCATTGAAATATCATCTGCACATTCGGGGCAACATCCTCGTCCGGTTCCATACGTCCGTCTGCACTCTTGCGATAGCCGTAAGGACAGATGACACTCTGATATTCTCCACGACGCATCTTTGCGTATTTTGCACTTTTGGTTTTCATGGACATATCCCGGCTATAACACTCGCTAATAAGATACTTGAAAGCAATATCAATCCCTCCGGTATCACCTTTGAAATTAGCCGTGTCAAAATCATCACTGACGGAAATAAAACGGGTGTGGTAAAGAGGAAATACCCGCTCAATAAAATAGCCGGTTTCAATGCTGTTACGTCCAAATCGGGAAAGGTCTTTTACAATAATACAGTTGATCTTTCCAGCCTGAACCATTGTTAAAAGTTCCTGCACCGCCGGACGCTCAAAGTTTGTCCCTGTATGACCATTGTCAATAAATTCCAAAATCTCACTGTTATCCCATTCCGGCAGAGACATAGCTTTTTCACGAAGAATCAGTTTTTGATTTGGTATACTCAAACTTTCGGTTTTGAAATCTTCCACAGAAAGACGGATATAAAGGGCAATCACATAGTTGCGCACGGTTCCACCGCCTTTCCCTGAAATTCATTTTTGAAACGGAAGGTTACATGAATATTCCGCTCGTGGTCGATCTCAATTCGTTCAATGAGCCGTTCAATCAGTTCTGCAGTCAGTACATGATCCTGTGCCAGTGTTTTTGCATCCTTTTCCATTGCACGGTATCTGGCAAGCTGGTTGTCCAGGGAGTCCATAGATTTTTCAAATACTTCAATCTCACCAGACAGAGCATTGATAGCATGTTCATAATCCGCTTTCAATTCAAAGTATTCGTCATTTGTCAAAATACCCTGTACAAAATTTTCATATAGGCCACGGATCAGCCGGCGTGTTTTTTCAATTTCCTGTCGTTTGGCCGACATCTGAATTTTCAGCTTATCTTTTTCCTGTTTTTGTCTTGCCTCCAACTGAAAGAGTGGCAGCGACATTCCCAGCGCAACTGTCAGCTCTTTTTCAAGAATATCCGTAACAGTAGAAATCAGTTCTTTCTCCTGTATCATCGCACCTTTGCAGCTATCTTTTTCTACCCGGCTGTTTGTAAGGCAGTGGAACCAGTAAGTGTCGGGTCCTTTCCGGCGCTCGGCGCGTTGCCTGTGAAGGCTTCTGCCACAATCAGTACAGAACACTTTACCTTTGAAAATGTTTGGTGTGTAGGGACGTTTTGGAGTTGCTTTGCTTTCTTCACAGATCTGTTTTCTGTATTCCTGAACTGCATGAAACAACTCATGGCTGATGATCGGTTCATGGGTGCATTTTACAATAATCAGATTATCTTCTCCAGCCTTGACCTGCTGATGATCTACAATCTTTGTTTTCCCTTGCACCAGATCGCCTGTATAAACTTCGCTTTCTAAGATTTTCATCACTGTACGGGTCTGCCATTTGCCGCTTCCGATCAGTCCCGGACTGGTAATCTCGCCAGTGGTCTTTTTATAATGGCTCGGTGCCGGAATCCCCATCTCATTTAGGTTGCGGACAATCCGGTTCAGTGCCACATGTTCATGTGCCCATTCAAAAATCTGTTTTACTACAGGGGCAGTATTTTCATCAATCAGAAGTTTATGGCAATCATCCGGGTCTTTCCTGTAACCGTAAGGTGCCCGTGCACCAATATAGTCGCCATCTTTCATAGCCTGCCGCGCCTGTGCTTTGATTTTTCGCCCAATGTCCAGAGCATAGGCTTCATTGATCATATTTTTCAAAGGCAGCATGATACCGCCATGAAGATTTCCGGAATCCGCTGTGTCAAACTGATCCGTAACAGCAATGAACCGAACATTATGCGCATGAAAATATTGTTCGATATAATAACCTGTGTCAATAGAATTTCGCCCTAATCGGGAAAGATCCTTAACAATCACACAGTTAATGTGGCCTGCTTCAATATCAGATAGCATTTGCTGAAATCCAGGGCGGTGAAAATTTGTCCCTGTTGCTCCGTTGTCGATATAAGTATCATACACAACGAAGTCCGGTTTATCTGAAAGAAAGTCATTCAGTACCAACTTTTGGTTTTCTACTGAGCAGCCCCGCTTTTTGTTATCCTCCACAGAAAGACGGATATACAGAGCCACATGTACATACAAAGATGGTGCCGGCATGGGAGCTGCCGTCTGTTTTCTGCTTTTTCTTGCCATTTAGCCCACCATCCTTTCTTCGTTTTTTGTAGCAATCTGTTCCGCCAAAGAGATTGCTTTCTGATACTCATCCTGGTAATTAAATTCAATATGCAGTTCATCTTTACCCATTACCCGTATGCTTCGGATAAGCTGCATGACTGCCCGACGGTCAATACCCTCCATAGTAGAAAATTTCATAAAATGGTTGATCCAACGGTTTCGTTCGCTTCGGTTTTCTAATACATCTGTAAGTTTTTCGTTCCATTCAGCGATTGCTTTTTGGAACAGTTCAATATCTGCATTGTATTTTCGCTTGTAAGAGAGAAATTCTTCCTTTGTCAGAATTCCACTCACCAGATTTTCATAGAGTTTTGCCTTAAAGCCCTCGGTCTGTGCCACACGCTTTTCATTTACTCTGATCTGTGCGGCATATTCCTGCGCCAATTCCCGGTTAATCCGTTCTTGACTGATACTGGACAGCAGGGCATCCAGAGAAGCAACATTTTCAATATGTCCTTTCAAACTGTCCTGTACACATTCAATCAGATCCGACTCTTTCAGCATGACCGACGATGTGCAGCCATTCTTTTTACCGGTCGGGCAGTAATAATAGTGATACTCTTTATCTTTATAGCGGTTCGTCTTGCGGGTCATACGGCAGCCACAGCAGCCGCAGATCAAAATGCCGGAAAACAGGTAAACCTTATCCGATTTAGGAGAAGTCCTTGTGTCAATCCTGCGGAGCCTTTGCACCAGATCAAAATCGTGCTTTTGTATGATTGCCTCATGGGTTCCCTCCACACGAATCCATTCCGAAGAAGGTTTGTCCTCACGCTCTTTTAATTTGAAATGGGGCGTTGTCTGCTTGCCCTGGACCAGTGTTCCGGTGTAAGTTTCATCCTGTAAAATGCGGATGATTGTAGTTGCAGACCATTTGCAATCCTTTCGGTCTGTATAGCCACCTTTTGCATGAGGCATTCCGTGATTGCGCTTATACGCCAACGGTGAAAGAATTCCTAATCGGTTCAGTTCATCCGCTATATGGGAAGCGCTGAATCCTTCCAGCCGTTTTCTGAAAATATCCCGCACAACATTGGCAGCATATTCGTCTACTTCCAGGCTCTTGTGTTTATCGCCGACTTTCACATAACCATAGATGGTAAAAGCACCTACAAAATCCCCGCTGCGCCGTTTTACTTCCAGGGCACTCCGTGTCTTAACGGAAATATCCCGACAGTAAGCCTCATTCATAATGTTTTTGACAGAAACCGTGAGATCATCGGCAGCGTCATTTTCCGTATCCACATTATCGTTAATTGCGATAAAACGCACTCCATAGGCTGGAAACACCCTGCGCATATAGCGGCCTGTTTCTATGTACTCACGACCTAAGCGGGAGAGGTCTTTGACAATCACGCAATTAGCTTCGCCTTGTTCGATCATCTGCATCATTTCCTGAAATGCCGGGCGATCAAACAAAACGCCACTATAACCATCGTCAATTTTTTCTGCCACAACCTCAATTTCCGGGTGTCGGGCTATGTAATCATCGATCAGGCGCCGCTGATTGGCAACGCTGTCACTTTCTACTGTTTTATCATCCGTATAAGAAAGACGGATGTACTTAATCGCTTTGTAAACCTGCATAAAAAAACACTCCTTTCGTTGCACAGAAAAATCCCCGCAATTCAAGAAGTGTGGTTAGTCCATATTCAATTCCTTTTCCGATTCTTATTCTACCATGCTTTTACGGAAAAGTCAGCCCCTTTCTTAAAATTGCGCCTATCGTAAAATACCCTTGATACATTCTTCCAGGGTAGCACCTTCAGCAGAAAAGCTGGCCTGTACAGTAAAACGGCCACACTTAAAATGGTATGGATTTTTTATCTGCTGAACAAATTCTGCAATCCGTTCATCACGGGAAAGTTCTTTGTTGACAGAAACATCCCGAATGTCTACCAGCGTACCCACTTCACTGACAATGGTGTTCATTTCCATAGTATCAACTCCCTTCTGAAAACTGTGTTATCAAAACCACATGAATAGGTCGGATCTACGGTTGTTACACACATAAATCCGGCCCATTATATCTGATTTCGATTTTACTGCCGTATTTGCCACGCACCCCGGCAAGTCCTTCTGTTATAAGGACGGGGCTGTTACAGGCTGCGGGTAGCGTCACCGCATCATAGTCCCACATACGCCGCCGCTTTGCCAGAGCAAGCAAACGCCGCAGGAACTCTCCCCAAGTCTTTAGGAAGCTGTGAAGAAGTACCATTATGATCTGTGTCGTTATCGCGTCCGGCTTGCCACAGCCGGTTTCGTAGGTTGCGTTTATCGCTCGGACAGCCTGGATTCATCACCTCCTTAGGCTGCCTGTCACCGCGCCGCCCCATCTGCCGCTCGGAACACAGAATGAAGTACCTGTAACAGCGTATATTCGGTTGTCAAGGAACAAGCAAGGGGCATGGCAGACAAATTGATATTACAGTTGGGGTGAGAGGATATATATGCTTCCTTACCACACCCGTCCAGCTTGTCCCGCCGAATATGTCCCTCTATTATACATTTCATTTTTGATGGTAATTTTCGGGGTCTGTATTCATTTTTTCTAAAATTTTTTTCAAACGTCGAAGTCCGCGTTGGATTCCTTCATGTACAGAGCTGACGCCGGTTCCTTCGCTTTTTGCAATATCCGATAAACTCATTCCCAACAGAAAATGTGAAGTGATACGGTTACGCTGTTTTTCCGGCAACGAGGCAAGCGCTTCATATAGTCTGGCATTTTCTTCCTTCTGTTCAAAAATATCTGCCGGTGTCAAAACAAGCACCATAGCCTCATGTTCCACATTGATGTCATAATCCAAAGAAAAATAGGCTTTATGCCGGTATGTACGCAAAAAATAGGCTGCTTCAGCAAGTTTATATTCCCGGAGAATATCCGCAACTTCATCCGGCACCTCAATGATCATGTCCTGTGTATAATACGGGTAATAATCCCGAAGATTGATTTTCTTCATAGTAATTTCCTCCAATTTCGATGTTTGAGTTGATGGCAAAATCGAAATCAGAGGGTGGGCTGCGGCAGCGATAAGGTCTTAGTTTCTTTCTGATTGAAAAAAGGGTACAAAAAAGCGCGCCCGTACAAAGAACAGGCGCGCAAAAGCAGCAGTATGAAATTTCTCCGGGAGGCTGACAGCGAAAATGCTCAAACTTTGTCGAAACCAAAAACGCCGCAATCCATACGAACTGGACTACGACGTATAGGTGACTGAATGTAAAGCAGTTTATCTGCGGATCTGTATTGCATAGACGCATAGGCATTTCCTCCCATCAAGGAGGAACCTGAATCGGCTGTTTGATACCTCCTCGGGAGAAAATTATATCGGTTATGTTTCCTGTATCAGTCCGCAGACATTCGCTTTTTACTCTTTATATTCACAATTTTCTACATATTCTGCTCTTAGGAAATATGCTGCAAAAGGCAAGCCCACAAGGGGGAAATGACACCTTGTGGGCTCATGTTATAGATGTTCAAATTTATAGCCGATTCCAGCGACACTCTCAATATAGTTTGGAAGATCCGGTTCAAAGCGCAATTTCTTACGCAGCTTACTTATATGATTATGAATGGCTTTTCTCGAATAGAAATCACAATCCTCTTTCCAAACCAAATCGGTAATCAGTTCGTAAGTAAAAACACGTTTGGGATTGGCAATGAGTAATGCCAGTATATCAAACTCCTTACTTGTCAGGTTGATAATCCGTTCGCGAACCCTAACAGTACGATGTTCCAGGCATAGATAAAGCTCGCCTTCTTGTATTTCTGTCAGAGGATTTTTCTCTATTATGGAAGAAGTGTGACAGGAAATGAGTGCCGATCCATGACAGACTTCTTGTTCTAAAATATATTGCATCAGAGCATTCTTTTGTTCCTCGTCAAGAAGTAAGAATAACTTTTCTCCAATCTGCTTTCCAGATTCTTCTATATCCAAAACAGCTAATGTCCCATCACATCACCATCCTTAAACCATTTGTATCTTAACGTTACATAGAAGTGCTAATATACCCAAGAATAATAGTTTTGTTAAATATGTTTTTTCTGCCGCTTAGATACAAACAGATAAAGCAAGAACCAAAGGACACAATGGAGAGCAAGGATAACGATGTCCTTAACCGCTGTTGATGCAGTCCCATTCGCCAAATCCATAATGCCCTCAAAGGTGGCGCTGGACGGGATCAGGTAGCAAATGTAGGAAAGGACTTTGTTTCCTGCACCGACCAGATAATTCAGGATTGGAACTGCCATAAATACGATCATCACGATTTTAATATAGACCACGCCTACCATCATGCCATCGGAGAGTTTGCCTACAAACAAACCGATCAGAGCCGACACAAATGCGGAAAGGACGATCAATGCCAGCATGACCGCCGCCCCTGTGAAAGAGAGCCGGAAGCAGATGGCCGCCGTAAGAATAGCGGACAGGCAGCCGAATACAAAACCCACAAAGATTTTCTGCATCATGTACTGCCTGTGCGTCATAGGCAGGATTTCATTGATCAGCGCAACGCCATCCTCTTTTTCGGAAATAATGTTCATGGCATTAAAGGTACAGCCCATGAACATTGCCACGATCAGCGTAATGGCAATAAAGATATTCTGATAACCCGCCATCATATCCGGGCGCTCCAATACCTGCACACTGGCCTGTGCCGCCCATTCCCTCTGCTCGTAAAGAGCCGGGAGCGTGTTGGCTGTCTGCTGAAACATATCCAGTTCATCGCCGGAAAGGATTGTCTGGATGCTGCCGTCAGCCATTTCCACACCAATCAGGTTTGTTGACGGTTCATTGATGGCCTCAATCAGTTCTTCCTGTGTGGGATAAACTGTGACAGTACCATATCGTTCCAGCCATGTGTTGACTTCCGAAGTGGTGGCCTTTGCCGTTACTCCAAAATGAAATTCCCCCAATGAAGAAAGGTCAATGGAGCCGACAAAATTCAATGCCACAGCGACCACGATAGGCAGGAGAAATGACATGATACAGAACTTGTCTTTTCGGACACTTTTCAGTTGATAGAGCAGTCCTTTCATGGTCAGCCCTCCTTTCCCATTTCCTTGCGGAACGCAGCTTCTACAAGGAGAAAGAGTAAAATGATTGCGCCTATCGCACCGGCATAGTAGACCGGGTTTGTAGTCGGGACACCGAAAAAGGCGTTTTTCAGTCCCATATATACATGGTAAAACGGGTGGTAATCGATCCACGCCATCTTTACGGAAGTATTTGCCGCCAGAAATACCGGCGTAGCCGCAAAGAGCGCAATTACCAGATACGCCAGTGAAAATTGCTTAAAGTCCCGCAGAAGCATGGTACAGCCGAAGCCTGCCAGTGCCATAATCAAGGAGAGGATAGCGGTCTGCACCAGCACCGCAGGCAAAACCGACATCCCGTCCAACCCCACATTGAACAGAACCATTAAGGCCGCAAAAACCAGATCGGTAATCAGAAAGAGCATGATTTTGGAGCATACAAACAGGCTCTTATGCAGCGGCATAATGGCATGGACGCGGATCACTCCCATCTGCTTTTCCTTAAACAGCACCGAAGCAATCCCCAAAAATCCAACGGCTACAATCTCAATAAAGAGAAGTTCACAGGTGATCTCCCGGCGCTGCTTCATTTCAGGGCTGTTGCTGCCGACGGTTTTTGCTGTATCATTCCCATCTGGGGAAAGCAGGGACAACGCATAGTCTGTTCTGTGTCTGTCTGCTTTTTCGGTGGCCGCATAGAACAGAACATGGGGTGTCTTTCCGCTGGCGTCAATCCCGACACCGTTCGTATCACTGGCAAGGGCATTATTCAGTTCTTCCAAAGAGGACACGGGCCGAACGAGGGAGGAAACCTCTGTCTGCATCCCAGCCGGATCATACAGATACACATTGTAGAGCTGGGCGTCCATGAATTTCACATAGCCGAAATTGATGAACAGCGTGTATAAAACAAGGGAACCCAGCGCCACCAGAAAGAATTTCCCGGACATCATCATCCGGCAGTCTTTTTTGAACAGAGAACAAAGGCTTTTCCACATTAAGACAGCCCCCTTCCCGTGTACTGGATAAAGACATCTTCCAGTGTCGGCTCCTGCGAATGGATGCTGATGATTTCATCATAGGCGAAAGGAATACCGGCTTTCAGTTCAGGCGCTTCTATGGTCTGCTCCTTTCGCTTGCCCTGATAAAGATAGGAAACCACAATGCGGTGATTGCTGTTTTTCTCTTTCAGATTTTGGGGCGTGTCCAGCGCAACGATATTTCCATTCGTGATAAACGCTACACGGTCACAGAGTAGGTCAGCGTCCAGCATATTGTGTGTTGTGAGAAATACCGTTGTGCCTTTTTGCCGTTCTTCCTCGATGATTTTTCTAAAAAGGACAGCGCCGGCGGGATCAAGGCCGCTGGTGGGTTCGTCCAGAAATAAAAGTTTCGGATTGCTGATCAAAGCTCTCGCCATGCTTACACGCTGCCGCATCCCTTTGGAGTAGGAGGACACCGGCTTATTGAGAAAGTCTTTCTTAAATTCCAGTTCTTCCAGCAGTTCTTTTACATCCCGCAGTTGTTCTTTGGGATAAAAGGACGCAAAATAGTTCAGATTATCCACTGCGCTTAAATTAGCGTACAGATAAGGAAACTCAAACAGGACGCCGATCTGCTGAAAAAACTCCTGCGTCTGCACGGTTCTCAAATCCTTTCCGAATAGGGAAACCTCGCCGCCATGCCCTTTTAAGATGCCGGTCAATATCTTTTGGGTGGTGGACTTCCCGGAACCATTCGGCCCCAAAAATCCGAAAATCTCCCCATCTGCCACAGAAAAATTCAAGCCATGTAACGCCTGCTTATCCTTTCCGTAGGAAAAAGTCAGGTTTTTAACCTCGATCATCTTCATCACCCCATTTTCCGATCTGGTTCTTTTTCTTCTCCTGTTCCCGTTTGCTCCACCATTTCATAAACTTTACCTTGAACGGGATGCAGATCACCAGCGCCACAACAATCAAAAGCCACCAGTACCATTCCATACCTAAAAACATAATCGCTACCTCCTTTATCTGGAGGGTCATTCCCTCCTTGTGGGATAAAGGTACGAAAATGCGTTGAAGTCGGTGTGAGGTCGCTGTGAAGTTGGTGTGAAATCTTACCGGCAGAAGAAAAGGCCCTGATCTCCATTTGGAAACCAGAGCCTATGAGAGAATATGAATTTGTTATTTTACTGTGGGGAGGGAGAAATAAAAGGCCACGCCCCCCGGCTGATTTTCTGCGCCATAGTGTAGGTGCTGCATGGACAAGACCTGTGCAACAATGGCAAGGCCCAGCCCGGAACCGCTGTATTTGGAATTTTTATCACGATAAAATTTCGACCATATCTTTGACAGGCTTTCTTCCGGGATAGGCGCCCCCTGATTGAAGATAGAGAAGTTCAAAAGGCCGTCTTTTTCAAGCAGGGACAATCTCAAAATCCCGCCCGGCCTGTTATTTCGTTTGGCATTGACGATCAGATTATTCAAGACCTGTTCCATCCGCCCTTTGTCTGTATTGACATAGACAGGATGCTCCGGCAGTTCATATTCCAAAACAAAATCTGCGTCCGGGGTGTCGATCAGCAGCCGTCCTGCCACCGTTTCCAAAAAGTCTACAAAGTCGAACCGCTCCGGGCGGAGCTGGGTAGCCCCATTTTCCAATGCAGACAGATCAAGCAGCGTAGTGATTAAGCGGCTCATGCGTTCTGTTTCCGTTATGATGACCTCGGAATACTTTTGCCGTTTTGCTTCGTCCGTTTCGTCTTGCAATCCCTCGGCATAGGCCCGGATCACGCCCAGCGGAGTTTTCATTTCATGGGAGAGGTTGTCCACCAGTTCTTTACGCTCGGCAAGCAGTCTTTTTTTCTGCTCAACATCCTGCTCTAATTTCCGGTTGGCACCTTCCAGAGAAGAAAACGCCTGTTGCAGATTTTCAGCCATCTTGTTCAGGCTCTCCGCAAGTTCTCCAAATTCATCATGGCTTTCCACATGGCAGGGATGGGAAAAATTAAGCTCTGCCATGTTCCGGGCAGCTTCATTCAGTTCCGAAACCGGCTTTGTGATAAAGCGAGCCATTAGTAGGTCAATGGCACAGACCAGAACCACCACAAAAGCCAGCCAGATCACAAAGGAAATATCTGTGTCCATCGGCAGTTTGGTGGACAGTACATAAGAAATAATCAGGACAACGCCGATCAGTTTGGAGGCCAGCAGGATCTTCTTCCGTATGGTAAAGATGTTCATGTTTTCCTTGATTTTCATACGCTCACCTCGAATTTGTAGCCGGAACGGATCAGGGTGACAATATGCTTGCCCTCATCGCCCAATTTCTGCCGCAAGGTTTTGATATGGGTATCGACCGTCCGTGTTGTTCCCTCAAAGTCGTAGCCCCAAATCCGGTTAAGAAGCTGTTCTCTGCTGAATATCTGGCCGGGATTGCCCATGAAGAAATACAGCAGTTCATATTCCTTGTGGGTTAAATTGATTTCCTGTCCATCTACAAAGACCTTATGAGATGTGGGGATGATCGTAATTTTTCCAGCGTTCATAGAATCGGTAGGTGTGATAGAGGAGCGGCGCAGCAAAGCGCCCACCTTTGCCAGTAACACTTTGGGACTGAATGGTTTGGTAATATAGTCATCGGCTCCAAGCTCATAACCTTTCAGTTTATCTTCTTCCTCGCTTTTCGCAGTCAGCATGATAATGGGGAGGTTGCTCATTTCCCTTGCCATCTTGCAGACCGAAAAGCCGTCAAGGTGGGGCATCATTACATCCAGTATCATTAAGTCCATTGGATTGTTTTTCAAGATCATTAGAGCGTCCACACCATCGTCAGCCGTAAAGCAGGTGTGACCGCCTCGCTGCATATACTCGGCAATAATGCTCTGCATATTTTTTTCATCTTCCACGATTAAAATATTTGCCATAGAGAGGGGCCTCCTTTCACTTTTTCTTATATCGTCGATCAACCGGCCTTTCTGCCTCTTTTGGTATCAGCCAAACACCGGCCATCTTCACAGCGCCGGGGATGCGACCCTCGGTGCAATAGTAGTTAATCATTCGGGGAGAGATACCCCATTTCTCGCTTGTCTCTTTTAGAGTCATGTAGTCCATATAGTGTCCCTCCAATATGGATTATTATATTTCTTTTGCTCGAAGAATACAACATCCCATATTAAGTGTTTGGAAATAAATATTAAAAACTAAAGCCACAAGATAAAAAATCTCATGGCTTTAGCTTACAAGTGTTCAAATTTATAGCCAATCCCGGCGACACTCTCAATATAGTTTGGAAGATCCGGTTCAAAACGCAATTTCTTACGCAACTTACTTATATGATTATGAATGGCTTTTCTCGAATAGAAATCACAATCCTCTTTCCAAACCAAATCGGTAATTAGTTCGTAAGTAAAAACACGTTTGGGATTGGCAATGAGCAATGCCAGTATATCAAACTCTTTACTTGTCAGGTTGATAATCCGTTCACGAACCCTGACAGTGCGGTGCTCCAGGCATAGATAAAGCTCGCCTTCCTGTATTTCTGTTAGAGGATTCTTCTTTGCTGCGGAGGAAGTGTGACAGGAATTGAATACCGTTCCATGACAGACTCCTTGTTCCAAAATATATTGCATTAGAGCATTTTTTTGTTCCTCGTTAAGAAGCAGAAATAACTTTTCGCCAATCTGTTTGCCGGATTCTTCTATATCAAAAACAGCTAATGTCCCATCACATCATCACCTCCGTATTTTAATAAATTTATTGATTAGAGTTCAATTCTTGCTTTCGATGGTTTATCTTCACAATAGGTAACTTTAATCGTTGTTCCCTTGTTAGGAATTTTGTTTCCTGCGCCAATCCATTTTCGGCAGATGTAATCTTTTCCGTCTATCGTATATTTGACCTTGATAGTATGCGGA
>PPYE01455124.1_pt1 | contig 18181 bp, 15 predicted proteins | sample 1559881 | NCBI WGS metagenome assembly PPYE01 (sample SAMN08240022, study PRJNA423297) | Human gut metagenome, whole genome shotgun sequencing project. | reverse complement strand
ATATCATCGAACCGGTGCTGGATAACCAGTATTTCTTCGAGGTGATGCCTCACTTTGCTAAAAATGTGGTGGTGGGGTTCGGTCGCCTGGGAGGTCGTTCCGTAGGTATTGTTGCCAATCAGCCCGCCTGGCTGGCCGGCGTCCTTGACATTGACGCCAGTGACAAGGCTGCCCGTTTTATCCGTTTCTGCGACTGCTTTAACATTCCTCTGATCACTTTCGAGGATGTTCCCGGCTTCCTGCCCGGAACAATACAGGAACACAACGGCATCATCCGCCACGGTGCGAAGATAGTTTATGCATACGCCGAAGCTACAGTGCCCAAGGTAACTTTAATTACCCGTAAAGCTTACGGAGGTGCCTACATTGTCATGTCCAGCAAACCGACGGGAGCCGATGTGAACCTGGCTTATCCACAGGCGGAAATAGCCGTTATGGGAGCTGCGGGAGCTGTAAATATCCTCTATCGGAAATCCACTCCTGAAGAAAAACAAGAAATAATCAAAGATTACGAAGATAAATTCTCTAACCCTTATTGTGCGGCAGAACGCGGCTTGATTGATGAAGTGATTATGCCCCGTGACACCCGCTATAAACTCATTCAGGCTTTGGAAATGTGTCACAACAAAAACCAAAGCAATCCGCCTAAAAAGCACGGCAATATGCCGTTGTAATTGTTCAATGTGTGTGTATCCCCGCAGAAGTGATTTTTCCGGGGATACTTTTACCAACCCACATGATGGGAAATTTTAAATATAAAATGATGACTTAGTTAAAAATAAATATATTTCTTAATACTATGGAACTTCTTAAAAACCTCTTTGAAGGATATCCCAATCTTTGGGGCGGAGGTGTAGCACACTCCGTACTCATTCTGTCACTAGTTATCGCCTTTGGAATTATGCTGGGTAAAATAAAAATATCCGGCATCTCACTTGGTGTCACATGGATTCTTTTTGTCGGTATCGTATTCGGCCATTTCAATCTGAATCTGAATGAACACCTGCTACATTTTCTAAAAGAATTCGGTCTTATTTTGTTCGTCTATTCCATTGGTTTGCAGGTGGGTCCCGGTTTCTTCTCAGCCTTTAAGAAAGGAGGATTTACGCTGAACATGTTGGCTATGGGGGCTATTTTTATCAGTGTAGTCATTACTATCATTTTACATTTTACTACCGGAACTCCCATAACCACCATGGTCGGCATTCTCTCTGGTGCTGTTACCAATACTCCCGGCCTTGGTGCCGCCCAACAGGCAAATAGTGATTTAAATGGCATAGATGCACCGGAGATTGCGATGGGATATGCTGTTGCCTATCCCTTGGGGGTGGTTGGTGCCATTCTCTCATTGCTTGCACTGAAATACATTCTTAATATCAAAACATCACAAGAAGAAGCCGATGCCGAAAAAGGATTGGGACATTTACAGGAACTGACCGTACGCCCCGTTACATTAGAGATAAAAAATGAAGCAATACATGGGAAGACCATTAAGGAAATACGTCCTTTGGTAAACCGCAACTTCGTCATTTCGCGCATACGCCATCATGACGGACAGCAGGAAGTGGAACTAGTAAATTCAGAAACGATATTACATATTGATGACAAGATTCTGGTTATCTCGAACCCTATTGACATTGAAGCGATTACAGTATTTTTTGGCAAACAGGTAGAAATGGAATGGGAACAGTTAAACAAGAAACTTATCTCACGCCGCATTTTGATAACAAAGCCTGAGTTAAATGGAAAAATGCTCTCACAACTTAAGATACGAAATAACTTCGGTGCGAGCATCACCCGTATCAACCGTTCAGGAGTAGACTTGGTAGCCTCCCCACATTTACAGTTGCAAATGGGCGACCGTGTAACTATAGTTGGTAGTGAACTTGCTGTCACTCATGCCGAAAAGGTTTTGGGAAACTCCATGAAGAGACTGAATCATCCCAATCTTATCCCCATTTTTTTCGGCATCGCATTAGGATGTATCTTGGGAAGTATTCCATTTATGTTTCCAGGTATTCCACAACCAGTAAAACTTGGTCTAGCAGGTGGACCGCTTATTGTATCCATTCTTATCAGTCGTTTCGGTCCTCAATATAAAATGATTACATACACCACGATGAGTGCTAACTTGATGATAAGAGAAATCGGGATTTCCTTATTCCTAGCTTGTGTAGGGTTGGGAGCCGGGAAAGATTTTATAGAGACAATTGTAAATGAAGGTGGATATATTTGGATTATGTATGGAGCTATTATTACGACCGTACCATTAATCATAACGGGGCTCATTGGGCGTTATGCCTGTAAATTAAACTATTATACCCTTATTGGTGTATTATCAGGAGCAAATACTAATCCGCCTGCCCTCGCCTATTCCAATGATCTGACTTCATGTGACGCTCCGGCCGTGGGATATGCCACCGTATATCCGCTTGCTATGTTCCTACGCGTACTTACGGCTCAATTATTGATACTCTCATTAGGTTAAACTTTAAAATTCTTTAAATATGTACCAACAAGAAACGATTACCAAAGAACTACATTTACAGTTAAGTGATGAAGATTTGGCACAGTTCGAACTTGATGCCAAAGAAACGGAACGTCTCGGACACATCGGCACCCACATGGATTGCTATATGGAAGCTCCCCGCTATAAAGAATATGTAACAGATGCCGTCGTGGTAGATTGTCGGAACGGACTACCAGCCGACGAATACTTTAATAACTTGGACATAGAAGGTAAAGCATTGGTTTTATATACCGGCAATATGGCAACCAACGACTATGCAACCAAAGACTTCTTTATGTTTGACATGAAGCTTAATTGGGACTCTCTGGCTGCATTACTTTATAACCATCCAAAGTTTATTCTTATTGACTCACATGGGTTAGGCATGTTTTCACAACACCGGTTATTCGATATGGAATGTGAGAAAAACGGTTGTTTTCTTATTATGTGCCTGATGCTTGAAGGAGAAGAAATATTGAATATAAAAAAATTAAAGATTGAAATTGACAAGGAAATGCCTTCCACTGGAAAGCCATGTCGTGTCTATGGATTCTAAAAAAAGAAAAACATAACTTCATTTAAATGGATAAGACAGCCGAAACTTTGATAGATGTCAGTGGATTTATTTCTGAATATTCCGCTCACATGATGGGATGTGGTGTACATACTTCACGAGTGATACGCAGTGCCAATCGCATTGGGGAATCATTCGGTTATATGGTAAAAATCAGTGTCATTCAGAAAAAGAAAAGACGAGATCGCATTATCTTTGTTCCCGAATCGGTTCCGAATAGATGTCCTCTATCCGGATTAAAAGGGAATCGGGTGTAAATCCCGGACAGTCCCGCTGCTGTGAAACTCCGATAAAATTTCCGATACGTACCTATTGCCACTGCCTGACTCCACATAACGAGAACGCGGGAAGGCATCGGAAATGAGGAGCCAGTCAGAAGACCTGCCATTCATCAAAGGCCGTTTCTACTCGTGGGGTTAGGGAAGCGGTACGAAAATATACAATAATTCATACCAACAGCATCTCATGCAAATAATTAAAAGGAATGGGACAACAGAATCCTACGACAGGGAAAAAATAGCCGTTGCCATACGGAAAAGTTTTATCAGTACCCAAAAAGAAATAACAGATGAAGCTGTCTACACCATAGTAGATGAAGTGGAACAATTTCTGCATCAAAACGAAGCAAATCGTAGTGTAGAACGCATTCAGGACGAAGTGGAACGTAGCTTGATGGAACATGGCTTTTACGCAGAAGCCAAAAACTATATACTTTACCGTTGGCAGCGCACAGAAAGAAGAAAAGTCCTCAGTCAAATCATTACCGGAACCGGTGATGATACTATAGCAAATATACTGAAAGAGATACAAAAAGACTTCTCCGGGAAGGAATATAGTCTAACCTTTCTCGCAGAGAAATTCACAAGTTTCTGTAAACCGGATATGACATCCGGGGAACGGTTGGCGGCACTTGTCAAAGCGGCTGTAGAACTGACAACACAAGAAACTCCCGACTGGGAATTCATTGCAGCGCGTCTGCTGAATTTCCGATTGACAAAGAAACTGACCGAACAGGCGGAAGCTGCCGGCATCTTTTCATTTTATGATAAATTACGCTACCTCACCGACGAGGGCTTGTATGGTAATTATATCTTGGCCTCCTATACTCCACAGGAGATAGAAACGGCAGCCGGCTTCATGTGTCCTGAACGTGACAAGCTTTTCAATTATTCAGGACTGGATCTGCTTGCCAAACGTTATCTGATCCGTACCCGTTCACACGAACCTATAGAGTCTGTGCAGGAAATGTATTTAGGGATTGCCCTTCATCTCGCTATGCCCGAAAAACAGAACAGACTGCAATGGGTAAAAAAGTTCTATGATATATTAAGTCGTCTGGAAGTCACAATGGCCACTCCTACCCTGGCAAATGCCCGAAAACCTTATCACCAGTTATCCAGTTGCTTCATTGATACAGTGCCCGATAGTCTGGAAGGCATTTACCGCAGCTTAGACAATTTTGCGATGGTAAGCAAATTTGGAGGAGGAATGGGAATGTACTTTGGCAAAGTTCGTGCCGCAGGTGGAAACATACGCGGATTCAAAGGTGTGGCCGGAGGTGTAATCCGATGGATGAAACTGGTGAATGACACTGCTGTAGCCGTTGACCAGTTAGGTATGCGTCAGGGAGCCGTAGCCGTCTATCTGGATGTATGGCACAAAGACTTGCCTGAGTTTCTGCAACTCCGGACCAATAATGGAGATGACCGGATGAAAGCGCACGACATCTTCCCCGCCGTATGCTATCCGGACTTATTCTGGCGTATGGCGAAACGGGATTTAAACCAGCAATGGCATTTATTCTGCCCCAATGAAATAATGACCGTCAAAGGATACTGTCTGGAAGACTACTACGGAGAGGAATGGGAACAAAGATACATGGATTGCGTAAATGACTCCCGACTCTCCAAGCGCAGCATGAGCATCAAAGATATCGTCAGACTGATACTGCGTTCGGCTGTAGAAACAGGTACTCCCTTTACATTCAATCGTGACACCGTGAACCGTGCCAATCCCAATGCGCACCGGGGAATCATTTATTGCTCCAATCTTTGCACGGAAATAGCACAAAACATGTCCTCCATTGAAACAGTTTCTACAGAGATATGTACGGAAGATGGTGATACAGTGGTAGTCAAAACAATCCGGCCCGGAGACTTTGTGGTATGTAATCTTGCCAGCCTTTCATTAGGACATTTGCCCTTGGAGGATGAAAAACAAATGAAAGAAAAGGTGGCAACTGTAGTACGGGCATTGGATAATGTGATTGAACTGAACTTTTATCCGATTCCTTTCGCTCAGATTACCAATCATCGCTACCGCAGTATCGGCTTGGGAGTCAGCGGCTATCATCATGCTCTTGCTGTTCGCGGCATTCGTTGGGAAAGCGAGGAACATCTCAGTTTTATGGATAAAGTTTTCGAACGTATCAACTATGCTGCCATAGCAGCAAGTAGCGAACTGGCAAAAGAAAAAGGGGCCTATCATTATTTTGAAGGCAGCGACTGGCAGACCGGAGCTTATTTTATAAAACGGGGTTACAATTCGCCAGAATGGAAAGCATTGGCTGTAAAGGTTTCCACACAAGGAATGAGAAACGCCTATCTTCTTGCCATTGCCCCCACCAGCAGCACCAGTATCATTGCCGGAACCACTGCCGGAACAGATCCGGTAATGAAACGTTTCTTCTTGGAAGAAAAGAAAGGAGCCATGCTGCCACGTGTTGCACCGGCATTGTCCGATAAGACCTATTGGATATATAAAAGTGCTTATCTGACAGATCAGACATGGAGTATCCGTGCCGCAGGGATCCGGCAGTTACATATAGACCAGGCGCAAAGTCTGAATCTATACATTACCAATGAATTTACCCTGAGACAAGTATTAAACCTGTATTTGCTGGCATGGGAATGTGGCGTAAAAACAGTATATTATGTCCGCAGCAAATCATTGGAAGTAGAAGAATGTGAAAGCTGTGCTTCCTGATCTTTTCGTTAACACTCCAGTACTGAATTGTCATGCTAAAACATTTCTTGTAGGGGCACCATGCTTGCGCCCCTACAAGAAATGAATAACAAATTTATTTTTAATATACAGCCTTGAGTTAGCAGTAAAACAAGAAGACAGAATATAAAACAACAATAAATCATGAATACAATAAAATTAAAAAAGAATGCCCTTTTCAATCCTGAGGGAGATACCGACCTCCGTCACAGAAGAATGATTGGAGGAAACACCACCAATTTGAATGATTTCAATAATATGCGCTACAAATGGGTTAGTGACTGGTATCGTCAGGCCATGAATAATTTTTGGATTCCCGAAGAAATCAATCTCACCCAAGACACCAAGGATTATCCTCACCTGGACCAGGCAGAGCGCACCGCCTATGATAAAATCCTGAGTTTTTTAGTGTTCCTTGATTCTTTACAAAGCAATAATCTGCCCACCATCAGCGAATACATCACAGCCAATGAAGTTAATCTATGCCTCCATATCCAAGCCTTTCAGGAATGTGTACACAGCCAAAGCTACAGTTACATGCTGGATTCTATCTGTAGCCCCGAAAAGCGTAACGAGATCCTTTACCAATGGAAGACAGACGGACACCTGCTGAAAAGAAATACCTTTATAGGCAATTGCTATAACGAATTTCAGGAAAGTCAGGATGGATTCACATTGATGAAAACCCTTATCGCCAACTATATATTGGAAGGAATCTATTTCTATAGCGGATTCATGTTTTTCTATAACTTGAGCCGTAATGGAAAAATGTCAGGTTCCGCACAAGAAATCCGATATATCAATCGAGATGAAAACACGCATCTGTGGTTATTCCGCAACATTATTCTGGAATTAAAGAAAGAGGAACCGGATTTATTCACTCCCGATAAAGTAAAAATATATGAATACATGATGCGTGAGGGGGTCAAGCAGGAAATAGAATGGGGACAATATGTGATAGGAGACAATATACAGGGACTCAACCGGAAAATGATAGAAGATTATATTCAATATTTAGGCAATCTCCGTTGGAGTAGTTTAGGTTTTGGCCCTCTGTACGAAGAAAACCATAAAGAGCCGGAAAGCATGCACTGGGTATCTCAATATTCCAATGCCAATATGGTAAAGACTGATTTTTTTGAAGCAAAGAGTACGGCTTATGCCAAAAGCACAGCTTTGGAAGATGACTTATAACCCATTTACAAAATAATTTTGCTCCGCATCTTAAACCGTTAAGATACGGAGCAATAAATGACCTGACAGAAACATTTCCATTAAAGACTATCAATAAACAGCTGTCGCCACCTCTTTCACATTATCCACCGCACCCACTGTATAAAAATGTATCCCCGGAACCCCATATGCTATCAGCTCCCGGCATTGATTGATACACCACTCTATGCCTAATGCACGCGCTTCTTTATCATCCTTGCATTTCATTGCTTCCACAACCAATTCCTGTGGTAAATCCACATTGAATGTTTTAGGAATAACACTGAGTTGTGATAGCTTGGAAAAAGGTTTGATGCCCGGTACGATAGGAACATTAATCCCCTCTTTTCTTGCACGCTCCACAAAGTCAACGTATTTTCGGTTATCATAAAACATTTGTGTCACTACATAATCGGCTCCGGCTTCCACTTTCTTTTTTAACCAATATAAATCTTGTTCCATGTTGGGAGATTCCTCATGCTTCTCCGGATAGCCTGCCACCCCATAACGAAAAGGAGTTAAAGGAGCCTGAATCGGCGTTCCATCAATAAATTTGCCTTCATTAAAAGCATTGATCTGCTCTTCCAACTCCAAAGCATGGGCATAACCATCTTTCTCGGGAACAAAAGAAGATTCATCTTTTGCCTTGTCACCCCGGAGTACCAACAGATTAGTAATACCTAAGAATTGCAAATCAAGCAATATATATTCCGTATCTTCACGCGAGAAACCACTGCACAAAATATGCGGTACAACAGTAATATCATATTTATTATGTATAGCCGCAGCCACCGCTACCGTACCCGGACGCCGCCGATAACGATTACGTTCATATAAGCCACCCCCCAACTCGCGATACACATATTCGCTGCGATGAGTGGTAATATTGACATAAAGAGGATCAAACTCCCGTAATGTATCTATTGTAGCATATAGTTTTTCAATTCCAGTACCTTTCAACGGTGGAAGAACCTCGAAAGAAAATGCTGTTTTCTTTTCCTTATTTATCAACTCAGCAATACCCATCTTTTTTGACCTTTTTACTTATTAATTCCGATAAATCCATATAACAGACAGCTATATAGAAGATTTATCTTTATATTAATCACATTTCAGATTTATTTCTTCACAAAGATAGGAATAGCAGATTTTACATCCAATAAAGCATTTTATTTTAGATAATTATTCTAAATAAAAAGTATCAAAAGAATTATTATCTAAAATAACCTGTTCGAAAGTCCTATAACAGGTTATTTATTCTATGACGCAAATTGCCGGGAGAGGGCGGACAGCGCTCCTCTCCCGGCAATAATATATACAAATTAAAAACTCAATTTCACTCCGGCAAAGTAAGAACGCGGCATACCCGGTCCATAAATGTAACCGGAATCACGTTTTGCCCCCCGGTCAAAGTCACTTTGATACGCATTAAAGATATTATGTACTCCAGCATTGACCTGCATGGTTATGCCTTTATACAAATTGAAATCATAACCGGCTTTCAGATTCAATTCAAAGAAATCAGGTGTATTCACAGCAATGTCCTTATCAATAAAACCTGCTTTATGTTCTACCATCATACTACCGGTATAAGTACCGGATAATGCAATAGTCATCGGTACGAAAGGGTTGTATGACAAAGTGAAATATCCATAAGTATTCGGAGTACGGAACATTTTTTTCTCCATCGGAACCGTTTCATCATCACTCCATGCACGTGCCTGCTTGTATTCGGCCTTCTGCATGGTAACGCCGGCCTGCAATTGAAGTAAGGAACGGTAAGCAATCTTTCCTTCCAAAGTCAAACCATATACCTTAGCTCCTTTCTCGTTATACCGTTCATTGATAATAATACCGTCACGCTCTCCTTTCTGACGTAAGGCAAATACGTCTGAAAGCGAAGTATAAAAACCTTCTATAAGCAAGTTTCCCTGAAAATCTCCCCAACGATGATACAAATCTCCCGATATACTCAGACTTTGTGATTTTTCTTCTGTCAAGTCTTTTGCCAGTTCAATCATAGACACAGTCCCACCTACATTTTCTATATGCAAATCTTCATCAAAGGCCTGAGGTGCACGGAATCCGAAAGAATAGCTGGCACGCAGGTTCATATTTTCGGTCGGATTGTAACGAAGATTAGCACGCGGACTGAAGATTACATGATCCACCATATTATGTTTATCCAAACGCCCTCCAAGTAAAAAGCTCCACTGCTTGTTCTTCCATTCATTCTGGAAAAATGCACTGGCTATACGGACTTCTTGTTTGGTATAACGGTTATACCCCCACATATCATCCGTCAAGTTATCCTGATTATATTCCAGTCCTCCGGTAAAATCGGCAGGCATAAAGAAACATTTATCAAAACTATAGATATACTGCGATCCTGTGACCCAGGTAAAATCCGTGGTCGCGCCATACGCATTCACATCTTGTCCTCCACCATAATAACTGTCGCGTCCTGTATGCTGTGCAGAAGCATATACACTCAGCCGCTGTTTCTCATCCGGAGAGAAATAATCAAATTTCGCTCCCCCGCTATTGATAGTATGCTGCAATTGTTCGGCTATATCCGCTTCATGGGGAGGTCGGTTCAGTTTATTCCCGCCACGACGGAACTCACTGAGATGATGATATTCAAAAGTCAGTTTTGAATATGTACTTGTTTTGATAAAAGAACGAAAACCGACTGTCTGATTTTTCAGTTTTGGCAATTCGGTGTAGCCATCGCCATCATTGTCATAACCGCTTCTTTCTCTGTTCTGTCCAAAAATATACAATCCTGCCTTATGATTATCAGTCACTAACGAAGCATTCAGTGTCGTATTATTATCCCAAGAAGAAGTACCGCCTATGCCTGTCAGAGTATGTGTCAACTGCCCTGAGTTCCGTACAGGCTCCTTGGTGATTATATTAATGGTTCCCGCAATGGCTGAAGAACCGAACAAAGCCGAACCTCCTCCGCGCATCACCTCTACACGCTCAATCATATTGGCAGGTATCTGTTCCAATCCATATACACCGGCCAAGGCACTGAATATAGGACGCGAGTCAATCAATATCTGCGTATAAGGGCCATCCAACCCATTGATACGTACTTGCTGGAAACCACAGTTCTGACAATTATTCTCGACCCGCACTCCGGGCTGAAAATTCAGTCCTTGCGACAAGGTGGAGGAATTAGTGTTCTCAAACACTTTCACATCCATCACATTAACCAACGTAGGTGCCATGCGGCGGGTGGTCTCACTACGATTGGCAGACACCACCACTCCGTCCAATGCTATCAAATCCTCTTCTATCTCGAAGTTCTCCTCCAAAGTTTTCCCTTTTCTTAAAGTTACTTTCCGGCTGACCGTCTTGTAACCGACAGCACTTACCTCCATGGTAAATTCTCCTTCAGGCAGATTTTTAAGAAAATAGTGTCCACTGGCGTCAGTCATAGTTCCTATGGTAGTTCCTTTCAGCGATACGCTGATAAAAGAAAGATGCTCTTCCGTATTCTTATCCAATACATGACCTATGATATTGGCATCGGACTTATTCAATTCATTGGCGTGCACAGCCGATGATGAGAGTAGAAAACACACTGCTCCCATCAAGAAAAATATATATTTCTTCATGTGTTGTTATTCTGTTTATTAATAAATAAAAGGATAGCGGTCAGAAGAATGAATCCGCAAACAGATAATGTAACGGAAAATCACTCCACCAACATAAAAATATACTATTTAACAAACAGCGGGAGGCGCACGCAAATAAATGCCACAACCGGTTCGTATCAGTTTGATGCGTTCTACAGCCGGCACAGCCAGCAAACACAGCAATACCCAAAAGACCGTTGTGGAAGACGGAGTGAACAAACTACCGGAAGCAGCAAAAGAAGAAAGGAAAAAGATAGTTTCCAATTCCACTTCCGTATGTTGATGCTCCCCTTTAAACGGATGCGAGTGTACGATAATCACCCCATTTACCACATGCGAGTGAGTAAAAAGGGTAATACCTCCCAAATAGGCAATAAATATCAGTGGAAGGAAAAGCTTTAGAATATGAATCAAATGCTTCTTCATCGTAACGGGGGCAAAGATAGAACTATTTCCAATAGCAGTCAATACCTATTAATAGTAGTTATGGATTTAAAACCGGAAACAAGCCTCTCATCCTGCCAAAGAAAATGCCCATTCGTCCTTAGTTGTCCCTTCCTTATATATTAAGAAGCCTATAAATCAGTATCAAACATCACAAAAATGTTTCTTTTATTTTCAGAATCCCAAAAGATTTTAAAATAAAACCCTACCTTTGCATCAGATTTGGTGATGTAAGTACTTTCCGTATTTGCATAAAAGGGAATTCGGTCATAGAATCCGAAGCAGTGCCCGCTACTGTGAAACCCGTCAATGAAAAGCAACTCTCGCCATGCCACTGTTTCCTTTGTAAGAAATGGGAAGGCGCTTTTCAGGGTGAAGCCAGGAAACCTGCCAGGTCTGAACATAGATAATTCACGCTTTCCCGGGGCCAGGAAAGCTAATTATTAATTCTTAAATTATTTCGATGAAAAAGAAATGTTTACTGACAGCCTTATTCGGCTGCATGGTGGTGTGTGCGTCCGCCCAGATATCGTTAAGTGGAAAAGTAGTGGATGCCCGTACAGGAAAGCCGGTGGAAGGCGCTAACGTACGTTTGGAACAAACTACAATAGGATGTGCTACCAATCCTAAAGGAGAATTTTTGTTGAAAGACATCAAAGAGGGAACGTATACCCTGCGTACCAGTTGCCTGAATTATGCTCCTGTCACTCAGAAAGTCAGTCAAAGTCAAAAAGAAATGGTGATAAGGCTGAAAAGTACCACTTTCAACATGGATCAGGTAGTGGTAACCGGAACCGGAACTCACCACAAGCTGAAAGGAGCATCTTCCGCCCTTTATGGCAGTGACGCCATCGCAGGAGTAATCAATATCATTACCGATGATCCTAAATCTGCATTGAATGTATCTTCCAATACCCGTGTAAGTTCTCACGGACGAATTTCAGAATCAGTCAACGCAGACGCCAATGATGGAAAATTATCCGCACACTTGAACTATAATTACCGCACTTCGGATGGATGGCAACTGAATCCGTATGAGGAAAGCAAGGGAGAACTGGTGGAAACCACAAAGAAACCGGTCTATAAGAATCATTCGCATAATGTGAGCCAAACCTTGAGCTACGCAGCCACAGAGCGTTTAAGCCTTCATTTGAACGGTAATCTTTTTATCAGCGAGAACGACCGTACCGGAGCCTACGATTACAACAACCGGCATCAGTCCAGAACAATACACTTTTTACCGGACTGGACTATGTATTCGAAGGCTTGGAGCCGACTGAAACCAGCAAGATGCTGAATAATGAATACCAAAGTGTTTATACACTGGCAGCATACGTACAGGACGAAGTAAAACTACTGGATGCAATCAGCGTAGTGGCAGGTATACGGTATGCCTATAATGAAAAGTTTAAAAGCCAGTTCACGCCCAAACTATCCTTGATGTACCAATATTCAGAACTGAATGTACGTGCATCCTACGCTGCCGGATTCCGTTCACCTACCTTGCAACAAATGTATGCCGTTTCTGAAAGCCGTGGACAAATCACGGTCGGAGACCCTGGCCTGGACCCGGAAAAGAGCAATTTCTATAATTTGAATATAGAATACAATCATCGTTTGTTCTCCATTGCCGCGTCCATTTATCAGAATGACCTGAAAGACAAGATTGAAGCGGAAGATATAGGAACAACGCCCGAAGATATTGAAAACGGCATCACTCGCAGACGCCAGTACCGCAATATAGAAAAGGCACGTGTGAAAGGCTTTGACATAGGTTTTTCAGTCCGTCCCTTCACAGGCTTCATGTTCGGAGCAAACTATATTTACACGGACGGGCGCAACCGTACGGAAGACATCCGTTTGGAAAGAACAGTACGTCACTCGGGTAATTTCAATGCCAGCTGGCGAAAAACATGGAATGATTATACATTCAATATTGCAATCAACGGACGCTATCAAGGTACACGCTGGTCTAAAACTTACGGCAACGCCCCCGCCCACCAGCTTTGGGATATCAACACACGCCATTCATTCAATTTAAAATCTGTTGCTCTGGAACCCGCCGTCGGAGTTGAAAACATTTTCAATTACACAGATGACCGTCCTTATAACAGTAATTATGCAACTCTGACACCGGGACGCTCTTTCTATGTCAGTCTGCTGGTTCGTTTCAAGCAATAAAACTATTTTTAGCATGACCTCTAAAACCAGACTTGTCTATCTGCTCATAACAACTTTCTGCCTGGCAGGTTGCGGCTATAAAAGCCGCAACCCGGTGAGTGAAAACGGGCTACCTTCCGCAGATACCATACAAACAGCCCTGGCCCCCCGTTATGCCAAAGGCTTCAAAATAACTGTTCGTCCGGATGGAGTAAAGCTTCTGTCCATCTCGGAGCCGAACAATAACCATGCAATACCCGAACTTTTCGCCTTAGTTCCTAAAGGAACAAAAGCCGAGATACCCGATGGCTATACCGTTATTCCGACTCCGACAGACAGAGTGATCTGCATGACCACCCCTATTGGGCTTTCAAGGAAACATCACCATTGGGGCTGTCCGAATGGATCAAGGTAGCAGGTATGTTTATCGGTAAAGAGGAAGAGGCATGCCAATTATTTGCACAAATGGAACAACGCTATAACCTGTTGAAAGCCAAAGTTTCCAATGTAAAACAGCGTCCCAGTGTATTCAGTGGAGAAATGAGAAGAGATACCTGGTATGTACCCGGAGGACAAAGTTTCTATGCCCGCTTGTTTGCCGACGCAGGGGCCGATTACTTTATGAAGGATAATCCTGAAACAGGAGGTGTACTCATGGATTTTGAAACCGTATACGCCCAAGGATATAATGCCGGCTACTGGAGAGTGATGAATGGTTATAAAGGAGAATTCTCTTATGAAGCATTAAAGGCTTCCAATCCACAATATGCTGATTTCCGGGCTTTTAAAGAAAAGAAGGTTATTTATTGCAATCTGGAATGGATACCTTTGTATGAGAATCTTCCCCTCTCACCCGATGTTCTTCTGAGTGACATGATAAAAGCTTTTCACCCGGAACTACTTCCCGATTATCATCCTGTGTTTTATTCGCTTCTGGAAAAAGAATAAGTATTCCAGTTCTCATGCTTATGGTAACAAACAGTTTTAATCCGGCTTATCTATTTCACTATTACAAAAATGGCTGAAGTCTCGGACTTCAGCCATTCCGTAAAAGGTTATTCCAATATACCGGCAATATCCTCCGCCATCTGCTTGTCAGTCAACCGGTTGGTTTTCATCAGCTCATCCAGATTATAGCGGTCTGCAAATTCTTTACGAAGTCCGTAATTCAGCACCCGCATTTCAGAATTACCATAATAACGCGCTATCTTCTCGCCGAATCCTCCATCCAGCACCCCGTCTTCCAACGTTACGACAATACGATGCCCCACTTTCAACTCTTCCAGCATCGGTTCGTCAAGCCCTGTTATGTAACGGGGATTAATCAAAGTAGCCTCAACACCCGACTCTTCCCGAAGCTTATTCTTCAAAGCCTGTCCCAAATCATAGAAAGAACCCAATGCAAGAATAGCGACAGTTTCTCCCCTGGCTGTCATTTTGTAGCGGTTTAACTCGCTATAATCCGTGTCAAACTCTTCCTTACGATGCACCACTGCCACTCCCGGCACACGGATGGCAACGGGATATTCCGTCTGGCGGACAGCCCATTCCAACATAGCAAAATACTCTTCGGAACACGTAGGAGCCAGATAAACCATATTCGGGATATTGCTGATAAGCGGAATATCGAAGAAACCCAGATGAGTCACATCGTTCATTCCGGCTACTGTCCCCATAAACACAGTGATCACCGCCGGATTTCCATTGATACACAAATCCTGAGACAACTGGTCATAGCAACGCTGGATAAAAGTACTGTAAACCCCGTACACCGGACGTCCGCCACCGGCAGCGATACCCGATGCCAATGCCACGGCATGTTCCTCGGCAATACCTACATCCACAAACTGACGCCCTGCCTGTTTCCGGCGTTCAGGAGTAAAACCTATCACAGTAGGAGTACCCGAACTGATGGCAACAACCGTGTGGTCCTCCTTCATCTTCTCCAACAAAAACTTCCCGGTCAGGCTATGGTAATCCTCCATACCGCTGCAATCCACCTTCGGCTTACCCGTTTCCAGATCGAAAGGCATCTCCCAATGAAATTCCTCCCGGTCGGCTTCTGCCGGAGCGTATCCCTTTCCTTTCTGTGTGTGAATATGAACCACTGTGGGACGTGATGTATCTTTCACCTTGGCAAAAGCCGCAACCAAAGACGGAATATCATTCCCCTCTCCCACATAAAGATAATCCAACCCCAGAGAACGGAAGAAATTACAGGACGACCGTCCCTCCGTGTCGCGCAGTTCTTTCAGGTTCTGATAGAGCCCGCCGTGGTTTTCGGCAATGGACATTTCATTATCATTAACCACTATAATAAGGTTGGTTCCCATTTCTCCCGCATTGCTCAGACCTTCATAAGCTTCTCCGCCGCTGAGCGAGCCATCCCCTATCACGGCTATGATATTCTCGTGTCCGCCTTTCAGATCTCTGGCTTTGGCAAGACCGCAAGCCAGTTCACCTGCCAACTGTCTTAACTGTTCCGCAGAAAACTGTTTTATGTCTTGCGGAGAATTTACTTGTTCAATATACATCGTTCTACCTGTTTAAATGATTTCATCTGTTGTCTTGCTTCATTCCGATGCGGACAAAGCCGCTTTCATTTCACAATGCAAAGATAAGCCAGGCCCCATTCATTCTTTGTAGATAAATTACAGATAGAATTACCATTTTTACAGAAGGGAACTGTATCACAAAAACATGGTACTGCAACCCGGTTATCAATTCTGCGAGAGCCGGTAACCACTGGGGGCGACACCTGTTATTTTCTTGAAAAGCACACTGAAGCACTGCACATTAGGATAGCCTAACTTCCGTGCCACAGCAGCAGGCGTATGACCGTCCTGCAACAACATGTGCCTGGCTATATCCAGCCGCTTCAGTTGCAAATATTCCTCCAAAGTCTTGCCGGTTTCAAATTTCAGCAGATCATTGAAGTAAGCGACAGACAAATCAAGCTCTCCCGCCATATAGCCGGGTGTGGGCAACTTGCCGCCTTGCAACCTTCCGGATGCGATATATTCCACAAACAAACGTTCCATGTTTTCCAAAAGAGCCTTGTTCTTATTCTCACGGGTAATAAACTGGCGTTCGTAATACCGGGTGCAATAATCCAACAGAAGTTCTATATGCCGGGAAAGAATAATACTGCTATGAGTATCAATGGGATGATGCAACTCATCCTCTATATTCGAGAGGCAACACGTCACTTTCTCTGTCTCACGCCGCGAAAGATGCAGCGCTTCTTCCTTGCGATAATGGAAAAAGGTATAATTTTTAATATGATTCTTCAGTGAGGTGCGGAACAACAGGTCAGGATGAAATGCCAAAAGATATCCTTTATCCGGCAACGTATTCTCCTTACTCATACGAAAGATCTCGCCGGGAGTGAGAAACACCATGGTAGCATTGGAGTAATCATAGTATTTCCGTCCGCAGCAGCAACAACCGCCCGGACAATCCTCAATCAGCAAGACAGCATAGAATTCAAACTTCACCGCATCCTCTTCCAATGAAGGATTCTCCAGATTGATGATGCCCACCTGCGGATGCAATGTCTTGCAACCCAGACAGCGGTTACATTCATATACAGTCCTCAAGTCCAACATAGTCTCTTGCATTGCTTGTTACGACAGAATACTATAAAAGAAGGTTTTGTGCACGATATTCATTCGGTGTACAGCCCACACGCTTCTTGAACAACCGGCAGAAATGCTGCGGATATTGAAATCCCAGTGAATAGGCTACCCTGCTGACGGTTTCTCTCCTGTCGGACATCCGTTCCTTTGCCAGTTCTATCACTTTTTCCTGAATATATTCCTGTGGAGTCTTGCCGGTTTCCTTCTTGAACATATCCCCGAAGTAGTTGGATGAAAGGCACAGTTTGTCAGCAAAGTATTTCACGGTAGGCAATCCGTCGCGCTCGGCAAGTTCGCCCTCAAAATAATCGTCAAGCAACCCTTCAAAGCGTGTCAACACATCACGGTTCGAATGACTGCGGGTGGCGAACTGACGTTCATAAAAACGCATACAGTAATTAAGAAGCAGTTCTATATAGTTTACCAGCAAGGTCTTACTATGCTTGTCCACTCCCCGTTCCAGTTCCATACGGATAATCTTCAGGCAATCTGTCATAATATTGCGCTCATCTTCCGAAAGGTGCAGCGCCTCGCTCACTTCATACGAAAAGAAGGTATATTTCTTTATTGTTTTTCCAAGCGTGGTCCCCCGTAACAAATCCGGATGAAAAAGAATGCCAAGCACATTCAACTGCACACGGTCAGTGGTCAATGTGGTTTCCGTTGTTTGTCCCGGAGCAAAACATACCACGGTTCCCTCCTGATAGTCATAACTCCGACGCCCGTATTTGATATCACAAGCTTTCTCCAATTTCAGATAAAGTGCATAAACGCCATAGTTCCAGTGCACATAGTCCATCTGCCGGGTAGCCTTGTTCAAATCAATGACACTGACCAACGGATTCAGTGTTTCAAGTCCGTATAGACTGTTATATTGGTCCACACTGTCTAAATTTAATATCTTATCCATCATTCTAACTTGTTTAATGTCTGCTAAAATACAGCTTTTTCAGTTATTTGAAATATTCCGGTCACAAAAATAAGAAGTTATCCG
>PPYE01294352.1_pt1 | contig 18189 bp, 15 predicted proteins | sample 1559881 | NCBI WGS metagenome assembly PPYE01 (sample SAMN08240022, study PRJNA423297) | Human gut metagenome, whole genome shotgun sequencing project. | reverse complement strand
GCAGTCAGAACTACCTGAAGTAAAAATTTCTGCCATGGCAGCAGTCCGTCTGAGCGTTTCAGCACAACCTTCAGATAATCATCCAGAAATCCGATAATTCCAAATCCAAGAGTCAGGAACAGTACCGGAATGATCTTCGGATAATCCCCTACATAAAATAATGCAGTTATCGCTGTGGCGATCAGAAAGATCACTCCACCCATTGTAGGTGTTCCTGCTTTCTTTAAATGGGACTGTACGCCCTCTGTTCTTTCTGTCTGGCCCATCTTCAGTCTCCGGAGAAAAGGAATGATGACCGGTCCTAATACAACGCTGATTGCAAAAGAAATCAGCACAGGGATTACAACTTGAAATTCCATCTTACACCTCGTTCATTCTTTTGTTTTTTCCTGAAAGTTTTTTTACTTTCAGATTTCTTTTAGTATAAGGCTTTTTTGCTTATTTATCAACCCTGCCTGCGGAATTTCCCTAATTGCCTTCTGCAGAAAAATCAGAAACATCACTTTTTTCAATTCCAAGATATGGCAGGATATTCTCAAAAATACCACGTATCACAGGTGCAGCTACTGTCCCTCCATAATAGATTCCTTTCGGATCATGAATAATACACAGTCCCAGTATCTGCGGATCTTCTGCAGGTGCAAATCCCAAAAAAGAGGAAATATAACGGTTTGCACTTCTTGGCAGTGTCTGAGAAGTGGCAGTTTTCCCACCGATGGCATATCCTTCAATTTTTGCATTTTTTCCGGAGCCCTGAGATACTACTGTTTCCAGGATTTCTCTTATTTCCTTCGAGGTTTCTTCAGAGACAATTCCTTCCTTTACCGGAAAAATCAGTTTCTCCCCCTCTGTTCTGTCAGGATTTAACACTGCAACTCCAAAATGCGGTGTCACCCGTCTGCCTCCGTTTATAAGTGAACTTACTGTTGCAGCCAGCTGAACAGGTGTAATCTGAAAAGACTGTCCAAAAGAAACCGTTGCCAGTTCCACTTCTCCCATATTTTTCTTCTGATGCATAATAGTTCCTGCCTCTCCCGGAAGATCTGTCCCGGTTTTATCCAGAAGTCCAAACTGTCTGAAATACTTATAATAACGTTCTATCCCAAGGCGAAGCCCCACCTCTATAAACACAGGGTTACAGGAATTCTGTGCACCTTCCACAAAATTCTGCGATCCATGTCCTGTTCTTTTTGCACAGTGGATCCTGCGATCCTCCACCACTTTATATCCGGGACAATAAAAACGGTCCCCAGGTGAAACAACACCAGCCTCCAGTCCGGCTGCCATAGTGATAATTTTAAATGTGGAACCCGGTTCATAAGTATCATTCAGGCAAGGATTTCTCCACATCTGATTCAGTAATTCCTGCTTTCTTTCTGTATTTGTTTTTCCTGATGCTGTCTGCACTGCCAGTTCACTTTGTTCATTGTGATCTTCCGACGGTATTGTTATCCCGGATTCATTTAACTGCATATTCAGATTATCTGTCAGGGTAAAAGGATCATTCAGGTCAAATTCCGGCACATTGACACATGCATATATTTCGCCGTTCTGTGGATTCATCAGCAGGATAGATACACGTTCTGCCTGCTTTTCCTCCATTACTTTCAAAGCTGACTGCTGCGCAAATTCCTGAATATTTACATCAAGGCTGATTATCAGGCTTTTCCCCTCTATCGGTTTTTCCCTTGTCTCACCCAATTTATCAATTTCCACACCCCTGGCATCTGTTGTTGTCAGGATTTTACCCGGCTGTCCCCTCAGGATTTCTTCATATTTCACTTCCAGACCGATAATTCCCTGATTATCACCTCCCGTAAAGCCAATGACTTTTGAAGCCAGACTTCCACATGGATAGTAACGCTTATAATCCTCATCAACTTTCACCCCTGCCAGACTGCACTCTCTTATCTCATCACCTGTACTTTTTTCCACATTTGTCTTTACTATTTCTATGGAAGAGATTTTCTCCACTCTTTTTCTCACTTCTGCCTCATCTATTTTCAGTTTTTCAGACAGCAGGGCGATTACTTTTTCAGGTTCTTTAATCTGACTGTGGATCACAGAGATTGTACATACCGTCCTGTTTGATGCCAGAACTTTTCCCTTTGCATCCAGAATCTCCCCTCTGGCCGCTTTGATCTCTCTCTCTCTTTCGTGAAGTTCTTTTGCTTTCTTATAATAATAGTCTGATCTGAAACACATAAGATATACCAGTCTTCCGATAAGGCCTGTCATCATTAAAATACAGCAGAGTAATACCACCCATATTTTTCTCTTGTGAAACGTCATATTTTTTTTCATAAAAAAAGCTCCGCAGAGATTGTCATAACAATATATGACCATTCTCTGCGGAGCTATAACTATACGTTTTTATTCCAGACCTGCTTCTTCATTGGTAATACCGTCTGTCTCTTCGTCATTATCCTCAGTCGTCTCAGCTTCATCATCCTCCAGAGGTGCAGGTGCATCAGGATTGGATACTGCATCTCCTGAAGAATCTGCTTCTGTACTTCCCGAAGCACTGACAAGATTTGTAGACATCTTATAATTGCCTTCCTCATCCAATATGTGATCTCCATTGGCATCCAGCAGATATCCGTTTTCATCAATCCGGTTTCCATCCCAGTCTATCAGATTGCCATCTGCATCCACCAGATTACCGTCACTGTCAAGTTCACTGTCCGATATGGAAGTACTCTTTAAATGTCCCTTAAACCCTTCCCACAATTCTGTCTCCGGCACTGTTCCATCTTCAGATTCATCCGGCACTACATTCAGATACGGAAGAAGCTCCGAAAGGATTCCCTGTGCAATATACTGCGGATAAGTACTGTTTGCCTGATCCTCTACATTCGGTTCATCTACAACTACATAAATTACCACAGCCGGGTCATCTACAGGAGCAAATCCAATAAAAGAAACCAGATATTTTCCGTTTCCTCGCGGGTATTTCTCCGCTGTACCTGTTTTACCGCCTGAACTGTAACCCTGCACTTTGGAATGACGGCTGGTACCCTGCTGTACACTCAATGCCATATAGCTTCTGATATCACTGGAAATCCTGGAGGAAATCGTCTGCTTCAGAAGTATCGGCGAGATTGTTTTTACAGTTCCGCCATTACTGTCAAGAACCTTTGTCACAAGATGCGGCTGATAATAATATCCGCCATTGATAACGGAACTCATCGCATTGATTTCCTGGATCATGGTACAGGTGAAACCCTGTCCAAAAGCAGAACATGCAAGTTCTGTTTCCCCCATACTGTCCTTAGTATGGATAATACCTGCGCCTTCATTCGGCAGGTCAATCCCTGTCCTTGTTCCGAAATTAAACAGACTCTGTGCTTTGATAAATTGAGTAGCTCCCATCTTGGCACCAATCTGCATCATTGCATCATTACAGGAGTTTGCAATTACCTCTCCCAGTGTCTCTGTGCCATGTGCGCTCGGATAAACCGCACACTTGATCATAGTATCTCCAAAAGTCTGCGATCCATCGCATACAAATGTATCTGTTTCCTGTATCGCACCCTTTTCCAATGCAGAAGCCATGACGATCGGCTTTACAACAGATCCCGGCTCATAGGCATCTGTGACGCAGAAATTACTCCACATACCATTCAGAGCCTCCACTGTTTCCACATCATTCATCGCTTTGATTTCATCTTTTGTATATACAGCGGAAAGATCTCTCGGATTATTCAGATCATAACGGTCACCACCATCCATGGCAATAATCTCACCGGTGGACGGATTTTCAACAATGACACCTATATTCTTGGCCCCCATTGCCTCTTTAAATCCATTAACATATTTCTCAACAATCTGCTGTGCACCGATGTCAATGCTGGTCTGAATGCTTTTTCCATTCACCGCAGCAATAATGGTCTGCTCCACATCTGAATCATCATTGATATACCCATACTGTCTTCCGTCTACGCCTGTCAGTGTGCTGTTATAGTACCCTTCCAGTCCGATATCTGCCACATCTCTGTCCAGTGCAAAACCAATTGTATCGCATGCTGTTTCATTAAACGGGTAACTTCTCAGATAATCCTCTTCAAACCAGACGCCTTTGATATTTGCCCGTTCCTTTGCCTGCGCTTTAGTAAGACCGGAATCTTCATCCTCTGCCTTATATTTTTCAAATTCTTTCTTTTTGTCCATAGACAGCTGTTTTGTCAGTACCTGATACTGACTCTGGCTGGTTCTTGAATCGGCCAAAAGAGAACGCACTGTTTCTTCATCAATCCCCAGCACCTCATTTAAGGCACGTATTGTTGGCTCTACATAGTCCTCATCTGAATTTACAGTTTTACAGTCCAGGATCACATTATAAACTTTATTGCTGGTAGCCAGTATATTTCCGTTCTTGTCATAAATATCGCCTCTCTTTGCCGGCAGTACCTGGCTCTCATATTTCTGCTGTGCCTGACTTAACACCTGTTTTTTGTATTTGCTTCCACTGGTAGCATTAATATAAGTAATTCTCAGCACTAATATTACCAGAAGCAGTAACACAATTCCAAACAATATCAGCAGCTTTTCTTTCATGTTTTGATTTATTTTTCTCTGTGGTCTTCTTCGACTCTTTCTTCCCGTATTGCTCAATTAATCACCTACTTTGAATCTGGTATATCCTGATACTGTCTTACATAGCTGTTACCCGATGTAGAATAGGTTACTGTCTGATCATCTGACGGATATTTCATCCCCAGTCTCCCCAATGCGATCTGCTTGATCTTATTCAGATCCACATTTGATGTCACCTGGCTGTAATATGCATCATTGTCTTCTTTTAAATCTGCCAGTTCCTCCTCAAGAGATGCAACTGTACTCATCTTTGCGGTAATCTCTGATTTGTAACGAAGATATTTCACAGAGCAGAATAATATCGCCACACATACAACTGCCAGAAACGCTACAAATCCCCAGTTCATTGCAGTCGCCTTCTGCCTGTTCTTCTGTGCTTCTTTACTCAACTGATGTTTCTGCCTTGGTACCTGCGCAGGACTCGCCTGCACTCTTCGGTTTCGATTGGCCTGCTGCCTTCCCGGATTCTGTCTTCCCGGCTGCCTCTTTCTCTCCGGAACTTCTGCAAGACGTCTGACCGTATTTCCGTCAACATACATTCCTCTGTTTGTTCTGGCACTGGTTCTGCTTCTTCTTGCTGTTTCACTCCTGGTCGTTCTCGCCATTTCATGCCTCTCTAATTATAATACTCTCTCAAAAATCCGAAGCTTTGCACTTTTGGAACGCGGATTCTCTTCCATCTCTGTCTCCCCCGGAAGAATCGGCTTTCTTGTGATCACTTTTCCTTTGGATTTCTTCCCGCATACGCATACAGGAAAATCTGAAGGGCAGGTACACGGATTCTCATTTTTTCTGAAAATCGTCTTTACAATTCTGTCCTCCAGAGAATGAAAAGTGATAATGCAAAGTCTTCCGCCATCATCAAGGATATCGATCATTCCATCCAGAGAATCCCGCAACACATCGAGTTCTCTGTTAAGCTCAATACGGATTGCCTGAAAAGTTCTCTTGGCCGGATGTCCTGACTTCACCTGCATCTTCATGGGAATGGATTCTCTGATGATCTCTGTCAGTTCTCCGGTGGTTGTGATCGGTTTCACCTGTCTGGCGGCAACAATATGTTTTGCAATATTTTTTGCAAATTTATCTTCACCGTAATCACGAATAATACGGTATAACTCTTTTTCTTCATAGCCATTGACAATATCGCCGGCTGTCTGCGTCTGGCGCTGGTCCATGCGCATATCGAGCGGTGCATCTACCCTGTAGGTAAAACCGCGTTCTTCATTGTCAAGCTGATAGGAAGATACTCCAAGATCAAGGAGAATCCCGTCGACTTTATAGATGCCTCTTGCTGCCAGTTCCTGTACCATGTAACAATAATTGCTGCGAATGATCGTCGCCTGTTTATAGGGGGCTAACCTCTCACTCGCAGCAATTATCGCATCCTGGTCTTGATCTATGCCAATAAATCTCCCCTTGGCAGAAAGTTTCCTGCATACCTCACCGGCATGCCCTGCACCTCCTAAAGTACCATCCACGTAGATTCCGTCCGGTTTGATATCCAAACCTTCAATGGTCTCTTCCAGTAATACAGATTTGTGTTTAAATTCCATCTCCGTCTCCTGTCTGGATTTACTTTGCAAGATACTTCAAACGAGACCTGTCAGATTGTGATTCCCATGTCCTGCATGCTCTCTGCAATGCTGTCCATGTCATCATAATCACAGATCTCATTCCATTTTTCTTTGCTCCAAACTTCAATTCTGTTCAGATTACCTGTCAGAACCACATCTTTCTCCAGACCGGCAAATTCGCGCAGTGTCTGCGGTACAAGGATTCGTCCCTGCCTGTCCAGTTCACATGTAGTTGCTCCAGCTACAAAGAATCGTGAAAAAGTTCTGGCATTTTTATTTGTAAGTGGTAAAGATCTGAGCTTCATTTCAAAGGATTCCCATTCATCCATCGGATAAATGTAAAGACAGCCATCAAGCCCTCTTGTCAGAACAAACTCTTCCCCTAAGAGCTCCCTGAATTTAGAAGGAATGATCAGACGCCCCTTCGCGTCGATCGTGTGGTTATACTCTCCCATGAACATGTTACTCACCTACTCTCGCAAAATCTGAATCTCCCCTTCAGATTTCTCAGGTGGTAATGGACTCTGCCGTTATTCCCCACTCACCACCACTATTCACCACTTTCTACCACTTATGTGCTTATTCTAAACTATTTAGGCTGAAAAAACAAGGGGGAGAAAAAGATTTTTAAAATTTAGAACTCTGTTAACATTTATGAAACAACCTTATTTTTGTATAAAAATTGGGATATTATGTACAAAAAATGGGTTGAAATTCCACTTTCAACCCACTTGTGTTTCATATATATAATTTTTTACAGTTCTTCCTTTGAATTTGTGGGAGAATTTCCCACATCTTGTTTCCACTGTTCAGGAATATGCGTATACTCTGAATTTTCCCAGTTCACATTTTGCTCCGCTTTTTTCATATTTTCCTGTTTCTCATCTGATTCCACCTGTTTACCGTCTTCAGTCCGGGCTTCCTCCTCTGTTTTCATCACGGCTTCCATATCCAGATTGTCCTTCTTGTTCCTGCTTTCTTTCTCAGCCTCATCCAGAAATCGTTTTCTTCTTTGTCTGCGTATAACAGCTCTTTTCTGTACCATCACCCTGCGGACGATCACTGTTGGCATAAAGATCACAAACAATGCAGCAGAGATCACCAGAGAAATTCCCACTTTTGTCCCCGGAATATAAAGCTTATCTGTTCTGATCCATTCAAAGAAAAATCTTCCCAGACCATAACCTGCCAGATAGATCATAAACAATTCGCCTTCATATTTCTTTTTTCGGCGCATAGCCATCAACAGCAGAAACAACAGCAGACACCACAGACTTTCATAAAGAAAAACCGGCTGAACCTGAATATATGAAATCCCGTTTATGGTCAGCAGATTATCCCTCATTGCTCCCGAAACTTCTCCTGACCGCACAGCTGAAACCGGTATCTGCATTGCCCATGGCAGATTTGTATATTCTCCGAAAGACTCTCTGTTAAAAAAGTTGCCCCAGCGCCCTATAGCCTGTCCCAGAAGTATTCCGGGACACGCAATATCAGCACTCTGCCAGAATGACATTTTGGTAATCCTGCAAAATACCGCTGCCGCAAGAAATCCAAAAAGCAGGCCACCATATAAAGCGTAACCGCCATTTCGAAAGTCCAGTATGGCATTCAGATTTTCTTTATAAAATCCCCATGAAAAAGCCACATAAAATAATCTGGAACCTGCCACTGAAACCAGCAGGGAGATAAGCATCATATCGAGATACCTGTTCTGATCTTCCCCATTTCGTTTCGCTTCAAGTGTCACAATTCCCATTCCAAGAAGAGCACCCACAGCAATCAGTACTCCATATATGGTAAATTCCATTCCAAATATTTGAAATGAGCGCGGCACATAGTCAAAGACCAGGCCAGGTCCCGGAAAACGTATCGACATTTCCATAAATCACCTGTTCATCATACATTGAATCGGAATAAGATCACATCTCCATCCTGTACAACGTATTCTTTACCTTCCATTCTTACAAGACCTTTCTCTCTGGCACCTGCATAGGAACCACAGTCCAGAAGATCCTGATAATTTACAACCTCAGCCTTAATAAATCCTCTCTCAAAATCTGTATGGATCTTACCTGCTGCCTGAGGAGCTTTTGTTCCAATCTTAATTGTCCAGGCTCTTGTCTCATCTTCACCTGAAGTAAGGAAACTCATCAGTCCAAGGAGATGATAGCTTGCTTTTACAAGTTTCTCAAGTCCTGATTCTGTCAGTCCCAGATCCTCCAGGAACATTTTCTTCTCATCATCATCCAGTTCAGAGATCTCTTCTTCGATTTCTGCACAGATAACGAAAATCTCACTGTTCTGCTCTGCCGCATATTTGCGCACTGCCTGTACATGGCTGTTGCTTTCACCGTCATCAGCCAGATCTCCTTCTGCTACGTTTGCTGCATAGATCACAGGCTTCCAGGTAAGCAGATTATAAGTAGACATCCAGGCTTCTTCATCTTCATTTTCCATTTCCATAGTGATTGCCATCTTGCCATCTTCCAGATGTGTTTTTACCTTCTGAAGGAAATCAAGCTCCTTGGCAGCCTCTTTGTCCATGCGTGCTGTTTTTGTAACTTTTGCAATTCTTCTCTCAAGGATCTCAAGGTCTGAGAAGATCAGCTCCAGATTAATAGTTTCAATATCACGGATAGGATCAATACTTCCATCTACATGAATAACATTGGAATCTTCAAAGCAGCGGACTACATGAACGATTGCATCTACCTCACGGATATTTGCAAGGAACTGGTTTCCAAGGCCTTCTCCTTTGGATGCTCCCTTTACAAGTCCTGCAATATCTACGAATTCAATTACAGCAGGTGTCACTTTCTTAGAATGATAAAAGTCTCCGAGAAGCTTCAGTCTCTCATCCGGCACTGTAACAACACCTACATTAGGGTCAATGGTACAGAACGGATAATTTGCAGATTCTGCGCCTGCCTTTGTCAATGAATTAAATAATGTACTTTTTCCAACATTGGGTAATCCGACGATTCCTAATTTCATTTTTTATATTTCCTCCTATAAATCCTTTGATTTTATCCCTCTCCTCGTTTCTATTTCTAATTGTTGTAAAAATCATTTTTATGCCGGATCAAAAAATGTCCTTACACATATTCAAAAAATGAAGGGCATAAATACAGCCTCTTGATGGAAATTTTTTTATTTTTTCGATTAATAGAATACTTGAAAACAAAAAACACTCACCTATCCAGGTGAATGCCTTATCAAAATTTCATTATTTTGTTGTCTGTGACGCTTATACAGAAACACTTGCGTCCCCATCAGGTCTGCTACTCGTAAGTAATACAAAATTGCCCAAATGGGCACTTTCACCATTTGGGCCTACCTTACTAATGAATCACTTCAGCAAAAGCATTAGCGCTAACTTCTGTCTTTTAGTAAACAACAGATTCCCCGTCTTCCGGCATATCATAGTTAGAAACACCGTACGCTGTTAATTGGCCACGCATCGTAAAGCGTGTAAATGATGCATGAGCAACATTATCCATATGTGTCAGATAAAGCTTTGCCTCTGGTGCTGCCAGTGAAACATTCCATACATCCTCAGCGCCCATAATCAAACGGCCATTTTCCTTTGTTTCAGCAGCACAACAATTCAAGGCTATAACCTCTGGCTTAAACGCATTGATTGCCTTCTGCACTCCATAATACCATACTGTATCACCAGCAAGATAAAACGTTTTCTCTGTCTCAGCAGAAAACATGACTCCCATAGCCTCACCACAATTCTTATAAGTACCATGTTGCGCCGGAATTCTGGTTATTTTTATATTACCCACCTTCAATCCGGTCAGCGGAAGCACGGTAATTCTGGAAAATCCGGACTTTTCCAGTACAGCGGCATCTTCTTCATTTTGACAATAGATCTGGATTTTTTTATCCAAAGGGGCACCTACAGTACCATCGATAGGCGAAATATCAATATGATCCGGATGTAAATGTGTCACAATGACTGCGTCAACGTCTTCCATGATCTGTTCAATCGGAAGCGGAAGATCATAGAATGGCATGGGCTGGTTTTCTTTCACCGGATCAGGAATATGAAAGGGCATTCCTGGGATATCCACAAAAGACAGCGTATGCTTTGGTGCCAGCCATGGATCGATCAAAAACGTTGTTCCTGCATATTCCAAACGATTAGTCGCATTGCGAATTTGTGTTAGTTTCATATGAGTATCTCCTCTTCTATTTTTATTATCTGTTCTTAGTTTCTTTTGCTGAATTCATTATAATAGCTTCCTATATTTCAAAAAAGAAAAAAACATTCCTTGCCGCAACTATATAGTTGCTGTATACTGAAATTATAGGAGGTGCCCATGAATCAAAAACAAATGCAATATTTCGTGACTGTCTATGAAACACAAAATATACAGGCGGCGGCTGATCAGCTATTTGTCACACGACAGGGTGTCAGCAAAGTGATCCGTTTACTGGAAACCGAACTCGGTCAGGTACTTTTCGCCCGTAGCAGCAAAGGTGTTACGCCAACAGATTATGCAGTTGCACTTTTGCCTCATGCCAGACAATTTTTAGAAGCATGTACCGCTATCAGCGGGCTTCATACTCTCGCCGCACAATCACATAGCGTTGTAACCGTTTATGCCATTGATCATATTCTTGCCTTCCTGGGGGCTGATTTTGTTATACAGTTTCATCAAAAATATCCACAAATTATTTTAAACGTGGTCGATACCACAGACGATGCCGCTCTTTCAGCATTATCTGCTCAGCAATGCAATTTTGCGATTGTGACTGGTCCATTTGAACAAACACAGTTTCAGGCTGATCCGTTGTTTTACAGCAGATACAGTGTGATAATGAATCAGCAGCATCCATTGGCAAATAAAAGGCACATAACCTTTGCTGATCTTGACGGACAAACCATTGTCAGCAAAGGTCGTGCCTATTCATGTTTCAGAAATATGATTGACAAATATGTTCTCGGATTAAACCGCAAAATCCATATTCTTGTTGAAACTACGGATGAGTCTGTAATCCGCGATTTATTGATAAAAAACAAAGCAATTTATCTCGGCTATGATTATATGAATACATTATGGTCGCATCCCGAGGTTATAAGTCGACCTTTGGTTGATTCCGGTCATGAAGGCAACACAATCTATCTGCTCTCAAACTCCCAGCTACGCATGACTGAGGTGAACCGCTGCTTTCATGAATTCCTGCTGGCATGGATTGCTTCTTAGAGGGAGAGAATACAAATAGAGCGTATGGTTAATTTCCATACGCTCTCTCTCACATTTCATAGTCAAGCGGATATTCGCAATCCGCTTCGCTACTTGCTCATAACCGAATGCTGCTTCGCAGCTTATCAGGAGTGGCTTGCACCACTCCTGATACAAGCAAGTCCCAACCCACGGCTTATTGCTTTGCGCAACCCCAGCAGGGAACTTGCTTGATTCGGTTAAATTTTTGAATTCTACAATTTCTGCTTAACGATTTCTTTTTCCTGTATTTTCTGAACCTCGGATTTCCTCATGATAGAAATAATCCACGATTACCGGATGTCCCTGCGGGACTCTGCCATAAAGCATTTCATTATCCACAAATGGACAATCATACTTCTTAGCCATTTCCTCAGCTTTTACTTCAAGCGCTTCAAAGTAGCTGCGGTTATGCTTGTTATAAATCTCATCGTAAAGCGGTACAAGATCAGGATATTTTCCAGCGATATAATCCATAATTATCTTTTTGAAACCGCCTCGAAGATTGAGATTTTCAAGCCAGAACAGATCGCACTGATCCTTTACCTGCTCAAAGATTGCTTCAAAATCCGTGATGCCTGGGAATACCGGGGATACGAAACAGACTGTACGGATGCCTGCTTCATATACCTGCTTCATAGCAGCAATACGACGCTCAATGCTCGAAGCAGAATCCATATCGTTCTTGAAATTTTCATCCAGTGTGTTGATGGACCATGAAACGGTTACTCGTCCAAGCTTCTTCAGCAGATCAATATCCCGTACCACAAGATCAGACTTTGTGCAGATCAAAATATCTGCGTCACTGCCAATCAGCTGCTCCAGAAGTTTTCTGGTATTCCCGAATTGCTCCTCCTGTGGATTGTAGCCATCCGTCACAGAACCGATGACCACCCGCTGTCCGGCATATTTTTTCGGATTCTTAATTTCCGGCCAATGCTTCACATCAAGAAACGTGCCCCATTCCTCCTTGTGTCCGGTAAAGCGCTTCATGAAAGAAGCATAACAATACTTGCAGGCATGTGTGCAGCCTACATAGGGATTGACCGAGTAACCGCCTACAGGCAGACTGGACTTGGTCATGATGTTCTTTGCTTCCACCTCACTAATGAGGATTCCATCGATTACTTCTGCCATGATCTCTGTACCTCCAACACTTTGTTGAATTCTTCCAACATTTCCTGAATCATATTTTCATCCCCTATGACAGGGACAAGGTCTTCCTTCATAAACACCGGAATGCCGAGTGCGTGTGCCTGTTCTGTCAGAGACCATGCCCACTCCGGCTCTGTATGAACCTTCCTGCTCTGAGCTCCGGTCATGGTGCCGACAACAATCCAGTTGATTCCAGAAACAGTAACGATAACAATAAAGTTTTCCCAACATCATCATTCCCTGTAAGCTCTCTCTATTTGAGGTAATATCTGAGACAGATCACCATCTACACCTATTGCCTTATCTGCAATCTGTGCTGGAATATAAATCTCACCTTTGTTAAAAGTTATATAAAAAACATTTGGTTCTTTTTCTGCAATTTTCATAAACGGTGCTTTTATCATCTGATTTCTGGCACCGATTCCAAATTCCAAGATCAGCAGTTTTTTCCCTTGAAAACGCACCATAAATTCCTGATAATTCTGATAACTTTTCTGTGTCTCTGAACTCTTGATAAAGTTCTGATTTACTGGCACATGAATCTTCATAACACCACCACATTTTGGACATTTCGGCAAATATTCTGATGGAATTTCCATTCCATGCTCATGTTCTCTCATAGTTAATACTGCTTCTCGATTGGAGTAAATCTGCTTGTGACAACCGTTCGCACACTGCATATCTTTCATGTTGCCCTCCAATTCCCAAATATGCTGACGTTCAAACCCTGCCATTGCAAAATGATCATCTGTATTAGAAGTCACCACAAAATATGGTTTATCTTTTACAAGTGCATAGAGTGTCTGCATGAGTGGGCTTGGCTGTGTATGATACATATAGTAATATGCCATACGGCTATAATAGCTCCACATTTCGTTTTCTGATTCAAATCTGCTGAAACTTCCCTGAATCAAACTTCTAAAACCATATTTTTTCTGAAAATCAGAAAAATATCTCTGAAATCTCTCATCGTTTGCAAAGATATTATATCCTTCCGCTATGGATAATCCATTGCTTGCACCAATCAAAATTCCATCTGCGTCTTTTATTTTTTTAGCAATTTGTTTATATTTTTCTTCCATCATTTCATTCATCCTCATCTGCATGAATCGCCTCGATCAACATAATAACCGGTCGTAATCCATCTACACAGGAAAAAACACCTTTGTCATCATCTACCATCCATGTACCTCGCGGCTGGAGAAGTTCTCCTTCTGATAGTATTTTTACCATCTCTTTTATTGGTTTCCAGGCATACTCGCACAATCCTTCCGGTTTATGCTCACCGTCACTGACAAAAACCTGTCCTGCTTTATGAAATGGACAAGCTTCAAACCCTGAAACTGCATATTGCTCTGCAAGCTTTTGATCCACTTCTGATTTTAAAATCGTTATTCTTACATCTCGCTTCATTGAATCTGTCCTCGTAATTTTTGCAAAAAATAAAATAAATCTTCATTTATAGTTAAGCATTTTCCCTTTAAATGCTCAGGTGAACTACCTGCAGTCAAATTAATAGATTTCTGATTCCATAAGTCTGTTCAAAATCTTTAAAATACTTTTTAAACATTTCATTGCAATGGTAATGATTATATCCCGCTGCACTGGACATTCCAGATCCAGCCCCTACAAGAACTGCATCTGCCTGCCGGATCAGTTCTGCTACATTTTTTATTTTATCTTGATTCATTCTGCTTCTCATTAAAATTCTTTCTGACATCAGCTAATACTTTTGCAATATCTTCGTGAATAGCAAAACCTTTCTGCTTCAATTCTTCCGGTACAAGCGCATCCCTGGAATTAATCGTAATATAATAAGCATCCGGCCATGCATATGTCATCTGCCAGAATGGTTCCTGAATAAACATAGGAGTCATACGACCTACACCAAGTTCCAAAAACAGTATCTTTTTATTTTTGTTTGTCTTTAAAAATGCATTTAATTTATTGTATTCTTCACGATATTTTTTACCTTCCAGAAATGTCCATGACCGAACCCATGGTTCCATTTCTGCACCACATTTTGGACAGCGTGGAATCATATTCTTTGGAACCCGCAGGTTTTCATCAATACTTTTATTTAATTTTTGCAGTGTGTCCACCGAGCTGTAAAGCTCATCATGACATCTTCGGCTACACTGAAAGAATCTCCAGTCACCTTGAATTGCACTGATTTTTTCTTCTGGAAATACACGGGTAAACTGTGTATCCTGGTTGGTCGTTAAAATATAATAATTCTTATCCTTTAAAATCTCATTTAAATCATAATAGGGCTGACCCGTTTCCGCATCCAGGATCATACAGAGATTTCTCGCTATAAATGCCCAGCGTTCTTCACTGGTTCGATACCGATAATAAAATCCATCAAATGAATTACGATATCCATATTTTTTTTCAAACTCACCAAGATTATCTATAAAATCCTTATCATGCTCATAATAATGACGAAATCCCGCCGCTGCAGACATCCCGGAAGCGCCCCCAACAACAATAGCATCCGCATCTTGAATGTGTCGAACCAGAGAATTTACTGCCTCTTTATACTGTTCATTTTTCATAATGGATGTTCTCCTCACTTTTTCTCTTGTTGTCATTTTATAAATAACTTCTTTGCGGTAGTATATCATTACATCATCTGTACGTCAAGCAGTTGTTATATTATTAATTACATCGCAATCAGAGCCAGCTAACACTGTAATAGCTGGCTCCAAATAATAATAAATTACTTATAATTGTCACAAGCATGTTATAGACTGCCGGTGCCACATATGCAGATGCAACTGGCATCCACAGATTATTAAATCCATTACAGATCAGTGAAATTACCACCCATGCAACAAAATACCAGATTGCCTGATACACAGGATTTCCATGACTTTTAAAAGTAATATTTCTCTGAAGTGGAAAATTGATGCACTGTGCAAGAAATGACCCCAGTTCATAACTGATAAAATAGCCAAGTCCACCACCGATCAGTATATTCCCCGTTGCATCACGCAATACATTATACCCCAGTAAACTCCATGTAAATTTTACTCCAAACAGATTCATGGAAACCTTTGGCCACATAAATTCTGTACCAGCCAGACCAATTCCCAAAATCCCTGGTAAAAATGTAAATACAAGATACTGGAATACCGTCACGCCCATACTGAATATAACAAAATAGAATATCTGATAAAGCCATTTTGCAAAAGTAGCATGTTTCTCTTCAAAACATTTCCATATATTTTTTATATGATTCATCTGCACTTCCCTCCGGCTCCTTTTAATAATTTTTCATATTTCTTATTATTTCTTCTGTTTCTGAAATATCCGCCAATTATTTTTTTTACCCCAAGCATAAAGTGGCCATTCACAACATCGACAATTCCATATACCATTTCCATACTGACTGCCCCACCGGTCATCTTGGCAATCCCTCGAAACGGCATATTGTAAATAAAAAGAATATTCAGATCCGGCTTTCCCTGTGCCTCACTCTTCTTTTTCATTTTTGTGAGACATCTATATATCAGTCTTGCAAGTCGGCTTTTTGCATAATACATCTGACAGATTGCATCATTGATTCCCAGATTTCCACTCCAGCTTCCGTTCGGTATCTCATGGCCAAGAAGTTCACGAAATTCCTCATCTGATATTTTCTGCACGATTCCTGTATAATAGTAAGGCATTTTTGCCGGATTATACGGATACCCTTTACTGTTTCCTGTTCTCTCAGTCATACCTGTTAAACGAATATCTGCAACACTGGCTCCTACCATAATCTGATAAGTTCCTGTTTCTATTTCCCACTGTCCTGTTTTTATATTCCAATAGCGGAATGTCTTATCATCAAAGGGAATTCTGACCTGTCTGCTTTCTCCCGCCTTCAGATAAACTTTTACAAAGCCTTTCAGTTCTTTTTCCGGTCTGAACACGATTGCATTAGGAAGTCCTACATACATCTGAACAACCTCTGCTCCATCTCTGTCACCTGTATTAGTAACCGAAACTTTGATTCCATCCTCTTCTATGATAAGATCAGAATATGTAAATTCTGTATAGGAAAGCCCAAAGCCAAATGGGTATTGCACCCGGACTTTTGAAGTATCATAATAGCGATATCCCACATAAACACTCTCGCGGTATTCCGATGTTTTCTCATTACTTGGATAATATCGGAATGCCGGTGTCTGTTCATAAGATATGGGATATGTTTCTGCCAGTCTTCCTGATGGATTCACTTTTCCGGTCAGAATATCCAATGTTGCAGAAGCGCCTGCCTGCCCATTCAGATAGCCATGCAAAATCGCTTTGCAGCAGGTGTGCCATGGCATTTCTATCGCAGATCCTGCACTCAATATTCCAATAATATTTTCATTCACTTTACTGATATCCTGCAGAAGATCGATCTGGTCCTGCGGAATACGCATATGGGTTCTGTCCAGTCCTTCTGATTCGCTGATCTCATCAAGACCAAAGCAGAAAATCACAATATCTGCGTTCATAGCCAAATTTAATGCAAACTTTCTATCATTCTCATCTACATCTCCATTTCTCTGATAGCCTCTTGTCATCCCCAGAATATTCAGATCATATTGTTGTAAAATCGATGACATATCTTCTACTTTTGTTGGATTGACCATAGAAGATCCTGCCCCCTGATATCTGGGTGAAAAAGCAAAATCTCCAATAACAGCGATGGATTTTTTGGTATCCAGCGGAAGAATCTGTTTTTCATTTTTCAGAAGAATCATGCTTTCTGCTGCTGCTTTCCTTGCCAGTTGATGATGTGCGTTTCTGTCAAAGTTTTTATCTGAAAGCTTCTTCCCTGATGTCAGTTCCATCACTGCATCCACCAGTTCTCCAACTCTTTCATCCAAATCCGCTTCCTTCAGCTTTCCATTTCGGACAGCAGCAATCACTTCTCTTGCAGAATCGTACCCACAGGACGGCATCTCCAGATTTGAACCGGCAGCAACACCTTTCACATGGTCATTGCTTCCGCCCCAGTCTGTTACTACAATTCCATCAAATCCCCAATCTTTGCGCAGGATGTCTGTCAAAAGATGTTTGTCCTCATTAGCATAAATCCCATTAATCTGGTTGTAACTGCTCATGATTGCTTTTGCGTGTCCTTCTTTAACAGCTATCTCAAAACCGGTCAGATAAATTTCTCTTAATGTCCGTTCGTCAACAACTGCGTCCATTGCCATTCTCCGAAGTTCCTGACTGTTAACCGCCAGATGCTTCGGGCAGGCATAAACGCCTTTACTCTGTATTCCACGAATATATGACGCTGCCATCTTCCCTGAAAGATATGGATCTTCTGAAAAATATTCAAAATTTCTTCCACATAATGGGCTTCTTTTAATATTTAATCCCGGACCAAGCAGAATATTTACATCCATACTTGCTGCTTCCTCTCCAAGAGCCTGTCCAATCTCTTCCCCCAGATCCTGATTCCAGCTGTTTGCAATCGTCGCTGCTGTGGGAAAACAAGTTGCATTCAAGGATGCATTCAGTCCCAGATGGTCTCCTGCTCCTGCCTGTTTTCTGATTCCATGCGGTCCATCTGAAAGAAAGATGGACGGGATGGAAAGCCTGTCAATTTCTCTGGTCTGCCAGACAGTTTTTCCACT
>PPYE01358062.1_pt1 | contig 18196 bp, 13 predicted proteins | sample 1559881 | NCBI WGS metagenome assembly PPYE01 (sample SAMN08240022, study PRJNA423297) | Human gut metagenome, whole genome shotgun sequencing project. | reverse complement strand
AGGATGCCTTCGTGCCCTACGCCATGCTTCATCCGCTTTATGAGGCAAAGACGAAGGGCCGTAAAGCCATCTTCATCGCCAAAGGCTCCGTTCATGCCATGGCATATCGCGACCATCACGAGGAATACACCCGCATCGTGAAAGACTTTGTATCGAAAGAGAAATAGGCTATTCATGCAAATGGCGGGCAGCATGAGAGGAGAGTTTCAGCACGGCAGGACCGCTCATGCCCCAATGGGTGATGAGGAGCGGACTAAAAGTCTTGTCGGCGATGTTGAAGGTGAAGAGCGATGGGATAGGCTGTTGTATTGCATGTCCTAAATCTGAGAGATGCTTGAAGTTTTCCATCTTGGGATGACCGCCAGTGGTGATGGCTACCCGGTGGAAAGCTATCTGTCTGATTTCGGAAACGGGATGAGAGGCAGAAGATGCTCCCGAAAGATTTCTTTTTGAAACCTTGAAATCCAGGAGCAGGCGCTCATCCTCCAGTTCCGTGATGGCGGTGAGCAGGTGGTTGCATTGTATCTTTACGCCCAGTCGCTTGGCGGTATTCACCAGACAGTCGATGATGCTGCGTGAATCCTGCGATTGCGGAAACACGCATTGGCCTTCCTCCCGTGATTTCCACCTTGGCAAGTACCTTTGAATTTTTCTCGAATATGGTGATGTCGGCGTGAGGGAAGTTGCGCTTGGCTTCTATTGCTGCAAAGAATCCTGCGGCGCCTCCACCGATGATTGCAATATGTAGTGTTTGTGGCATATTGTATTTTTGATGATTAGGATGCAAAGTTAGCATAAAAAGAAAACATGGCAAAATAAAACCGGATTTTTTTTGTCATTCCGATTTTTCTTCGTAACTTAGCGGCGCAAATATAATATCATGTAATCTGAAATATGGCAAAAAGAGAATATGTAGAGGCCAACAAGCGTTGGCTGGAAGAAAAGGCTCAAGAGGAAGGTGTGAAAGCACTCCCTCGTGGTATATATTATAAGGTGTTGAAACAGGGAGATCCAAATGGGGCACAACCAGGCAAGCGCAGCATTGTGACTGCTCATTATACGGGTTGGACCATCAATGGCAAGAAGTTTGATTCCAGCCGTGGCGGAACTCCGTTTGCGATGCGATTGAGCGATCTGATAGATGGTTGGATTGTGGCGATGCAACAGATGCATGTAGGCGACCAGTGGGAACTTTATATTCCTGCCGAAATGGGATATGGAAAGTTCTCTCAGCCAGGAATACCAGGAGGTTCTACTCTTATCTTTGAAGTTGAGTTGTTGGGAGTGGGATAAACGCACCTGTTGAAATCCCAAAGGTTTCTATTCCATCTTTAAATAAAAAAGTCCCATACGATTCCTGGTACTGCCAGATGGCATTCTGTGGATCGTATGGGAATTCTTTTATTGTCACTTTTTGTTGTGGCAATTATTTCTGCTGTGATTTCAGCAAGTCGCGAATCTCCATCAGAAGTTTCTCCTCAGCACTTGGTTCTGGTGCTTTTGGTGCCTCAGGCTCCTTAGGTTCTTCCTTCTTCTTAGCTAACTTGTTGACCGCCTTGATGAGCATGAAGATACAGAAAGCCACGATGAGGAAGTCGAAACAGGTCTGGAGGAAACTACCATAGTTGATGGTCGCAGTCTTGAATTCCTCACCGGCAACCTGTACGGTAGGCAAGGTCAACTTGAGGTCAGCGAAGTTGACGCCACCAATCAACCATCCGATAGGAGGCATGATGACATCATCCACAACAGAACTTACGATTTTGCCGAAAGCACCACCGATGATCACACCGACAGCCATGTCAAGCACATTGCCACGCATGGCGAATTCCTTGAATTCATTCAAAAATTTACTCATAACTTAATTCTTTTACTTTTGTTTATTTAAATGTTGATATAATTTTAGTATTTATACTTTGTCATTTCTTGCAGAATGATGATTTTTCCGATATATATAATAAGGTGTAAGGCATCATAGGGTTTGATTTCTTCATCCGATATGCATATTTCATTCTTGTGAAAGGATTGAATTTTGCAATATGGAGTTGTCAGTCTGACATGCTAACTGTTTTTTTTATAGCAAGATTAAACCTCAACTATCCTTTTTTAATTTATTTAATACTCTTTTCGTGTGCAAAGTTAGAAAAAAATTAGTAACTTTGCGCTCGGAAAAAGAAAAAAATGCTTGAAAGCTTATTTTTTTGAATGTTTCAGCACTTCAGGATTGCTTGAGAGCTTAAAATATGGAATTATTTTAAACCATTAATTTTAAATATTAAAAAAAATGACAAAAGTTGCTATTAACGGCTTCGGCCGTATCGGTCGTCTGGCTTTCCGTCAGATGTTTGAGGCAGATGGTTATGAGGTAGTTGCAATCAATGACCTTACATCTCCAAAAATGTTGGCTCACCTTCTTAAGTATGATACAGCACAGGGTGGCTTCGCTGGTAAGTATGGCGAGGGCAAGCACACTGTAGAGGCAACAGACAACTCTATCATCGTTGATGGTAAGGAGATCACTATCTACGCTAAGCCTAACGCAGCTGAGCTTCCTTGGGGTGAGCTTGGTGTTGACGTAGTACTTGAGTGCACAGGTTTCTATACATCTAAGGAGAAGGCTTCTGCTCACCTTACAGCAGGTGCTAAGAAGGTAGTTATCTCTGCTCCAGCAGGTAACGATCTCCCTACTATCGTTTACAACACAAACCACAAGACTTTGACTCCAGCTGATACAGTTATCTCTGCAGCTTCTTGTACAACAAACTGCTTGGCTCCAATGGCTGACACTTTGAACAAGTACGCAGCTATCCAGTCAGGTATCATGTCAACAATCCACGCTTACACAGGTGACCAGATGATTCTCGACGGTCCTCAGCGTAAGGGCGACCTCCGTCGTTCTCGTGCAGGTGCTCAGAACATCGTTCCTAACTCAACAGGTGCTGCTAAGGCTATCGGTCTTGTAATCCCTGAGTTGAACGGTAAGTTGATCGGTTCTGCACAGCGTGTTCCTACTCCAACAGGTTCTACAACTGTTTCTTGGTACGACAATGAGAACTCTTATACTTCTCAGATGGTTCGTACTATCAAGTACCTCGCTGAGTTGAAGTAATACCGCTGAAGCGATTTACGACAATATATATAGCCTGGCATTGTAAAATGCCAGGCTTTTTTATTATTTGTTTTTTTTGTCTAATGGCTTGAAGTTTTATAGCATAAAGGCATACTGATTCTCCTTTTCTTGCCTTGTTTTCCCATTTTTTTTATTTCTTTGTTTGTCTGTATCGGAAAAATTTGTATCTTTGCGCCATGAAACATTCTATGATTACCATATTGGGTCCTACTGCCAGTGGAAAGACTAGTCTTGCCGCTGCACTTGCCTCGCATATCAATGGCATGGATTCTTCCATGTGGGGTGGCGATACGCATGGGGCTGAGATTATCAGTGCCGATAGTCGCCAGGTCTATCGGGGCATGGATATTGGTACGGGAAAAGATCTTGAGGATTATACGGTAGGGGGTAAACTGATTCCTTATCATCTGATAGACATCTGTGATGCCGGTACCAAGTATAATCTCTTCCAATATCAGCAGGACTTCTATGATGCCTATCAGGACATTACTCATCGTGGCGTACTTCCGATACTCTGTGGAGGTACCGGACTCTATATCGAGTCTGTCTTGAAAGGTTATCATCTTTCACCAGTTCCTCAAAATCCTGCTCTTCGTAGTTCCCTCAAAGGTAAAACGCTGGAAGAACTGACAGATATATTGGTGGATTTGAAGGCGAAGAATGGTTCTAATATGCACAATCGCACAGATGTAGATACTGCGCAGCGCGCCATCCGTGCGATTGAGATTGAAACTTACAATCTCGAACATCCAATGCCAGAGCGGGAATTGCCTGCGGTTGATTCTTTGGTGATAGGAGTAAGTATCGACCGTGATGCCCGCCGTGATAAAATCACCCGCCGTCTGAAACAGCGTCTGGAGAATGGGATGGTAGAGGAAATCAAGGGACTCCTCGATCGTGGTATTCCTGCAGAAAACCTGTTGTATTACGGGTTGGAATACAAGTTTATCACAGAATATGTGATAGGAAAAACTTCTTATGAGGAGATGCTGAGAGGATTGGAAATCGCCATTCATCAGTTTGCCAAAAGGCAGATGACCTGGTTCCGTGGTATGGAGCGCAGGGGTTTTACCATTCATTGGATAGATGCACTTCAGCCGATGGAGCAGAAGGTAGAGCAGGTTCTTGAACTGATGAAATCTAATCGGTAGCAATTTATATGATTGATAGATATTTGGATAAGTAATAGATGGATTTCTAATCGTATATACATTATTTATTAATATAGAGAATATTATTATAGGAGAATAATCGACGTGGCTGTAAATGAAAATAAATGGGGCTTGCTCTATTGCCCTCGAGGAGGATGGAGGAGCAGTGCGCGCTGGACTAAGATAGAGAAAGTTTTGCGCCAACTTCATGTGGACTATGATTTCGTGCAAAGCGAGAATCAGAAAAGTGTAGAGCGTCTGGTTAAGATGTTTATCAATAATGGCTATAAGACAATCGTTATTGTGGGTGGAGATTCTGCATTGAATGATGCAGTAAACTGTCTGATGCAGGTAGATGCTTCCGTAAGAAACCAGATTGCGCTGGGTATTATTCCTAATGGACTGATGAATGACTTTGCTCATTTCTGGGGATTTGATGATAGTGATTATGAACAGACTATCAAATGGCTCCAGCAGCGTCGTGTGCGCAAGATTGATTTAGGTTGTATCCGTTATCAGAACAAGAAGGGGGAAAACTGTCACCGCTATTTTCTCAATTGCGTGAATGTCGGTCTGATAGCTGCTATCATGAATCTGCGTCGCAAGACTCATCATGTATTTGGTTCCCGCACCCTGTCGTTCCTCTTCTCATTCGTGCTGATGATTTTCCAGCGATTAGACTATAAGATGCATATCCGCATCAATTCAGATGTCATTAAGCGTAGGGTGATGACCATGTGTGTAGGAAATGCATCGGGATATGGACAGACTCCTAATGCGGTGCCTTACAATGGTCTTCTGGATGTCTCTGTAGTTCATCATCCTGGTATGACCCAGCTCTTTGAAGGCTTTTATCTTTTCGTCAAAGGTAAATTCCTCAATCATAAAAGTGTGCATCCCTATCGCACGAGAGAGGTGGTGGTAGAGGATTCTTCTCATGCGATGATTGGTGTAGATGGTCGATTGATGAAGACGCCAGTTGGGCCTTACCGCATCACGGTGGAGCAGGAAGTAATCAACTTCCTGATACCGCAGTAGTCAGATTGATCTTATTTCAAGAATAATAAGGTTTTAAGAATAATAAGGTGTATCGGAATACAAGTTCCGGTGCACCTTTTTTCGATTGTGCGATTGTTGTAAAGAGACTACACAAAGCTGTGTGTATTCATCTAAGTGACTTAAAAACGGGGAATATTTGCCCTTTAAAAGCTTATAAAACATTAAATATAGCGATTTTCTTAAATTCTTTGCCAAAAAACTTTGTCGTTTCGCTTTTTTTCCTTACCTTTGGATGCAATAAAGTCAACAAAAAATATTAAAAACCTTAATATAGATCTATGAGTTATCTAAAATTCGAAAAGGCCCTGATGACCAACCTACAGGAGTCATTGCCGAAGGAGTTGCTTAGAACCAACCGCTCGGGTGCTTATTCGTGCTCTACGATTGTTGATTGTAATACTCGAAAGTATCACGGTTTGCTGGTTGTCCCTGTTCCAGAACTGGATGGCGACAATCATGTATTGCTGAGTTCTCTCGATCCTACAGTCATTCAGCATGGCGCTGAATTCAATCTCGGATTGCACAAGTATCAAGGCAACAACTTTAGCCCGATGGGCCATAAATACATTCGTGAGTTTGATTGCGATAAGGTGCCAACAACGCTTTACCGTGTAGGTGGTGTCATCTTAAAGAAAGAGGTCGTTTTTCAGCATTATGAAGATCGCATCTTGATCAGATACACCATGGTGGATTGTCATTCAGCTACCACCTTGCGTTTCCGTCCATTCTTGGCATTCAGAAGCGTGCGTCAGTTTACCCATGAGAATGGAACAGCATCCCGTGAGTATTCAGCAGTGGATAATGGTATCAAGACTTGTATGTATGCAGGTTATCCAGACCTTTATATGCAGTTCTCCAAGAATAATGAGTTTGTTTTTTCCCCAGACTGGTATCGTGGTGTGGAGTATCCTAAGGAGCAGGAGCGTGGCTATGCTTCCAATGAGGACCTTTATGTACCTGGTTATTTTGAGATGCCAATCAAGAAAGGTGAGAGCATAGTCTTTGCTGCATCTACATCTGAAATCAAGACCGGTACATTGAAGAAACTTTTTGATAAGGAAGTGGCAGAAAGAGCCCCTCGTGACAATTTCTTCCATTGTCTTGTCAATGCTGCCCATCAGTTCCACCGTCGTGAGAAAAATGATGACCGATACATTCTGGCTGGTTATCCTTGGTTCAAGTGTCGTGCGCGAGATACATTTATCTCTTTGCCGGGTCTAACCCTCTCTATAGAGGAAAATGACTACTTTGAACTGGTGATGAAGACTGCCATGAAGGGATATCAGGAATTCATGGAAGGAAAGGATATCACGGTGAATATTACCGAATTGGAACAGCCGGATGTTCCTCTTTGGGCAATCTGGGCTCTTCAGCAGTATGCTAAGGAAACCAGCAAGGAGGAATGTCTGAAGAAATATGGTAAGTTCATCAAGAGTGTCATGCTCTTTATCGAAGGCAATCACCATCCTGATCTGGAATTGCATCCTAATGGACTCCTTTACGCTGATGGAAAGAATAAGGCTGTGACATGGATGAACTCTACTGCCAACGGAAAACCTGTAGTTCCAAGAAGTGGCTATATTGTGGAATTCAATGCGTTGTGGTACAATGCATTGTGCTTCTGTGCTGCTCTCTGCGAACTGGAAGGCAAGCAAGAGAGACAACAGCATCTTCTGGAATTGGCAGAGAAGACCAAGCAGTCTTTCCTCGATACTTTCCTCAATGAGTATGGTTATCTCTATGACTATGTAGATGGTAACATGATCGATTGGAGTGTTCGACCTAATATGATTTTCCCAGTCGCTTTCGACTATTCTCCTCTTTCTCAAGACCAGAAGAAGAAAGTGCTCGATATCTGTACACGTGAACTCCTGACCCCTAAGGGATTGCGCTCTCTTTCTCCTAAGAGTGGCGGTTATAATCCTGTCTATGTAGGTCCTCAGAGCCAGCGAGATTATGCATATCATCAAGGTACTGCATGGCCTTGGCTCGGCGGTTTCTATATGGAGGCAAGTTTGAAACTCTACAGAAGAACCCGATTGAGCTTCATTGAGCGCCAGATGGTGGGATATGAAGATGAAATGTCCTATCATTGTCTCGGTACCATCAGCGAACTCTTTGATGGTAACCCTCCATTTGCTGGACGTGGTGCCATTTCCTTTGCCATGAATGTGGCAGAGATTCTGCGTGCACTCGAATTACTCGATAAGTATCAATATTAATAAGGAGGACTGCTATATGAAAGTATTAATGTTTGGATGGGAGTATCCTCCTCATGTATTTGGTGGTTTGGCTACTGCTAACTTTGGTATTTCTCAGGGCTTGCATGCTCAGGGTGACATTGAAACCATACTCTGTCTTCCTCATCCTTTCGGTGATGAGGACCGCAGTGCTTGTAAGATTGTGGCCATGAATAGTGTGCCTATCGCCTGGCGTGATGTCAATCATGATTACGTACAGCAGCGAGTAGGCAATATTATGAATCCGGATGACTATTTCCGTTATCGCGATCATATCTATGCCGACTTCAACTATATGAATGTCAACGACCTCGGATGTATGGATTTTGCTGGTGGTTATCCATCCAATCTCCACGACGAGATCAACAACTATAGCATCATTGCCGGTGTGGTAGCTCGAAGTGAGGAATTTGATATTATCCATGCTCACGACTGGCTGACTTTCCCTGCTGGTATTCATGCCAAGAAGGTGAGTGGTAAACCTTTGTGCATTCACGTGCATGCTACCGATTTCGACCGTAGTCGTGGTAAGGTAAACCCTACCGTTTATTCCATCGAGAAGGATGGTATGGACAATGCCGACTGTATCATGTGTGTATCTGAGTTGACCCGACAGACGGTCATCAATCAGTATCACCAGGATCCACGCAAGTGCTTTGCTATGCACAATGCGGTATATCCATTGAAGCAGGAGTGGCAGGATATTCCTCGTCCTGATCATAAGGGCAAGGAGAAGGTGGTTACATTCTTGGGTCGTCTCACCATGCAAAAGGGACCGGAATATTTCGTTGAGGCTGCCAATATGGTGCTTCATCGTACCCGTAATGTGCGTTTCTGCATGGCTGGTTCAGGAGATATGATGGATCAGATGATTTATCTTGCAGCAGAGCGAGGTATTGCCGATCGTTTCCATTTCCCTGGTTTCATGCGTGGCAAGCAGGTGTATGAGTGCCTGAAGGATTCTGATGTCTATGTCATGCCTTCTGTGAGTGAGCCTTTCGGTATCTCTCCTTTGGAGGCTATGCAGTGTGGCACACCTACCATCATTTCCAAGCAGAGTGGTTGCGGTGAGATTCTTACCAACTGCATCAAGGTAGATTACTGGGATATTCATGCCCTTGCAGATGCCATTTACAGTATCTGTCATAATGAGAGTCTTTTCGACTATCTTTCTGTGGAGGGCAAGAAGGAAGTTGACCAGATTACCTGGGAAAAGGTGGGTGCCCGCATCAGGGACTTATACCTTAAAACCTTAGGATGGAAGTAGGTTAAGTGAAGAGTGAAGAACGAAGAGCGAAGAACTCTTTGTCTTTGCTTGTCATAAAGTTAAACGTTCAAATATCAAGTTTCAAATTATGAAGACAATTTGTTTATATTTCGAGATACATCAGATTACCCATCTGAAACGCTACCGCTTCTTCGACATCGGTACTGATCATTATTACTATGATGATTACGAGAATGAGCGTTCTATCAGCGAGATAGCTGAGAAGTCATATATGCCAGCGCTCAATGCCCTGTTGGAGATGATCCATCAGAGTAACAAGTATTTCAAGGTAGCCTTTTCACTCTCAGGAGTCGGCATGGAACAGTTGGAAATGCATGTTCCTCAGGTATTGGAAAAATTGCAGGACCTGAACGCTACCGGTTGTGTAGAGTTCCTCGCAGAGCCATATTCTCATGGTCTTGCCTCTCTCGTCAATGAGGATAGCTTTGCCAAGGAGGTTAAGCGTCAGGCTTCCAAGATCAAGGAATATTTCGGTAAGGAACCAACTGTGCTTCGCAATTCATCACTCATTTACAGCGATGATATTGGTTTGCAGGCTTCTCAGATGGGCTTCGAAGGTATGTTGACCGAAGGTGCCAAGCATGTATTGGGCTGGAAGTCTCCACACTATGTTTATCATTGTCCGATAGCTCCAAATCTGAAGCTTTTGCTCCGTGATATCCGTTTGAGCGATGATATCTCTTTGCGTTTCAATAATAGTAGTTGGGATGGTTATCCACTTTTTGCTGATACCTATATCAATGAGATAGCAGCTTTGCCACAGGAAGAGCAGATTATCAATATCTTCATGGAACTGTCTGCACTTGGTATTGCCCAGCCATTGTCCAGCAATATCCTCGAGTTCTTCAAGGCATTGCCAGAATGTGCACGCCAGAAGGGCATCACCTTCTCTACACCTTCAGAGATTTGCAAGAAGATGAAGTCTGTAGGCGAGTTGAATGTACCTGATACATTGAGTTGGGTGGATGATGAGCGTGATGTCAGCCCATGGCTCGGAAATCAGATGCAGCGTGAGGCTTTCAACAAACTCTATAGTGTAGCCGACCGTGTACGTATTGCTAATGATCCTCGTATCAATCAGGACTGGGATTACTTGCAGGCAAGCAATAACTTCCGTTTCATGACTACTAAGCCAAGTAATGTGGGTCTTGACCGTGGTATCTATTCAAGTCCATTTGATGCTTTCACAAATTACATGAACATTCTGGGCGACTTCCTCAACCGAGTAAACTCTCTCCATCCAGAGATGGACAATGAGCAGCTCGATAATTACATGACCAGTGTAACCAATATGGAGGAGGAGATAGAGATGAAGGATAAGGAAATCACCCGTCTCCAGGCTAAGTTGGACAAGATAGAAAAGGAAGTAGAGAAACTGCGTGAAGCACAGAAGCCTGCCAAGACTGCTACAAAGAAGGCTGCTACAAAGAAGGCACCTGCCAAGACAGCAGCAAAACCTGCAGCCAAGAAAACTACTGATAAGTAGGAATGAGATTCTTCAGGAAATCCCTGAAGAAAAGAAATTATAAAACAAGAGTGTATCTTCTGACTTTTTTAGAAGATACACTTTTTTTGAATATAAACGTATAAAAAGCGCTTCATCTGATGGAAGATGGGCGTTTTTTTATACACTTGTTCGTAAACGTTTACGTTATTTTGTGTATGTAATTGCATTGACCTTTTGAGAATTTTTCATATCTTTGCGGCATAACAAACCTACATAATAACTAAGGAGCCGCTTCATAATAACGGAACCAAGTCATGATGAATAAGGTGAGTTTGTATGAAAACTGAATAAAAGCGAAATTAAGTTCAGCTTAAAAACTTGAAATAATAATAACCTAAAACAGAAGTTTATGTATCAACAACTGAAACGTGTCAGTATGGCACTGGCTTTAGGCTCTGTTTGTTTTGGTGCTTTTGCACAACAGAAAACAATCAAGGGTACAGTGAAGGATTCTAATGGCGAACCAATGATTGGCGTTAGTGTTGTTCCTGAAGGAATGGCAGGTTTAGGTTCTGTCACCGATTTGGATGGTAACTTTTCTATTAACGGAGTTAATCCATCTACAGTTCTCAAATTTACCTATATCGGTTACAAGGAAAAGAAGGTAAAGGTAGGTGCCCAGAATTCCGTTGATATCGTGATGGAAGAAGATAACAATTCTCTGGATGAATTGGTTGTCATCGGCTATGGCGTAGTGAAGAAACGTGATTTGACAGGTTCTGTCGCTTCCATCAAGTCTGACGATCTTAAGAATGTGGCTTCATCCAATGCGATGCAGGCGATGCAGGCTAAGATTCCTGGCATGGACTTGCAGCAGTCAAGTGGTGAGTCTGGTTCTGGCGTAAGCATCAATCTTCGTGGTGCCCGTTCAATGTTGGCATCCAATAATCCGTTGATTCTTGTGGATGGAGTGGCTTATGGTTCTACTCTCGACCTTAATCCATCAGATATTGAGTCTATGGAGGTATTGAAGGATGCTTCTTCTACTGCTATCTATGGTACCCGTGGTGCCAATGGTGTTATCATCATTACTACAAAGCGTGGTAAGGCTGGTAAGACTTCAGTAGGTTTCAATTTCTACAACTCTTTCAACAGTGCTACCAATGCAGCAAATTCTATGTACGGTGCAAAGGAAGTACAGCGCCTGATAGACAAGAGTGCTTATTCGACTTGGTATAAAGGTGCTGACAAGACTTTGGAGGCTTACAATACCGTGCTCAGTAGCATCACTCCTGAAAGTGTACTGACCAATAAACTGGATGATGGTACATCTACATTCGATATTTATAATGATGGTTCCTATACTGATTGGGGCGATTTGCTCTTGAAAAACAGTACCTCTCAGAACTATGAAGTAAATGTAGCTGGTGGTAGTGAAAAGACCAATTTCAATATTTCCTTGGGTGCTATGTACGACCGTGGTTTGATGAAGAACGATCAGATGAGCCGCTACAATGGTAAGGTGAATATCGACCATCGCATCAATAAGGTTGTGAAGGTAGGATCCAGCTTACTCTTTACTTACAAAAATTGGAATCGTCGTAATTCCGGTGTTTACAACCAGGCTTTGAAGATGACCTCCATTACTCATCCATATTTGACAGATGGAAGCATCAATGCAACTCCAAACCCTTGGTATGCAGCTCACTGTTCTCCATTGCTGGATGATGTGGATGGTGCTTATCAGAACAATACTGAGTCAACCCGTTTCTTCGGCAATGCTTATGTGGAGGTTGCTCCTCTGAAGGGTCTGAACTTGCGCTCTATGTTTGCTGTAGATAGAAGCGACTCACGCAATGGCTTGTATCAGGACTATCAGAGTCAGCAGAGATACCAGTCTCCTTCTACCAGCTACATCCGTCAGATCAGAAATAACTCTACTGCGATTACATGGGATAATACCATCAATTACAATACTACGATAGCAGAGAAGCATGATTTGACAGCATTGCTTGGTCATGAGTTGACCCAGACAGTGACAGAAAGTTCTACCGTAGGCGGTGATGCAGGTGCTACTCATTATTATGAGAGCGGTTACAATGATCTGTCTAAGATCCTTTCTCCTGTGACAACTTCTACCTACGTCAAGACTTCCATGTTGTCATTCTTTGGTCGTTTGAACTATTCTTATGCCAGCAAGTATCTGTTGACCGCTTCACTTCGTGCTGATGGTTCTTCTACTTTGGCAAAGGGGCACAAGTGGGGTTACTTCCCATCTGTAGCAGGTGGTTGGAGAATGATCGAGGAGAGTTGGCTGAAAGACCAGAAAGTTTTGAGTAATTTGAAACTTCGTGCTTCTTGGGGTATTTCCGGTAATGCAGCTATTGATGCTTATTCTACATTGACATCACTGAGTGCCAATACCTATTATTACTATTTAGGCAACACAGATGTATCTGGTAAGATTCCAAGCCAGTTGGGTAATCCTAACCTGACATGGGAGAAGACCTCATCATTCAACCTTGGTCTCGACTTCGGTTTCCTCGATGGCCGTATCAGCGGTAGCATTGATTACTATTGGAACCATACCTATGATTTGTTGTTCTACAAGACAGCACCTGCATCATCATTCCCTACCGTTATCGACAATATCGGTAAGACAAAGGGACAGGGTCTTGAGATCTCTTTGATGACAGATATCGTTCGTACCAAGGACTTCGACTGGACAGCCAACTGGTCTTACTCTCATTTCAAGGATGAAATTACTGAGTTGACAGGTGGTGTTGATAAGTATGTATCTGGTACCAAGGGCTTGTTCGTAGGCAATCGTGTAAACGCATTCTATGATTACAAGGTACTCGGTGAGTGGGGTATTGGTGAGTTCGACCAGTATGTAGAAGACTTTAAGGCTGCACATGAAGGCAAGAAGCCTGGTTGCACAGGTACCAAGGGCTATGGTACACCAGGTTCTCCAAAGATTTTGGATAAGGATGGTGATGGTACTATCAGTTCTGACGACCGTGTACTCTACAACCAGGATCCTAATCATGTATTCGGTATGACCAATACATTCACCTATAAGGATTTCTCACTCTCAGTACAGTTGATGGCTCGTTTGGGCGGTTATATTTCATACGCAATGAATGAGCAGTTGAACTTTGAGTCTGCCAACTGGGGTGATGCTATCGATTATTGGACACCAACCAATACCGATGCAAAATTCCCTAACCCGGGTTTGGATACTAATTCCAGCAAGATCTGGTCAACTTACAAGTCTGCGTTCACATACGAAAAGGCTGATTACTTCAAGATTAAGGATATCACCCTTTCTTATAATGTGCCAGCTAAGTGGTTGCATACTATCGGTATGAATAAGGCTCGAGTATATTGCTCAATGAAGAACTTCATGACATGGAGTAAGATTGACAACTACGACCCAGAGCGTGGTGGTAGCATCTCATTCCCTATGCAGAAGCAGGTTGTAATCGGTCTTAATGTAGAATTCTAAAAACATCGAATCAATTATGAAAACAAAGATATTATTCATGGCAGCGGCATCTTCTATGATGTTGGGACTTACCTCTTGTTCTGATTTTCTGGAAGAAGAGAATAAAGTGGGTGAAACTGCCGGTTTGGCATATAAAACTCCTGCTGGTCTGGAAGGTCTTGTAGCAAACTGCTACACCTTTGCCCGTGGCTGGTATGGTAAGGAAGCAGGTTTAGGTTTAAGTGAAATGGGTACCGACCTCTTCTATTATGGTTATGATAACAAGCAGAAGAGCCTTTGCTCCTACAATTTCAATGCAGCAGCATTGGAAAACAATGTGGCAGATAACCCTTGTCTTGATCACTATTGGGAACTTTTCTATAGTGCTACAGATGTCTGCAACAATGCTATCAAGTATGTGAATGATGCAAACTTCTTGAGTGAGGATCTGAAGAATCGTTATCTGGGTGAGGCTCTTTTCCTGAGAGCTTTCTATTATTTCCACATGGTTAACACCTGGGGAGCTATCCCATATAATTCAGAACCAGTAACAGCTCAGAATTTCAATCCTACCAGAATGCCAGAGAATGAAGTGTTCGGTAAGGTCTTGGACGATTTGGATGAATCTATCGCTAAGTTTGAGGCTGCAGGTTACAAGACCAAGGCTGATGGACGTGCCAACTATTGGGCAGCTAAGGCTTTGAGATCAAGAGTATTGCTTTATGCAGCATCCTGGTTGGGTGGTCAGTTAGGTCAGACCGTCAAGGGTGGCAATTATGATGGTAAAGACAAGAATGCTCTCTATACAGCTGCTCAGGCAGATGCAGAGGCTGTTATTGGTGCAAGCGATTATGCAAGTCTTGACAATAACTACAAGCATGTATGGACGATGGCTAATGAGAGCTATAATACCAATCAGGAGGCGCTCTTCGGTGTAACCTATTCTCAGGACATCAAGACCAATGCTAACTGCATTCCTTACCGTTATCGTTTGGAAGGTGGTAGCCCAATGCAGTACAATAGTTTGATTACCCGTACGGGTTATACTCGTGGTGGTAATGCCATGTTGTTGATGTTTGTCTCTATGTGGAACAATGGCGCTAACGACTTGGGTGGCAATGGTCAGAAAGACACACAGGTGTTCTGGCGTATAGCTGCTGGCAAGACAACCATCAAGAGTAAATCAACTGGTAAGAATGTAGAATGTGGCGCAGCTTATTCTCCATACGGACGTGGATTCACCCGCTACTTGCCTTCATTGCACTTGTGGAACCTGTTGGAGAAGCATAAGACTACCGATCAGCGTTCAGAAGCAACCTTGCTTGATCACTATGACATAGCTTCACCTGATTTGGCTAAGAATTCAAAGAATTATCCAGAGTTGCAGGATACCGCTATTTACTATTGTCCAATGGATGGTGATTCTCCAGAGGGACAGGCTATGCAGGCTTGGGCAAAGAACAGATACCGTATCCAGTTTATGGCAGGTGGTGACATCCCTGTATACACATCTATGGATGAGGCTACAGCTAAACCTACAGAAGCTGCAGTGAAGACTTCTAAGGTTTATGGTGATGATCGTTACAACCTGTATAAGATTGCTGGTTGGTGCTCATTCCCTGGCATCAAGAAGTTCTTGGATGATGTTTATGATCCAAACTACCCAACTCATGACATCTCCAGCCGTGATGCCATCGTGATGCGTATTCCAGAGATGTATCTCATCAAGGCAGAATGTCAGTTGGCTCTCGGTGATGGTGGTGCAGCCATGGCAACTATCAACCAGCTCCGTCAGGCGCGTGCTATCGAGGGTAAGGATAATACCTTGAGTGGTAATGCAACCATCGATACCATCCTTGAGGAGCGCGCAGTAGAGTTCTGCGGTGAGCAGATGCGCTGGTTTGATTTGAAGCGTACAGGTAAGCTTTACGAGTACGTACAGAAGTATAATGCACAGGCTGCTGACAACCTAAAGGCTGATGTCAGCAAGCATTATCTCTATCGTCCAATCCCACAGAATGAGATTGACGCTGTTCAGAACTTCACCACAGAGGTGAACAGTACGACAGGTTTCTGGCAGAACCCAGGATACTAATAGATATTTTTGGTTAGAAACACACTAGTTTTGGGCGAGCATCATCGAGGGATGGTGCTCGCTTTCTTTATTCTTAGATTCATTGCCATTTATCTTAGGATAGTTTGGCAAGTATCTTAGGATACTTTTTTTTAGTGTTTTACTCAAACAAAATCCCCCAGCCAAAATTGATTGTCTGGGGGACTTTTTTTGAGTGATATAGTGTTTTATTACTTTGCAATATACTTTCTGTTGTTGTGGATATAAATACCCTTGTTGAGAGCCTGCAAATCGCTTGTAGAAGCATTCTTGATTACCAGGCGACCGCTGAGGTCATAGACGTTGTTGTCCGCCTTGTTTTTATTATCTAATATGATGCCTGCTATAGAGTTGGTTGCTTCAGTATAAAGAGTAAATGCCAAAATGCATTGTTTTACTTTCGGTGTGAATGTCAACGTGTGCTCTACAGGAGAATCAAACTCTACAGTATATTTCTTTACGCTCTTGTCCTTAGGGAAGATATAAGTAGTAGCATCGTAGCTCTTGCCGTTAATCTCACCGATATAGGCATCTGCATCAGTGTAGTTGTCTTTTCCTTCGATGTCCATCTTGGTTATCTTTACTCCATCAGGAATAATGATGGTGTATTGGTTTGCACTGTACTTGATGTAGTTTGTACCAGAACCAATATCATATTTCTTTCCTTTTTCATTGCTGATGGCGAAACCATTGCTGAAAGAACCTGCTATTTTATCAGTTAGGGTCTTTGAGTTCAAAGTGAAAGGACCTTTTGTATCTGTAACCGTAGAACCTGTTGAGGTTGCATTGCATTCATCTGTCCATGATGAATCATATTTCTGAAGCCAGATAGCACCACTGCTTACTGTAATCTTGGAGTTGTTTTTGAATACGAGATTATCCACGAAACGGATATCGATACCCTTCTTGGCTGATATCTGTACGTTGTCGAGTGTCACGTTCTTGATGTGGCTTTCTGGGCGACCAACAAAGAAGATAGCATTGCCATCGCAAACATCTGTAGTCTTTACATTCTGCAGATAAATACCATTATAGGTTGGGAGTTACCTTGTTGGTTGTTTTATCTACATCTTGACCTGTCTTCATGCGGATGCCCGCAGTAGTACCGTTCATGGTGATGTTATCGAACCATACATGCTTGATGTTGTTGGTGAAGCTGCCGATAGAAGCACCATGTCCAGTTCCGAAGTAGCAGTTCCATACATGGATATATTGTGCATCGTTGTCGCAAACGATATTGTCATCGCCGTTGCTGATGTTGCAGTTGTAGATATTGACGTATGGACCCCAGATAGAGATTCCATCTGTGTTATGCGATGCCTTTCCCTTGCCAGCTTCAGATGAAGGTTCACTGATGGTTACATCATGGATGGTAGCATGGCTAGCCTTACCGCTGTTGCTGATGGTGATGTTTACACCCGGAGTATTCTGAATCTTGAAGTTGCGGAGCAGGAAGCGCTTGCCCTGTTCGAAGCGAATCATGGTACCAGGATTGAAGGTTTCACCATTCTCTCTTGCGAGCCACCAGCGTGCACCCTGACCGTCGATGACAGAAGTTTCACCTTCACCCTCGATAACAACGTCGGTAACGTTCTTGCCCTTGTTCTTTCCGCCGATGAAGACAGTCTTGGTATTAGGTGCCTTGCCATATTCCACGAGTTTCAGGGTGGCACCTGCGCAGAGGTGAAGGATGGTCTTCGCCTTGATGCTGAGCACTTCGGTCTTGCTGGTCATCTGGTCTGTGCTGCCAAACATCCAGGTACCCGCAGGTATTACGACCATACCGCCAGTTGAAGGAACAGCATCCAGGGCTTTCTGAATAGCTTTGGTGTTATCTGCTGCCGATGTAGATGCACCATAGTCTTTGATGTTAAACGTATTTGCTGATGTGATGGCTGGCAATTGTGGTAACTCAACTGCAGTCCATCCTTCAGGAGTATTCTGGGCATTTTGCTCAGAAGTAATACCAGTAAAAGTCTGGGACTTGGCAATGCCTGGCAGAGCCAAGAGTGCTGAAAGCACGATAGTTTTGATGATTGATTTTCTCATTGTAATTTAGGCTAAATTTTATTTGTGGCAAAATTACAACTATTCTTTATAATATAAGGTATAATCATCTCAAAATAATACGAAAACGTTTGCGTAGTAGAAAAAAAGCGCAACGCTCAAGTCGAACATTGCACTTTCTATGTGTTTATAATCCTAACTCGCTCTAAATTGGACTTTGATTGAAAATCAAGAAGTTGGGCGTTTGCCTATATTATATAGGTAACAATATGGA
>PPYE01740404.1_pt1 | contig 18203 bp, 19 predicted proteins | sample 1559881 | NCBI WGS metagenome assembly PPYE01 (sample SAMN08240022, study PRJNA423297) | Human gut metagenome, whole genome shotgun sequencing project. | reverse complement strand
TGACTTCACATCGTGTTCCTTGCCTCTGAAAACATTGATTTTACTGGACTATCTCATGTTTTCTTATTAGGAGGCGGGGGATGGGCAGTCTTTTTTTCTTTTAGAGATACCGCACCAGCTCTTCCATGGGCTTGCGGTCCGCATGCAGACGGGAGGGATGGGCGCCCTCGGCGCCGTAGCCCATGGGCAGCAGGGCGATGGGCACCAGGCCCTCCATCTCCGGGAACGCTGCCAGGAGCTTTTCCGGCTCGAACATGCCCACATAGGTGGTGCCAAGGCCCAGGTCCGCTGCCTGGAGCATCATCTGTGTCACCGCGATGGCGGCGTCGATCTCACCGTGGTCCTTGCCGTCGGTCTCCCGCTTCCAGGACGCCGCCGGGTCATAGGCCACCACCAGCATCACCGGCGGATGGAAATGGGCGGCCGTGCAGCCGTCAGCCTTTTCCAGGGCCTCCGGGGTCTGGAGCACGAAAATGCGCTGGGGCTGGAGATTGTGGGCCGTGGGGGCATTGCGGCCCGCCTCCAGCACCGCTGCGAGCTTCTCCGGCTCCACGGGGCGGTCACTGAACTTGCGCAGGGAATACCGCGCCTGGGACAATTGGGCAAAATCCATGGAAATCTTCTCCTTTGCAGTGTTTTTGAATACCCGGATTTTAGCACAGTTGTCCCGCCGGCGCAATCCCCTCTTACGGATTCTGGCTCTCCCAGCCGTTTTGACGCAGCAGCTCGTCACACAGCTCCCGCCGCTGGGTATCGTAGAACTCCATGTACTTGAGGGAGTAGATGTCACTGACGATGTAGCGGTCCCGGCCGGACTGATAGATGGTCACATAGTCGTTGCCCACGTCGTACAGCACGCCCTCAAAGGAGACCGTGTTCTGGGTCCCCACCAGGAACGTGGCTACGATGTAGTTTCCCACGTTGCGCGCCAGCATGGCCCGGAGGGACCCTTTGTAGGCCTCCTGGACCGTGGTGGGAGACTCCAGCACCTCCTGGGGAAGGTTATTCTTCATGTCCAGATGGGCCCCGCCGGTCATGAGTTTGGCGGTGGAGGCCATCCCCGTCTGCATGGGGACCGTGTTGAAGGGCTGGCCGGATGCGCTGCCGGGCATGGGGCCGGACATGGTGCCGGGCATGCCGTCCGGCACCGCCGCAGGCGTACGGCGTCCCGGGGTGATCTCCCCGCTCCAGTTGACGCCGCTGGGCGGCATGTTCGTGGTCTGATATTGGGTCATAGCACACCTCTCAAGTTTTGTAATACGCGTCGGTTGGATTGTAGAAGCAGTGATCGCCGATCCGGGTCTGCCAGTACCCCACCTCCGATGGGAAGAAGGGGCGGCAGTTGGGGCCGAAGGGATTATAGAACCACAAGGATTCCGCCACGTCCGGCAGCCGGTTGCCTGCGATGGCCCAGTCGGCAATGTCGTAATGGATCTGCTCGGGCCGCATGTTGTAGATATTCTGTGGATTGTACACGCCGTTTTCCGTCTCGCTGGCACAGACGAACTGATAGGGCTGGAAAATGATCTTGCGGATGCTGCCCTGCCCCACCCGGGCGTACTCACCGCCCCGGGCATTCACCCGGTTCATGACCACGCCCGCCACCGCCTTCATGCCGTTTTCTCCTTCCCCGCCCGCCTCGCACTGGATCAGCCGGGCCAGCAGTTCCCGGTCGGAATATGCCATGGTTCCTTACCTCACTTCCTCTGCTGCCCCATTGTATGCAAAAAGACCGCCGCGGGTGCTTCCCGCGGCGGTCTTTGCTGTTTTTTATTGGGCAGAGCCCGCTTTTTGCTCTTCAATAGCCTGGCGGAACATGTCCTCCGTCTGCTGGATGGAGAGATCCAGGGCGTAGCGCTTGGCATGCTCGGCATAGCGCTTTTCCATCTCCACCCGCTCCTGGGGATGCTCGATCCACCAGTCGATGCGCGCTGCCAGGGCATCGCTGTCCCCGGCGGGGAACAGGCTCTGGCTGTCCAGGGCAAACTGAGGCGTGGCGGAGCGGGGCGAGTTGGCGATGACCGGCACCAGGCCGCAGGCAAACGCCTCCATGCAGCTCATGGCCTCGATCTCCGCATCGGAGGTATGGACATACAGGTCTGCCATGTGGAGGATCTCCAGCAGCCGCTCCGGCTCGTAAAACTCCATGACGATGGGGTTATGGAGCTTTTTGGCGAGGCGGCGGTACTTACCCTCCAGAGGGCCCTTGCCCGCCAGGATCACCTGGATGCGGTCGGCATAGCGGCTTTTGGCACAGGCCTCGATGAGCACATCCTGCCGCTTTTCACCGGCGTAGCGACCCACCATCAGCACGTTGAAAAAGCCCTCCATCCACGGCTCCTTAGGCCTTTTCCCATACTGATACTGGGGGCTGATGCCGTTGGAGATCACATGGAGCTTGGCGGTATAGCCGTGGCGGCGGAGCTGGTCCGCGATCATGGCACTGGGGCAGTGGATGTGGGTAAAGCGGTTAAAGAAGCTGTCCCGGAAGCGGTTGTATACAAAGTCGTTCACCCGTTTGCTGTTTCCCATATGCAGCGTGAAGGTGATGTTTTCCGGCTGGCAGTGGAACGCCGCCGTGTGGGGGATCCCCAGCTTTTCCACATGCTTGAGACCCATGACCCCCAGCGGCGAGGGCATCATGAAATGCACCACGTCCGCCCAGGCGGCCGCCTTTTCAAACACGTGCTTGTTTGGAATGGCCAGGCGCATGCCCTGGCTGGTGATCAGATGCTCCACAATGGGGAAAAAGCGCATCTGCCGCACGGCATATTTGTAGTCCGCCGGTTTTCCCGTGGCGATGACACGCACCTCGTTGCCGTGCTGGCGCAGCGCCATGGCAAAGCGCCGGGCGCTGATGGTGGTGCCGTTGTTGGCGTCGTCGAACTGGTCAATGACCAAAACGATCTTCATAAATGGTCTGTTCTCCCTCAACACAGATTTCGTTTACAATATGTGTCAGTGTATCATCTTTCTATTCGATTGTCCACAAAAGGCTGGCAAAACATAAGAAAAAAGCCATGCCGCAGCATGGCTTTTTCCGCTTACTGAGCTTTGCCCGCCAGGATCTGCTCCAGGCCCCGGGCCAGCTGGTCCGGGCAGGAGGTGGACTTGGCGCCGCAGTGGATGCCCTTCATGCGCTCGATGGCCTCCTGCGCAGACATGCCGCGCACCAGTGCGCTGATGCCCTGCAGGTTGCCGCTGCAGCCGCCCACGACCTCCAGGTTCTCAATGACGCCCTGGTCGTTCAGCTCCACGCTCATTTCCCGAGAGCACACGCCCTGGGGACGGAAAGAATACTTCATATACCTTTTTCTCCTCTTTTTCTAATCTTTCAACAGGATAGCACGTCGCGTCCCAAAAGGCAAGCCCCACTTCCCGCTTGACAATATCGAATATCGGTATTATAGTGAGATCAGAAATAACGATATTCGATATTCAGAGAGGAGGGGCTCCATGGCGCGGGAAAAATTCCACACCCTGACGGAGCAGATGTTCTATATCCTGCTGTGCCTGACCAAGGAGCAATGCGGCACGGATATCATGGCCGCCGTGTCCGCCCTGACAGAGGGACGGGTCAATGTGGGGCCCGGCACGCTTTATAACTTGCTGGAGCAGTTCCAGAGCGCAGGCATGATCGAGGAGACCAAGGTGGAGGGCCGGCGCCGCAGCTACCGCATCACGGCGGCAGGGCGGCAGGCTTTGGAAGAAGAGTACCGGCGTCTTATCACGCTGGCGGAGGACTACCGGCGTATTCTGCCGGAGGAAGGAGCGTCCCGATGAAAAAAAGGCGCATTTACCGGCTGGCTTTCTATTCCTTTTACGATGCGCAGGGCATTGCCGCCCACTTAGAGCGCATGGCGGCACGGGGCTGGATGATCGACTCCATCTCCGGCGCGCTCTGGCGCTACCGGGCCATGGAACCATCGCAGCTCCATTTCTCCGTCACCTACTTCCCCAAGGCTTCCTCTTTTGACCCGGGCCCCACAGAGGGCCAGCAGGTCTTTGCGGACTACTGTGCCCAAGTCGGCTGGGAGCCGGCGGTCCGGTGGGGACAGATGCAGATCTTCTATACAGACCAAAGCGATCCCATCCCGCTGGAGACGGATCCGGTGACCCAGGTGGAAAACATCCGCGCAGCCATGCGCCGCAGCTTCCTGCCGGGCATGCTGGCCACGCTGGCCCTGGCCATATTCCAGCTGGTATTTTTCTTCTGGCGGATGTACACCGGCCCTCTGGACGCACTCAGCTCCCCCATCACCCTGCTCTCGTCCGCCATCTGGCTGCCCATTGCCCTCATGGCTCTGCTGGAGCTTGGTTTCTATGCCCGGTGGCTGCCACGGGCCCGGCAGGCAGCCCGAGAGGGCCGCATGCTCCATATCCGCACCTGGCGCTATGCCAGTTTTGCCTTCGTAAGCATCCTGTTTGTTGTTGAGGTCTTATTTCTGCTGACCACCTCCCGGCGGGAGCTGATCTACTTCCTCTTCGGCGTGGTGCTGGTGGTGCTGGTGTGCGTGCTCACCGCTGCCGCCACCCGTGCCCTCCGGGGCCTGGGCGCCTCCCGGCGGGTGAACCGGGCCGTATCCATCGGCATCTGTGTGGCCGTCACCCTGGCAGGTATGTCGGCGCTGGTAGCCGGCGTGATCTCCCTGAGCCGCCGGGGCCTGCTGGGCAGCTCCGACCCGGTGGACAGCTACACCGTCTACGGCATCACCTGGGAGATCTACGCCGACCCCATCCCCCTGCGGGTGGAGAGCCTCACCGGCGCGGCGGAGGATGACCGCTACTCCACGGAGGCGCGCATCCAGTCCTCCCCCCTGCTGACCCAGGCGGACTACCGCCAGGACCTGCGTCTGGACTGCGATGAGGAGCTGCCGGATCTATCCTACACGGTGGTGGACGTGAAGCTGCCCCTTTTGTACGGCCTTTGCCGGGGCTACCTGCTGGAGCAGTACGCCCGCCGCTCTCCGGAAGTGCCGCCGGAGTACATGGACCATGCGGTGCTCCAGGACTGGGCCCCCGACGGGGTAACTGCCCTCTACCGCCACTATACCGGCGACGAGCCCCGGAACCGGTACGTCTTTTGCTGGGAGGGCCGCCTGGCGGAGGTACACTACTGGAGCGACGATCCTACCCAGGCCCAACTGGAGCTGACCGCCGCCGCCCTGTGCCCGGAGGCACTGGAGCTTCCCTGAAAGACGCTGCGAATCCCATACAGCAAAAAAGAGAGGCAAATGCCTCTCTTTTTTTATGCACGCATCAAGCTCTGATTTTTCCGTTCCAGCACCAGCCGGTCCGCGATCATGGCGATGAACTCGGAGTTGGTGGGTTTTCCCTTGGCGTTGGACACGGTGTAGCCGAAGTACTTTTGCAGCGTCTCCAGATCGCCCCGGTCCCAGGCCACCTCGATGGCGTGGCGGATGGCCCGCTCCACCCGGGAAGCCGTGGTACCGAACCGCTTGGCCACCTCAGGATAGAGCACCTTCGTCACTGCGTTGATGACATCCATGTCCTCCACGGCGATCATGATGGCCTCCCGCAGGTACTGATAGCCCTTGATATGGGCAGGCACACCGATCTCATGGATCACAGCGGTCACCAGAGTCTTCAGCTCCGGGGCGGACATCTGCGGCTCCGGCACAGCGGGCGTGCACACGGCGCCCATCCGCTCCAGCAGTGCCTCCATCTCACAGGGCTTGGAGAAGAAAAAGCTCGCGCCCAGGCTCACCGCCTCGCTTACCGCCTGCTCCGTGCAAAGTGCGGAGAGCACGATGACCTTCGGCGTACCTGCCTCCTGCAGCCCCATCCGCTTCATGAGGGCAAAACCGTCCAATCCGGGCAGCACCACGTCCATCAAAACAAGGTCCGGGTGCAGCTCGTTGCAAAGGCGCAGCGCCTCCGCGCCGTCTCCCGTGGAACCCGCCACGGTGAATCCATCCGTTCCGTCGATCACATTCCGCAGCATGCCGCGGAATTCTTCATTGGCATCTGCCAGCAATACAGTTCTCCTGCTGTCCATGTCTTCCCTTTTCCTTTTCCAAAGTTTTTGGGCACCGGAGGCCGCTCCCCGGCTGGCCTTCCGCTGCGACGGATTCATGAAGCTTCAAATCACGTTTTCTATAAATTACCATAAACGGACAGGTTTTGCAACGGGAAACTGTAAATAAATTCCAAAAATCATTCGACGCTTTTCACATTTTCTCTCATAAGTGGGAGCTCAGCTCTTTTTTTCGGGCTAAAATTGTGGTACTGTGGTGAAAAGAGGTGAAATTATGGAACTTTTGGAACAACTGGAGCGCTATGTCCCCTGGAATGAGCAGGAAGAGGCGGACCGCCGGGAGCTCCTTCGGCGGCTGCGCAGCGGTGAGCCGCTCTACACCCGGGAAAATGCCTCTGCCCACCTGACTGCCTCCGCCTGGGTGGTAAGCCCGGACCGCCAAAAGGTGCTTCTGGCCTATCATAATCTCTATGGTTCCTGGGCCTGGCTGGGAGGCCACGCCGACGGAGAGCGGGATCTTCTCGCCGTGGCTTTGCGGGAAGTGCGGGAGGAAAGCAGCGTGCACACTGTGACGCCTGTCACGCCGGAGCTCTTCTCCCTGGAGATCCTGACCGTGGACGGCCACGAAAAGCACGGCCGGTATGTCTCGTCCCACCTGCACCTGAATGTGACCTATCTGCTGGAAGCAGACCCGGATCAGCCCATCCGCCGCAAAGCCGACGAAAACAGCGCCGTGGGCTGGTTCACACCGGAGGATGCCATCGCAGCCTCGTCGGAGCCCTGGTTCCGAGAGCGGATCTACCCCAAGCTCATCGAAAAAGCCAAGCGCTTTCCGCCCCGGTAAAGTGATCTTTCAGGCAGTCTTTCGTCCGAATGGGATGAACAGCAGCGGGGCAAAGCAAGCAGCGATGGTGGAAAAGGCAAGGTGGTCCGTCAGCCGCAGCAGCCAGGAGGAAATCGTCCCCGTCCAGTTGAAAAACTTGGCCAGCTGCATGCTGAGGGAAATAGGAAATGACGGGACCGTCAGCTGCAAGGCCACCACGATGAGATAGACCGTGGAAATGATCCCCGCGGAAACGGCGATCTCTGCCCGGGTCATGGTGCGGAAAGCCCACAGTCCCCCCAGGGCCAGCACGATCAAAAACAGTGCTCCGTCAAAGATCGCGGCACGGACCGGATCGACGGACACGTTGGTGACCCCGTCGGCGCCCACGGTCTGGACCGTAAAAAAAGCGCCGCCCAGGTATACCGTCACATAAAAACTCACATAACTGGAGATCAGGCAAAAAACCGGGACTCTCCAAAGGGTGCGCAGGCGGATGTGCATGGTGATCCCTCCTTATTTTGTTGTCTGATCCCAGCATACCACATCCAAACGAAAAACGGCAGGGACAAATCGTCCCTGCCGCTCATTTATTTTGCCGCTTTCGGCATAGTTTCAGGAAAAATTCCATATCCTTTGATAGAAGCAACATCGCCGGCATGTTTTTACGCTAGTCCAGCTCTTGCGAAAAAAAGTCCACTTCTACCAAATAGACAAAACCGCCCGGTGACCGGACCGCGTGGGCCCTGTCCTTCCACCACACGGTGGTCTCATCAGCGGCCACTGTGACGGTCCGCCCGTCCCGGAGTTCATAGATGATCTCAACGGCATCCTCCCGGCTTCCCTCCGGTTTTTCCAGCAGGGAGTACTTCAAAAAGCCGGTCAGCGCCACCGCCAGATCGATGGACTTCGCATCAGTATAGGTTTTCACGGTATCCGTGATGCGGGGGCAGGAGATCGTGACCTTGCAGACGTCCTCGGCTTTGGGAATGCCGAACAGCCACATGCGTCCTTGACGATGGAAATAAACACAAACAGGATGGCCAGGCGGACCAGATCCAAGCCCCATTGTTTGATCCGGCGCTTCCACTTGTGGTTCATTGGGGTCCCTCCTCCCGTTCTCCCTGTGGATTTGTGCCTGTATTTTATCATACTGTCTCCCGCTGTCAAGGCATCCCCAAAAACGATGTAAGGGCAGCCCGCAGGCTGCCCTTTGCGGTCACTCGGCCGCTTTCAGCATAGTTTCAAGGAAAATTCCATATCCTTTGGTTGGATCATTCAGCAGCACATGGGTCACAGCGCCTACGAATTTCCCGTTCTGGAGGATGGGGCTGCCGCTCATGCCCTGGACGATGCCGCCGGTGGCGGCGATGAGGTCCGGATCGGTGACGCGCAGCACCATGTCCCGGCCGTCGGCAGACGTGCCGGCACTGAGGATCTCGATGTCATAGGCGCAGAGCTCGTCGCCCTCCACGTTGGAGAGGATGGTTGCCTTGCCCGGCACCACCTCATCCGCCTTGGCGACCGGCAAAGCCTCGCCCACATCCCAGCAGGAGGCGTCTGCCTCCAGATGGCCGAACACGCCGCTTTGGGTATTGGCGTACAGCGTGCCCAGATCGCCGCTGAGGTCAAAGTCGCCCCGCAGCTCGCCGGCGCTGCCTGCTTCCCCCTTCTTCACGGCTTTTACCGTAGAGGGGAGGATAGAGCCGGAGGAAAACGGCATCAGCTGGGCGGTATCCACATCGGCGATGCCGTGGCCCAGGGCGCCGAAAGCCCCGGTAGCCGGATCGTAGTACGTGACGGTGCCGATGCCCGCCATGGAGTCCCGGATCCAGGCACCGATGGAATAGGTGCCCCGCTCATTTTTTTCCGGGGACACACACAGCTCCAGCTGGCGGCCGTTGCGGCTGACCTGCAGGTCCGTGGCGGCGCTGCGGCGCTCCTGGAGCAGCTGCTGGAACTGCTCCGTGGACTGGACGGAAATGCCGCCGCATTTGACGATCACGTCACCGGTCTGCAAGCCGCACTCCCTGGCCGGCGTCTGCCCGTCCGGGAGCTTGACCACCAGCACACCCCTGGAAAAGAGCTTGATGCCGACGGTGTGGCCCACAGGCACCAGTTTTTCGGGCAGCGCGGACGTGCCGGCGCCGGAGAGCTCCGCCGCACCGGCGGGAACTGCGGCGGTCAGCATCAGGGCCAGGAGCAGCGCCGCTCCGCCCCGCAGCAGCCGCCTTGCCGTTTGCGTTGGTTCATGCAAATACGATCACCCCTTCCAAAAAACTGCCGGCAGCCACTGGCGGTGCCGGCAAGTGTATTTTGAACGGAAGGCGCGAAATCTCCCCTTGCAAAAAGCGGCAGCGCCGCCATGGCGCAGATGCCCAAACCGCGGCGCAGCGGGGAGAAAAAAGCGCCCCGCAGGAAAATCCTGCGGGGCGTTCCGGTTTTTTTCAATCCCGTTTGTTGAAAATCTTCAAAATGTCATCGAACACGTCGTCGGTCTCGTCCTCCACCTTGGGGACATCCACTTCCTTCAGGGGAACGGGCTCAGGCGCGGTGACGGTGCGGGCGCCCTGGTCCGCCTGGACGCTCTGCATCTTGGGCAGCTCCTGCTGGGCAGGGGCTTTGTCAAAGCCGGTGGCAATGACGGTGACGCGGATCTCGTCGTCCATGGTCTCGTCGAAGGTGGCGCCGAAGATGGTGAGGGCGTCGGGATGGACGGCCTCCTGCACCAGCGACGCGGCCTGCTCCACTTCCTCCAGGCCGATGTCCATGGAGCCGGTGATGTTGATGAGCACGCCCTTGGCGCCCTCGATGGACGTCTCCAGCAGGGGGCTGGAAATGGCCATCTTGGCAGCCTCTTCCGCCTTGCCCTTGCCGGCAGCCCGGCCCACGCCCATGTGGGCCATGCCCGCGTTCTTCATGACGGCGGTCACGTCGGCAAAGTCCAGATTGATAAAGCCGGTATCCCGGATCAGATCGGAGATGGACTGCACCGCCTGGCGCAGCACATCGTCGGCGATCTCAAATGCATTGGCAAAGGTGATCTTCTGATCGGTGGCATGCTTGAGCCGGTCGTTGGGGATGATGACCAGAGAGTCCACCCGGTCCTTCAGCTCGGAAATGCCCGCCTCGGCAGCCCGCATGCGGCGGGGGCCCTCAAAGCCGAAAGGCTTGGTCACCACGGCCACCGTGAGGATATCCATCTCCTTGGCGATCTCCGCCACGATGGGCGCGCCGCCGGTACCGGTGCCGCCGCCCATGCCGGCGGTGATGAACACCATATCCGTATCCTCCAGAGCCTTGGCGATCTGCTGACGGCTCTCCTCGGCGGACTTGCGGCCCACCTCGGGGTCGGAGCCGGCGCCCTGACCGTGGGTCAGCTTCTCGCCGATCTGGATCTTGTATGTAGCACTGGAAACATTCAGTGCCTGCTTATCGGTGTTCACCGCCACAAAGTCCACGCCCTTGGTGCCGGAGCGAACCATGCGGTTGACCACATTGTTGCCGCCGCCGCCTACGCCGATCACTTTAATATTGACAACGGTATCGGGACCGGTCTCCAATCCAAACGCCATAGTGTGCCTCCTACTATCATTTGTGCAAAAGGGCGGTGCCGCCCTTGAATGTCGCAATATCCTGTGGTTGCCGGATTTAGTTTATTGTATGACACTTTGCCGCCGCGGTCAAGTAGCGGCCTGCCTTTTCCAGGAGTTTTTTATAAAGAAACACAGGGAGAAAACGCCCCTCTCCCAGGGTTCGTCAGTTTTCGATAAAATGCACTTCTCCGTTGTCCCAGGTCATCTGGATGGTGCCGGTCTGGTTGGTCTCCAGCTGCTCCACCACCTGTACCAGCGCCCGCAGCTTCCGGGCATAATCCGCCCCGTAAGGAAGCTCCACGGAAAAGCGTCCGGCGTACTCCATGATCAGCGCCGACAGGTCATCCAGGCGGATGGCGTCCACCTGGTCGCTCAGCCCCGCCTCCTCCAGCGCGGCCATCAGGTCCAGCAGGCTCTGCTGCTGGGCTGCATACTCCGTGGCCAGCGCCAGGCGCGTTCCCACAGAGGGCGCCAGCAGCTGACAGCCGCTGATGACGGCATATCCCTCCGCCTGGGCGGTGTCCAGCTGTTCCACGATGCGGCCGCTGGGACTCACCAGCCAGGCAAAGCCGTCCTGCACCACCGCCATGGGGGTGCCGCATTCCTTGATCTCGATGAGCAGGGTATCCGGGAGCTTGCGGTTGATGCGGATTTCGTCCACATAGGGCAGCGCCGTGCGGATACTGCCGGCCACGGCGTATTTATTGAGCAAAAACAGGTTATCGCCCACGCCCACGCCGCTGGCCTCCACGATCTGATCCTGGGTGTAGCGCTCCTGGCCGGTGACCACGATGGTGTTCACCCGGAAAAACAGGGTCAGCGCCGCCACCAGGCAGCCGCAGATCACCAACATGGACAGCACCTTATAGAGGAAGCCAAAGCTCCCTCTCCTGCGCTTTCGGTTGGAATGTCTGCGTCGTGCCATGCCGTGCTCCTCAGTTCGTTTCTTCCGTTCTGGAGATCCGGGCGCCCAGCGCTCCCAGATCCCGGACAATGTCCTCATAGCCTCTGTCGATGTGTCCCGTTTCAAAAAGGCGGCTTTCGCCCTCTGCTGCCAGGGCGGCCACACACAGTGCCGCGCCGCCCCGCAGATCCGTGCAGCGCACGGCCGCGCCGCTGAGGTGCTCTACGCCTGTGACCACCGCCGTCCGACCGGACACCCGGATATCCGCCCCCATGCGGACCAGTTCATCCACGTGGCGGTAGCGGTTTTCAAATATGTTCTCTTCAAATACCGTGGTGCCTCTGGAGCGCACCAGCGCGGCCATCAAGATGGCCTGGGCGTCTGTGGGAAAGCCGGGATAGGGCGCGGTACGCACCGGGCGCACTGCTCCGGGCCGGCTCATGCACCGGCAGGCAATGCCCGCGCCGTCGGATGTAATGGCGCACCCTGCCTGCCGCAGGGAGGCGGTGACGGTGGCCAGATGCTCCTCCCTGGCCCGGCGCAAAAATACGTCTCCCCCCGCCGCACATACAGCGCAGAGATAGGTGGCCGCCACGATCCGGTCGCTCATGCAGCGATAGCGGCACCCATGCAGCTTCCTCCCGCCCCGGACCACCACGGTGGAAGAGCCCGCTCCGGCCACATCCGCGCCGCAGGCGTTGAGAAACTCCTGCAGATCCACGATCTCCGGCTCCCGGGCGGCATTGGAGATGACCGTCACCCCCTCGGCACCGCAGGCGGCGAGCATCAGGTTTTCCGTGGCGCCCACAGATGGAAGCGCCAGCACGATCTCCTTTCCCGTCAGGTGCGCAGCGGTACAGTGGAGAAAACCGCCCTCCTCCCGGATGCGGGCGCCCAGGTCTCTCAGTCCCGCAAGATGCAGGTCGATGGGCCGGGGGCCCAGCTCACAGCCGCCGGGATAACTCATTTCCGCCCGGCCGCAGCGGGCCAGGACAGCCCCCAGGAAAATGGCGGACGAACGCATCCGGCGCATGAGGGCGTCGGAGATGGCGCAGCCGTTCATGGGAGCGGTATCCACGGACAGGGCGTCCCCCTCCCACCGGGCGCGGCAGCCCAGAGCGCGCAGAATGTCCACGGAGGCGTCCACATCCCTTAGATGGGGACAGCCCTCCAGCAGCACCTGACCTCCGGTGAGGATGGTGGCCGCCAGAATGGGCAGCACGCTGTTTTTCGCCCCCTGAACGCACACCTCTCCTTCCAGGCCCACGCCGCCTTCTATCAAAATCTCACTCATGGTGTCTCCCTCCGCGATGAATCAAATGGCTGAACAGTCCATCCTATGGAGGGAGAGAGGTGCCGGTTACCGGCAGATTTGAAGAATCGTCTGATAAATACGCTCGGTGGCGTCGGGAAGGCCCAGCCCCGCCATGGCTTTTTCCATGCGGCTGCGGGCGTCATCGTCATGCAAAATGGCGCAGGACGCCTGGAACAGCGCCTGTCCGCCGGCGTCCTTTTCCAGTACCACGGACGCGCCGCCGGCCGCCTCCAGCACCCGGGCGTTTTTCTCCTGATGGTTGTTGGTCACATAGGGAGACGGCACGATCACCGCCGCCACGCCCAGGGCCGTCAGCTCACTGATGGTGGATGCGCCGGCCCGGCAGAGCACCAGGTCCGCCGCCCGCATGACGGTGGCCATGTCGTAGATATACTCCCGCACCTGCAGCGCAGGGTGGGCGGCAAGGTCCACGCCCTTTTCCTTCAGCAGCGCCATCACCTGGCCGTAGCCGCTTTTTCCCGCGCCGTGGATATGGTGGAAGGGCTCTTTGGCCGCCTCCAGAGCCAGGAAATCCGCCATAGTACGGTTCATCCCGGCAGCACCCAGGGAGCCCCAGAAAGACACGATGAGAGGCCGTCCGTCGTCCACGCCCAGGGCGGCCTTGGCCTCCTGGCGGGTCATTTTGAAAAAGTCACCCCGCACCGGGGTCCCCGTGACCACCACCTTATCCGGGTGGCGGTAATGGGCCCGGCAGGCCTCAAAGCCCACCATGATCCGGTCGGCATAGGGCTCCAGCAGCTCCGTGGTCAGCCCCGGCACCATGTTGGACTCATGCACCGCCGTGGGGATGCCCGCCTTGGCGGCGGCCTTTACCATGGGGAAGCTGGCGTAGCCTCCCGTGCCCACCACCACGTCCGGGTGGAAAGAGCGCAGGATGGCCCGCGCCTCCGCCGGGGAGCGGGTCAGGTTATACAGGGAGATCAGGTTATGGCGGATCTCCGCCGGCTTCACCGAGCGGTGGAAGCTGGAGATATGGACAGTTTGAAAGTCATAGCCCGCCTGGGGGATTAGATCCTTTTCCAGCCCCCGGTCCGCTCCCACGAACAAAAACCGGGTCTGCGGGTTCTTTTCCGCCATGAGCTGGGCCAGGGCGATGGCAGGGTTCACGTGCCCCGCCGTGCCGCCGCAGGTGAACAGCACACGCTCCAGTGGTTTGGTCATTGGAAAACTACCTCGTTTCTTCTGCCTATCCGGCCTTGGTGGGTTTCATCTGCCGGGAGACGGACAGCACGATGCCCATCTCTGCCAGCTGGATGGAAAGGGCCGTGCCGCCATAGCTGAAAAACGGCAGAGAGATGCCGGTGGTGGGCAGCAGGCCCGTCACCACGCCGATGTTCAAAAAGGTCTGGAGGCCGATCAGGGTGGTCACACCCACCACCAGAAGGCTTCCGAAGCGGTCCCGGGCGTGGAGCGCGATCCAGTAGCCCCGGAGGATCAGGGCGGCAAAGAGCAGCATGATGATGGCCGCGCCGATGAGTCCCAGTTCCTCGCAGACGATGGCAAAGATAAAGTCGTTATGCTCTTCCGGGAGGAAGAGGAACTTCTGGCGGCTGCGGCCGAGGCCCACGCCCAAAAGCCCGCCGGAGCCGATGGAAATGAGGCTCTGGGAGAGCTGGTAGCCCTTACCCTGGGCATCTGCCCAGGGGTTGTGCCACATTTCGATGCGGGATGCGTTATAGCCGATGACGAACAGCACCAGATACATCATGATGCCGGCCGCGCCGATGGCGCCGCCTACCCACATCCAGTTGATGCCGCCTACCAGCATCAGCACGGCGCCGGCGCCCATAATGAGGATGGCGCCGGAGAGATGGGGCTCCAGGCCCACCAGCGCCGCCAGCACCACCAGGATGATGGCATAAGGCAAAATACCGTGGCGGAAGGTGCGCATAAGGTCCTTCTTTTTGGAGATGCTGTCGGAAAAATACAGCACCACCGCCACCTTGGCCACCTCCGAGGGCTGGAACTGTAAAGACGTGCCCGGAATGCCCAGCCAGCGGGTGGCGTTGTTGCGGGTGATGGCAATGGGGTTATGGGGGATGAGCACCAGCACCAGCAAAATGACCGACAGGAACAAAAGCGGCTGGGCCAGGCCCCGGAACCGCTGGTAATTGATCTTGCCGATCAGCAGCATAGCCGCCAGGCCCATGATGGCAAACACGCCCTGACGGGTAAAGTAGAACAGGGGATTTTCCCCGTCTGTCTCATAGTAGGCAGACGGAAAGCTGGCGGACAGCAGCATAATGAGGCCGATGACCGTCAGCAGCACCACCAGCACAAAAAAGGGCAGGTCAATGGGACCGCGGGCCAGCTCCCGGCTCTCCTGCTCCTTTTCCCGCTGCCGCGCCCGGCGCTCCTGGATCCGCAGCGCCTCTTCCCTTGTCAGGGGCCGCCGCCTTCTCTCAGATGCCATGGGCCTGCCTCCTCTCCCGCGTGGTCTGCACGATATTTTACCAGCGCCCCTGCACGGCAAAATAAGCCAGCAGGCAGCACACCAGCGTGATGCCGGAAAAGACCGCCACCAGCTTTCCCTCGCTCCAGCCGGACAGCTCCAGGTGATGGTGCAGCGGTGCCATCTTGAAAAACCGCTTGCCGTGGGTGGCCTTGAAGTAGCCCACCTGGATGATGTCGGAGAGCGTCTCCGCAATGTAGATGATGCCCACGGGCACCAGGATCAGCGGCATATCCATGGCAAAGCCCATGGCCGCCACGGCACCGCCCAGAAACAGGCTCCCGGTGTCGCCCATGAAGGTCTTGGCCGGGTGGTGGTTATAGACGAAAAACGCCGCCAGGCCGCCGGTGAGTGCCGCGGGGAACAGCGCCAGATCCAGCATCTCCCAGCTGACGGCCGTGACCGTGAAAAAGGCCATGACCACAAGGGTGACGCTGCACGCAAGGCCGTCGATGCCATCGGTGAGGTTCACGGCGTTGACGCAGCCCACGATCACAAAGGCCGCGAACACCAGATACGCGATCCAGTTGACCTCCACGGTCACCCCGGCAAAGGGGATGTACAGCAGGTTGGTCAGAAGGCCCTCATAGCGCATGAGGCAGAGGAACACCACCGCTGCCAGCAGCTGCAATACGAACTTCTGCCGGGCGGTCAGGCCCTCGTTCTGATGCTGGCGCACCTTGCGGTAGTCGTCCACAAAGCCGATCAGGCCGAAGATCAGCGCAAAGAGGTATACGTAAAGGTGCGTAAACACGCCGTCCAGCATCATGCCCCAGCCCATGGCGAACACGGCAACGCCGGCGCCCAGGATGAACATGATGCCGCCCATGGTGGGCGTTCCCGCCTTGCCCGCGTGCCAGGTGGGACCGTCCTCCCGGATCTCCTGGCCCGCCTTAAGCTTGCGCAGCTCCGGTATCAAAAACTTTCCGATCACCAGCGTCAGCACAAAGCTGAACGCCAGTATAGCGAGCACTTGTGTGGTCATGACTTGCTTCTCCCTTTCCTTTGCCGGCACACACTGCCGGCGCCTTCATTTTCTTTTGCAGATGTGCGCCGGACTTCCGGCGTTATTTCCCGGCCAAATAATCTGCCACGATCTCCCGTTCGTCCATGTGGTACTTCACATGGCTGATTTCCTGGTAGGTCTCGTGGCCCTTGCCGCACAATACGATCACATCACCGGGCTCGGCGTGGTCCATGGCATAGTGGATGGCCTCGATCCGGTCCTCCACCACCACGAACGGCGTACCTGTCTCCTCCACGCCCGGCAGGATGTCGGCAATGATATCCGCGGGCTTTTCCGTACGGGGGTTATCGGTGGTTACCACCACAAAGTCGGCGATGTCCCCGGCGATCTTGCCCATCTTGGGACGCTTGGTCTTATCCCGGTCGCCGCCGCAGCCGAACAGGGCCACCGTGCGGCCCTTGGCAAAGTCCTTCACAGACCGGAGCACGTTCTCCAGTCCGTCGGGGCTGTGGGCATAGTCGATGAGGATGGTGTAATCCTTGCCGGGCGTGGGCACCACTTCCACCCGCCCCTTCACATGGGGCACAGCGGCCAGAACAGCGGCGCTCTCAGCCAGAGGCACGCCCAGCGCCAGAGCGGCGCCCAACACATCCAGCGTATTATATACCATAAAACGGCCGGGAATGCCAACCCTTACCGGTACTTTTTCTTCATTTTTCACCGCTGTAAACGAAACGTGATCCGCCTCGAGACAGATGTCCTCCGCCCGCAGATCCGCCGGTGCCTCCTCCGCGTAAGAGAGCTTGCGGCAGGTGGCATGGGCCATGAGCCGGGGTGCCCAGGGATCGTCGGCGTTGTACACGCCGGTGTCGCACCGGCGGAACAGCTCCGCCTTCGTGTCGCAGTAATTTTCCATGGTCTTGTGGAAATCCAGGTGGTCCTGGGTCAGGTTGGTGAACACGCCCACGGCGTAATGGATGCCATAGACCCGGTCCAGCGCCAGGGCATGGGAGGATACCTCCATGACCACATGGGTACATCCAGCCTCCCGCATGCGGGCAAACAGGCCCTGGAGCTCAAAGGACTCCGGCGTGGTGCGCTCCGTGGGCACCACCTCGCTGCCGATCATGTTCTGATTCGTGCCGATAAGGCCCACCTTGGCCCCCGCCGCCTGCTCCAAAATGGACTTGAGCAGATAGGTGGTGGTGGTCTTGCCGTTGGTTCCGGTAACGCCCACCATGGTCATGGCATCGGCAGGGTGCCCGTAGAAGTTGGCGCCCAGCACCGCCAGGACCCGGCGAGTATTTTCCGTGCGCACCCAGGCGATCTCCTCTGCCGGGACACGCTCGCACAGCACCGCCGCTGCGCCGGCGGCAACAGCCTTTGCAATGAAGTCGTGTCCATCCACGGCAAAGCCGGTCATGGCCACGAACAGATCGCCGGGCCGGGTGGTCCGGGAGTCATAGCTGACGCCGGTGATCTCCATATCCAGGTCCGCCGCGGCATCCAGCACGGGGACTCCTTCCAAAAGCGCGCGCAATTTCATTTGTATCTTCTCCTCACAGCAGGTTTGGGCCAAAGCGGCCAGTTTTCATTATAGGCAGATGATTTTGCGAAATATACGGCAGAAGGTGTCCTGTTCCATGCAAAAAGTGCGCTCAGGGTCAATCCAGCACAGAGCTGTCACCAAACTGCACCGTCACGACGCTGCCGGCCTCCAGTTCCGTACCCGCCGCCACGCTTTGAGAAATGGCGTGGACATTGCCGGAGCTGACGGTGGTAGCGCCGGAGACCTTCATGATAAGGCCCGCGTTGGTCAGCGCCTTATTGGCCTCCGATGCAGTCTTGCCCACCACGTTGGGTACCGTGCACAGGTCTTCGGATTTCTCCGTTCCCAGATAGAGGATGATCGAGGCGTTATTGGGCACGATGGCGCCGCCGGCGGGCGTCTGGTCGGTGACCGTATCTCCATCGCCCACGGTCTTGTAGGCAAAGCCCACGCTCTCCAGCTTTTCCTTGGCCTCGGCAGCGGTCTTGCCCACCACATTGGGCACCGTGGCATCCGCGCCTACCAGCTCTTCAGCGGAGTAATCGGGCTCGATGCCAAGGTAGGGCAGGATCTCGCCC
>PPYE01501986.1_pt1 | contig 18206 bp, 18 predicted proteins | sample 1559881 | NCBI WGS metagenome assembly PPYE01 (sample SAMN08240022, study PRJNA423297) | Human gut metagenome, whole genome shotgun sequencing project. | reverse complement strand
CTGTCTCAATTTTACCAACACTCTTTATCGATGCATGACGTATAATGTTTCTGCTGACTCTCAGAAAATGAAAAATAAGGAAACTGATGATACCCGAACAAACCGGGATGGTTATGATAACATCTTTTTCAATATTAATAATAAAACTATTAACAAAAAGCAGAGTGATACATGTGCCGGCAACAGACAACACCACATCGGTAAACAAAACAGCCCGATAATTTACAAATCTCTTCTTTATAGACAGATTGTCGAAAATCTTAGAAATTATGCTTTTCACAATATTTTTTTTATGTTAGTTAGCGTCCAATTTTGACGTGTAGTCCAAGGAAAGCCCCTGTATCTTGACCTAAAACGTTTCTCAAACATGCTGTAAGACCGTTGGTCATAGCTGAACAAACGCACCAGACGTAAATCTTTAGACATCACCACCCACCGGTTCACATTTTTTCTGACTGACATGCACACCGTTGCTCATACGGATATCCATCAATATACGAAGTTCGGTATGCGGAAGAACCGAAGAATCTCCTGTCGGATTCTGATTCAAAACCGGTGCAGATGTTTTCACCGAATCCACCTCTGCGGGGAGGGGTACCTAGGACTTGGACAGGCATTATCTTTTTTCGGGTATCATTGTAACATTTTTCAAACAGGTTATAAGGTACTTTGTTGGACAAACAAAATTGCTCTATGGAGATTCCATTCGGACCACCTTCTAATTTATAGCGCAAAAACAGACGTTCAAATTCATTGTAACTATAAATAAACTTTTCTTTTTGATTTAACGAAAGCAAAGTTCGAAGATTTGCAGCGGGTAAGCAATACGTCATTTTTGGACGCTAACAGAAGTATTCATTTTACGACAGACTAACTCTGAAAGGCTGACAATGCCTTTACGCATATAAGTAGCAACTTCAGGAGAGAGAAGATCACTCTTGGGAATACCGGTAACCGTTAGCGGGCTTAAACGGATTTCTTCCATTTCGAATTCACGAAGACGTTTCTTGTTGTCACGATACCATTTAATGAAGTTGCAATACTCAACACCTTCGTATACAATAGGCATTGATCGAAATCTTCCAAGGAGCAGTATCTGTTTGATAACGGAGTAAAAACTCACTGTAAAATTCACTCATATTCATTCTTTCTCAATTTTTAAGTAAAACCCAAACGGAGCCATATCAAGAGCCATACAATGAGCGCTTACGGACATTGGATTGTTTTATTATCTAAAATCCGCAATTTCATCACCAAATTTCCCTGCACTTTTACGTATAATATCAAGACCATGCGTCTTTTTAATACCATGATATGTATTAGGAAGCTTAACGGCCCTTCCCAACTGATAAGTTAGTGGTATCTTGAAAACCACATCATTTGGTTGATATAGATGAGAAATGTCATCAATATGGTTAAACCTGCAATTATTCATTGTCTTTATTCCCAATCCTGCTGAGTTATATCCATAACCAAAGATGTTTTTCGCAGTGCTATTTGCAATTGAATATTGCATCAACCCACCACCCAACGAATGACCATACACATTAATTGGAAAATCTTTAAATTTATGTCTTCTAACACGACTATCTGATACCGATTGGACTATACCAAGAGCCAGTGTGTAAATTTTATCAGGTCCAAAGAAGAACTGTCTTAGATCCGTAATCAAGTTATGAATATCTTCCGTACCTGCAAATCCAACATATAGAGCCTTATTGTCATCTTCATCCCTGTATGCCACATAGGTATTCAAATTCCCTGGCAAATGTTGCTTCCCACAAATATCTATACCGCCTTTGCTCTTAAAGTCCAAATTATAACGTTCCAAATAAACGTTAGCAAATATTCGATTTGCAATATCTGCAGATTTAGCAGGAATCGTATAAGCCAAATCTGCATATTTTATACCATCAAGGAGTGTATCCATTGCTTGTGTTGCCTTTTTCCGATTTGTTTCCCAAAAAATACGAGGTATGTGATAACTCTGACCACCACTCAAAACAGATATATAATCTACAAAATGGATTTTAGTCGCAAGTGAATCTGTGATGTCCAACAAACGCAAAGTTCCAAATAATCCGTAATCTATACCATCATTTATTAGGGTCTTTCCTTTTGAGAACAAACTAACTGCGGTATTAGAATACCTCCAGTCTCCGTAGGTTGTCATTTCAATCGATTGCCACATGTGCATCATGGAGTTGTGAAAGCTCAAAAATTCTAAGACCGTGACGTTACACAGTCTTCCTAAAAATTTAACAATACGATTGATCAACAAGTTTTGAAGATTTTTTCTGTCATAATCGGACAGTGAATCATAAGGGCCATAGTTTCCTTCTAGAAAGAAACACTTATCTAAAACATAAAGAATCTCAGATACCTCATCAATATATCGCTCCTTCGTTTGATGATCAAGCCCCTGTCGAAGTCCTTCTAGCAAATTCTTAACACTATCATGAATAAATCTATTATCATGTTCATCAAGAGAATAGAATTTCTCCTCATCAATAGGCAAAATTTCATTTAGGAATGTATCCAAATTCTGAAAATGACGTCTAAGTTGCTCAAGAAAACAATGAGAATGATAAGATAGTATAGGATAATCCATATAGTATAAAAGTAATGTCAATGGTAAACAGGTACACACATAACAGTTGCAGCAACTAAAGTGTTTACATCAAGCCTCCATTGGTCTCGTGTTAACTTCTGTATGAGAACTCTGGCTACTTTCATTGACCATATTATTTAAGCCCTAAACGTCGAATCATTTTCTTCACGTTATTAGACCAGAGATCTTTTTGCTTAACCTTTATCTCAAAAGTATCTGATGAAATTACGGTATTCAACACCTTCAGAAATACAATAGGCATTGATCGAAATCTGCCGGGGAGCAGCATCCGTTTGATAACGGAAGAGAAACTCACTGTAAAATTCACTCATGTTCATTCTTTCTCGATTTTTAAGTTCGAGGCAAAGATAATGGACTAACAAAAACAAGACAAGAGCCATACAGTGAGTGCTTACTTATCATTGGCAAATTCTAAATTTTCACTTTTCATTTTCAAGCGAAGTTAGATATTCTTCATGTAGATGGTAATACCTCTTTTTGAAGATTACATAAACACTAGCAAACGCCACAAACGAACAAATCAGGTAAATCCAGTGACATACGATAGTATTAGGGCATATGAATAAAAAAACTAAGGAAACAACTAACTGCATAGCCATATAAATGAGTGAGACCTTCACATGTCCAATCTTTAATTCATTAGCCATCAACTGGTATGCATGCTTGCGATGAGCCTTTCCAAGGTTCTCATGTAGCATAATACGATGCATAATCGTCAAGCAACCATCAATACCATAAATTAAAAGAAAAATCAAATATGTAATATCTTCAGTCTGCATAATCAATTTACCAATAGCAAACAACATGATAAAGGCAATGCCAATACTACCGACATCACCTGCAAAACACTTGGCTCTACCTTTGGAGTGGAAATTGAAAATACAGAAAACGACTATACCTATGATAACGGTCATGAGCAATGAGTTTTCAATAAATCCTCCGCCATTATCTATGTTAGTAAGATTCTGATTGACTAATGCTAAAGGTGCCAATACTGCCAAGGAATAACCTGCTGTTATACCGTTTACACCATCCATAAAATTGATAATATTAGTTGCTCCCACACATACGATCAATGCAATGATAACTACCCACCAATATTGCCATTGCAATATTCCAAGTGAATAAAACATCAATCCCATCGAAAGAAACTGTACTACGAGACGGAAACTATCTGGCAGGGAATGAATATCATCAATAAAGCTCACACCTGCAACTAGTACCAAGCCTATAATGAAAGGTAGGTAATTACCGAAGCAGAAACCTTCTACAACAGTGAAACCACCTGCAACTATACTAATAGTCCATACAATAACCGAAATAGCAAAGATGATACCGCCACCTCTCAATACAATTGAGGAATGGCTTGAACGCTCATTTGGCTTGTCAATGATATTAAACTTGTCTGCAATCTTAAAGTACACAAGTTCCGCAACAAGCAATACCACGAAGATAATACCATAAATCAATATTGTATCCATATTCTATTTCAAAGAATCAGCAACGCATTTCAAACTATCTTCCAATGATACCAATTGATAATCAAAGTCGTGCTTGCTCATCTCTGGATCATAATAGTAAGTAGCAAACATCTTATTAATCGGTTGCAAGACGAAACTTCCTAACCATACCAAAGGGTTAAACAACTTTGTAATCCAAACCTTATGTCCGGCTTCTTTTGCAAAAAAACGAATAATCTCAACAGTATCACTCTGCTCTCGGTTTTGAGGATAGAAGGTTCCTTCCATCTGGCGAATAATAACTTGCTTTACGAATTCTGCAAGATTATCTATATAAAGCATGCTTCTCTTATTATGCCATTCTGGGAATAATGGAGTTTTTGATGCTAAAGTTGCCAAACGAGGGAAGTTTCCTTTTGCATTAGGACCATATATCATAGGTGGTCGAAGAATACATACTTTAAATAATGGGCTTTCCAGCTCGTGTAATCCCTTTTCCGCCTGAAGTTTGCTATCCCCATAAAAACCATTCGGATGCTCACGAGTATCAAAAGTAAGCTTTTCAGCCTTCAACGATTGGCTTTCGTGAAATACGATCTGACTGCTCATGAAGATGAACTGTTTTACCCCAGCCTCCTTAGCATGTTTAGCAACCTCGATAGTCAAATCCCGATTGACCTTATAATACAATGCTTCCATCTTAGAATCCGCATTCACATGTGCAATACCAGCCACATGATAAACAACATCATAATGGGAATAATCAGTATTCTTCCAATTATCACCCATTGTATCTACGGCATCGATTTCAAAATTATACGATGTAGAAAGGATATATTTTCGCACGCTCTCACCAACATAGCTACCAGCGCCTGTAATTAAAACCTTTATCATAATAATGTTTAATAAACTTACAAATAACCATTCATTTTGCGCCAACAATAATGTCAAAGCTTCCAAAATGGAGTCCAAAGCACTTCCGAAGGATAATATTGAAGAAATGAAGAAAGCCGTTTCATCTTCATCCAAACCCGTTTCGGAGCTGGATAATTATCAAGATTGTGCATTCTTACATCTCCTCGACCAAAATCCATAGATAATAATATTTAACACAATAAATACCTGCTTTGATATCAGAGTTACATAAGAGATATTTATCATCAATATCAAATATTTCTTTTTGAGCACACATAACTGCTACTGAGAAGCGTAATAGCCCCATATTCTTCAATATTTTGACCATTTGGAAACAATCAAATGAAAAAAGATGTAGTAATCAAGAAATTGTTTCAATCCAACTCCTTCGTGAAAGATATGCTTATAGATATGCATAAGAGAATATACAACATTGAATCCAAGATTCTTATCAAATAATTGAAATTGAGTTTTACCCTCTCCTTGAAAATATTCTTTGTATTTTTAAAACGAAATGAATTATGTGTATAACTAGGAATGAAATGGATCTCAGTAGTAGCATCGTTAAACATCAGCACATCGGTATGATGTATCACTATGTCTTTTATTTTGTAATATTTGATTGAGAAACGATAAAATTTCCTTTCTTGATCCCTCAACCCATAAATCTATATCTCCAGACTGCCTTCTAAGAGAATTTGGATAAAGTTGAGCGACACCTTGGCCTTTTAGAAGGCAACTTCTGAAATTTCCATCATCAAAAAATGCGGATAACATCAGCAGCGCGCTGATCTAACTTTTTATTCTGTTCCTCTATTATTTTGGTATAACCATACCATTTCACTATAAAAATCGAAAAACATTCAGAATCTACTACTTGTGGTATTTGTTGAGTATCTATCAATTTTTAAAACCAGTAAAAGGAAGATAATAAATGAATGTTTCTGAGCAATCTCAAAAAGTTCATGCCATTCTGATTCGGTAGAAATACGTGATAATTTGGGAATCTTTCCTATTGAAAACTTGGAAAAGTTCTTTTAAAAGCTCCATCAATTATTATTTATTATGCTGATATGCTCTTTTTCTTTCGTCCAAGTACATTTTTGGTACTGCACATAAAAAATTACCTACACGACTGAGCTGCTTTTTTGGTTCTTTAAAGATTCGCTCTAACCAGATGAAACGTAATCCTACAATTTCTTTTTTATTATTATGTAAATCTCCTGTATAGAAATTGAATGCTGCACCTATACCGAATAAAACCCCTTGTTCAATATAGGGAAATATTTTGGATATAAAAATCTCTTGCTTTGGCGCACCAAGACTTACCCACACGATATCAGGTTTCAATTCATTTATTTGTTTGGCAATTGAGGGATAATCAAAATCCTCAACTGAAACAAATGGAACATCTACATGTTCTAAATTCAGTGAGAGTCCCTTTTCTGCAACCTTAGACTTTATCTGATCAACTTTTGAAGCTTTATTCCCCAGGAGTACATGCTTATAAGGCCGTTCTATATAGTATTCAAATAATTCAGGTCCATTGAAAGCTGAATAATGGGTACCATAGATAGAATTAGCCATCTTAGAGATAGAACTACCGTCACATGTATTAATATTTGCTCCCATGACAATTTCCCTGTATTTGAGGTCCTTTTGTGCAATAGTAATAACATTAGCGTCCACAACGCAAACATACGCCTTTTGTTTTTTTTTGATGTAGTCCTCAACAGTCTTACAGAAGACCCTAGAGTCAAATTCTATGTGAATATTAAAAATGTTCATAAACAATCAGTCTTTATGATGCATCAAAAAATCTTTTTGTACTTCCTTATATATTTCGACACTTCTACTGTATACATTATTCATCGAAAATCTTTCATCAAATGTAGTCATGCCATTTTTTATTAGTTTTTTTCTAAGGCTTTCATCTTGATAAACTTCTTCTATCTTTGAAGCCAAATCTTCAATATCACCAACCTTATGAATTTTAACTGTTTCTCGCTTATTATTTAATGAAGGAATATAACCTGCATTTGATGCCACAACAGGTAGCCCCATTCCAATGGCTTCACGAATAGTATTTGGCATTAAATCAATTCGAGTTGGAAGAACTGCCATAATCGCGCTTGCAGCTAACGCATATACATCATCATGATCTTCAACAAACCCGGAAAAAGTTAATAAATTACTAGCTTGATATTCATCTGCTATTGAACATAAATACGACTTGTATGAATCTGTACATTTACCGATAATTAATGTTTTTAATTTCAATCCTTTAGAGCATAGTAGAGAAATTGCCTTAACCAAATCTTCAACTCCTTTATCAGATGTAACCCGCCCATAAAATGAAATATCATATTTCTTGTTAATATGACTGGCCATAATTTTCGGTCTCCTAGTAATATTTCCACCACTCAAAAATCGTTTCTGCCCATTTTCAAAAGGCTTGAATTCAGGCATATCTGGAAGATTAGGAGAAACAACCAAATAGTTAGCAGAAGTGTTCAACTCTTTCTCAATTCTCCTCCTAATATTCTGAAACTTTTGATCTAAACGTAATGGTCGATCCTCCGCTAGATATGCGTATCCTTGTATGGTGATGAGTATTGGATATCTATCTAATAAAGGAATTACTCCTGCCGAATAATCTGGATTCTCAGTACCATACACATGAACGACATCGGGAACAATTCGATCCACAATTTTTGGAATCTCATTAAATGTTGTTTTGAAATTTGTTAATACGTTTGCGGCTCTCTCCGCAATCTTATAAGGTTCATCATGGTTTAATTTACATCTGACAATTGGAGCAATAATGGTGGAAAGGAAAGATGGAGAATAATGAAAGAAATGAAAATATATACCATCTTTTTGACATTCAAAATTCGTATTTGAAGTATAATTTGGAGCAACTACATGTAATTCAACGTCATTTTTTTTCTTATATAAATTAATATACTCCTGAATCCAAGGAGAAAGCTCTCTAAAATAATGCTTCAAACCAAGTATTTCTTCAGTTTCCTTACTCCAATAATGACAAATTAGTGCTACTTTAATCATGTTTATTATAAACCTTTACATTTTCTCTTGAAAAAAGTTAGTAAATGGGCTAAAATATTTTTTATCCCACACCTTCTTTTTTGAATTTTCCAGAACAAAGAAGAAGTATATCTTCGATTTGGGCTGACAAAACAAGGGTGTTTAATTTCGCCAGGCAATTCATGAGATGGAATCATTAAATAACTTGCTGAAGCTGGCACATGAGTACCAGAATCAAACCCAATATATTTGATTTGGTTGTAGACTGGAATAATTGAAAGATATGAGTTTTTATACCTAGCATAAAACCATTGAGTATCCCATGAATGCTTTTTCTCTTCTTCAATGTTTAAAAATCGTTTTTTAAAATGATAATTATAATGCCATCCTAAAGTTTTAGACCCAATGATATCATAGGATTTCCCTTCAGCATAGAATCTATTAAAATCTGACATTTCCATATCAAATTGAAGCCAACGATTTTTCCAAGTCGCCCAACCTAAAGAATTACCTAATAAAGAAAATAAATAATCGTAGCCATGAAAAAAATCACTATCTTGTAGAGGAGACCAACCTGAAATCATGCCAATTCGGTTGTCTGCAGCATATAACTCGAGCATCTCGTCACAAAATGTAAAAAACGAATGACACGGGAGACAATCATCTTCTAGGACGATTAAACGATCACAATGTTCAAATGCCCATGATATTGCCGTAGATGGAGCATAACCACAACCAAGATTTCTTTCTAGATAACGTGTATGAACAATACAATCCCAATCTACCATCTTAGAAATACCTTTTACCTGCTCAGTACCGATCCTATCAGACTCATTACCGTCTCGAGGACCATCAACTGCGATAAATAGAATAGGAGGTTTTGCCAGTCTTACGCGATCAAAAACCGTTCTCAAAGTATCAAATCGATTGAAAGCAATAAGTAATACCGGTGTTTTCATCTCTATTTATATTTTTTGTAGCAACTAGGCCAGAACCATGGAAAAAAGAAATGCGTCCAATTAGTAATAAATGTTATACAAGCAAGAAATAGTCCATAATGTTTTCTTTTAAAATAAAACATTTCAAATGGATTATTACCAACGGGACTCAAAAAATTATTCCATCTCTTAACAAAAGAATGAGTTGGATCCATCCAAACGACAGTTTTTTCATGAAGATTGCACTCCCCAAAAACACCTATACCAGTATAAACAGGAATTCCTTGTTCTTTTGCTCTAAAACCATAATCGGTATCACCTGCTGCATGTCTATAATATGGATCATTAGTACCAAGTGCTTTGTAAACAGAACGAGGTACCAATACTATATTCCCATTTATAGCATCACAAACCTGATGTGTACTCAAGTCCACATTCAGTCTATAATTGGACCAGCCTCCATAAGTGATTTTTGAAGGATTACCTACTTCGCATGTTGAGCCTACGATAATCGCTCTATCATGATATATACTTGAATCAACTAGTAATCTCGAAATGGCATCTTGTTTTATAAATGTATCATCATTAAGCCAAAGATAATAATCATAATCATTTTTTAAAGCTTCGCACCAAGCCACATACATTCCCCGATTCCAAAATAGGCTTCCATCTCCACTAATTATTTTGACATCAGGGAATAGCTTAGATATTGCTTCTGGAGTTCCATCTGTGCACCCATCATCGGTTAGATAAACATCAATATGAAAAGTATCCCTGTCATATTGTTGATTATTCAAGTCCGTAAGACATCTAATAGTAGTATCTTTACGGTTAAAAACTGTCAGTAATATTGCAATAGTTCTCATCCTTTTATATACATAAAATTCCTATTAGAAGGATAAATTAAGAATATCACTATCCAAAAGAATGGATAATTCAAAAAATACTCACCATTGAGTAACATAATATAGATTACAAGAAAAACCAATTTAAAATATGACTTTTCTGAAGGAGCATTTCTGTATATGGTAATAAAAAACATAAGCATCAATGGAATACCCAAAGAGTTAATAACGCCTGTGAAACCGTTACCAGCTCCTGCCATTAACTCACCAATACCTGGATATTTTTGATCCATAATGAATCCATTTCCAATAATAGGATGTCTGGCAATATTTAATAGGTCGATTTGAGCTGAACCCATACGTGTCCAAGAAATATCCCCATTACTCATTGACATAGCATTATTATATTCACTTACAATTTTACCTCCCATAAAGTCTAAAGAATTGAACATCCACATAGAAATGCATATGATAGACACTATTGAAACAACCCTTAGAAATGGATTTTTGACATTTTTGAAAAGTACAAGAAAAATAAAAACACCAAATGTCAAATATCCAGTTGTACTCATAGTCGAAAGAAGAGCAAGAAACAAAATAAAACTCTCTTTTTTATATGTTTTATAAAATTGCTGAATAGAATTTGTATATAATAGAGGAACTAAAAGAATATATCCTTGAAAAGCGCCAGGCTCCCAGAACATACCTGCATTTCGCATATCGATAAATTGTGATCTAGGTATATAATTATATAATACTAAAGAGACATAGCGATCAAATCTGATACCACTAAATTCAATTCCTATATAATTTATAAAAAATAGTGGTAGCGAAATTAGGGATAGCAAGACCATGACACGCATGTATACATATCTAAATTTAACCCCTAAGATTGATGCAACCAAAAAACAAGAATAAATTTTTGATAAGAAGTTAATATCAGCAGGTATAGAAACTAGTTCTCCTACAGCAGCTTGACAGATAAAAACAAAAACAAATCCCATCATCCAACGAAAAAGGAAATTATCAAAGATTTTCTTTTTCGTTGATAAAGAAATAATTACTAAGATAACTGATACTATGATATATAACCAATCACTTGTAAATACAGTAATTGGATTGCCACTTATTACTAAGAACAATAAAACTACTACATAATCTAGAGTTGCAATATTACTATTTTCAATACGCATTGATTCCGCTCGTGTTTAATGATGTTTAAAAACAAACTGCTTAACCTTTTGTCTTTCTAAAGAATCAAGCAGTAAGAAATAACCACCTCCTAATGATAATAGTGTAGAAACTATCCCTACAACAAAAAATCTCAAATAACCATATTGTAACATATTAGTTATAACAAGTAATATACAACTTGTAATACAAATTAACAAAATACTTGGAAATAACAAAGTTCGGAGAAAATTATTAAGATCGTAATTATACAATTTATGGGCATAAACTAGATTAACAATACATTGCCCCATACTAATGATCATATTAATATATAGAGCAGAGTAAAAACTAAATCCAATCTTAAACGATGCCCAAACCAAAACAATATTAACCATATACAATATCGAAACGAAAATTTGTTGCTTTCGTATGTGTCCTGTTGCATGAACACCCTGATAATGAAAATAAGTAAAAGATTGAATATTTATATATACTAATACTAAAGTGACTAACTCAGGAGAATACTGTGGTGGAGTTTTTAGCCAAAAAGTTAATAAAAAATCAGATTCAAATATTACAGGAAACGACAAAGTTATTAACAACAAGAAAGTCATTTTTGTACCTGTATTTATAATTCTGTGCATTGTCTTCAAATCACCAGCCCCATAAGAAGACATCATCTGAGGAACAACAGCTAATTTAAAATTGGTTATAAAGCCATTAACAATATTTGAAACCTGAACAGCAATAGCATAAGCTGCGTTAATTGCAAGCCCAAAGAACAAATTGATAAGAAAAACCAATCCCTGCACTTTTGCTAGTTGAGCTAAAACTGTTATCACAAGCATTGAAATAAAGTCTAGCATTTTTTTTACTAGTATAGAATCCCATAAAGGCTTAGTACAAGATTCATCAAATTTGTAAGCTAGCCATGTTAGACTTCCAATATATGCTACTGTTACTCCGAGGTTCAAAAAAGACAAAGTAATTAATTTGTCATAAGAGATCGTTACAAGTAAATATAATACCAATAATCGTAGAATAGCAATTGCTATTTCGATTGAAGCCATCTTAGTAAACATTTCACGAGCACGAAGTAATGCAGCATGAGGAACATTTAAAATATTTAATATCAAAGAGACTACTGATATCTGAAACACCATCTGTGCTGCCCACATTCTACTATCGGGAATATTCATTTTAGATAGAAAGAAAACCGCAAAGATTTCAGCTACAATAAAAGTAAATATTGCAACGATTATATGCAAGCTAAGACCAACACCAAATACTTTTTTTAAGTTGCTTTCATTATCTTGACCAATCTCTATACTAAAATATCTTTGAACTGCAGTACCCATTGAACCGTTAAGGAAGGTAAGCATTGATACTACACTTCCTACAAGATTGTTAAGTCCATAATCTTCAACACCTAACTGTTCAAGAGTTATTCGTGCTGTAAAAAAAGAAATCACCATAGTAAATCCAAGTCTCAAATACAAGGCTATGGTATTCTTTGCTATTTTTCCTTTATCTACTTGAAATGCCATATTATTCTTTAGAAAGAAAGTTGTCAGGAATAGGCAAATTTTCTCTTTTATTAGCAATGATAGCCCTATATATATCTACCCAATGACGCATTTCCGTTGTATTATTCAATATTTCTTTAACAGTAATAGCTGCGTTTTGCAAAATTTTGTTAGCAAAACTATCGTCTTCCATTAATAAAAACATATTTTCTGCCATGGCAGAATAATCACCCTTTTCAGATAATATTACACTTTCACGAAATTCGTTAAGCGTCGGAGTTCCTGGAGTAATTGTTGTAACAACAGGAATTCCATTAGCCATAGCTTCGCGGATTGTACCAGAAATATAATCGATCTTTAATGGAAGAACCGCAAAACGGGCTTTTCTAACAAGTTTGATTACATCATCATGAGTCTTTTGCTTACCAGCAAAAGTAACACTCCCCTCAACACCGAAGATTCTTAATCTGTCAACAAGCTTATTATAAATGCTCAAATTATATTCACCAACCATCAATAAAGTCGCATTGGGTTTTTGTTTTGTCAACAAACAAAATGCCTCTACAGCCCAGTCTCCTGCTTTTTCTAGTTCCTTCGAAAAATATACAAAATCAAAATCTTTTTTGCATGGATTAAGATTAATTGGTTCTGATAAAGCTAAGGTAGTATTAAGAACAACTTTATCTTTACCAATCACTTCATGCACAAGTTTCACGTACTTCGAAGCTTTATTTCCGACATAATCAGATCTTCTCAATACTTTTATCTCTGCATCTGCTTTTTGTTTATATACATTTTCATTCAAAATATAATTTCTCTTAAAATCTCGATCATTAACAAAAGTTTGCAACTGAGTAATAATTGGAAATTTATGAGGAATTTTTAATATTGATAATGCATAATGTGCATTTTCAGCACCAATTAGATGAATAATATCTGGGTTAATCCTAAGTATTATGTCAGAGATTCTCTTACTATTTTTATTATACTGACAGTAATGATTATTATTAATTTTACGAAGAATCATCTCTTTCGTTGAACGAAACTCATTGTTAATGAAATAGTATTTTATGCCTTCTATTTCAAAGCGGGCAACACTAGTATTCAAATAATTAAATGGAGCAATTACATGTAATTCAACATCACCAAAAGATTTAAACTCTTCAATTCCATTCGTTATCCATTGCCCTAAATCAGAATGAGATACAGTTATATTTTCTCCATGAAACCACTTAACAAAAGATTCAAAAACGTTAGGCTTAAAATGTAATTTTGCTCTAATCTTCTCATTAGAGAATTCAGTAATCCATACGACTTTTATTTTTGGTACCATCTATTCTCTTACCATCTTTAGATATTCATCCCAATTTCCCATATCTTGATAATCATTTTGGCTGATTGGATAAACACCAACTCTCCTTCCATTTTCCTTTAAAGCTTCCATTAAGTGCGTAATATGAAAGAAATCATTTGGTATCAAATCAAACACCGTAGGTTCAAGAATATAGAGTCCAGTATTAATCTGGAATGACAAGGTCGGTTTCTCTTCAATAGACTCCAACAATCCATTCTCACCAGTAATTATTGTACCATAAGGAATTGAAAGTGTTTTGATTGCAGCTATAACTGTCAATTCATTCTTATTTTGTTTATGGTAATTTAGTATTTGAGCATAATCCTCATTGATAAGAATATCACAATTAGATACAAAAAATGTGCTATGTATTTTATCCTTTAGCAGAACTAAACTACCCGCGGTACCCATAGGTTTTTCCTCCTGGAAATAGCTAACATTATAATCAGAATTCTTAATAAAATCAAAATAGTTTTTTATTGTATCTGCCTTATAATTGACTGATAAATAGAAGTCATGACAATTATAATCGACAAACTTGTCCATAATAGTTTCAATTATGGTCTTTTCACCTATTGGAATTAAGGGCTTAGGGTAGATATTAGTTAAAGGGGCTAAACGAGTTCCTTTTCCACCTGCCATAATAATGACAGGGATAGACAAAGATTCTTTATCATTTTTTTTTCCAAAGAAATCTTTCCAGAAATACACCTCAACCAAATTACCAGATTCATCAAGAACCGGCATACATTCGGCACGGAGACGCTCCATTTTTTCTTTTATAGAATCTATTATCTCTTTGTTTGATGCATATATTTTATTCTGATCTAAAATGGCAGAAACAGGCTGAGTTAAGTCAATGCTTTTTAATATAGCTCTTTGTACATCCCCAATAGTTAATAATCCATCAAACTTCTCATCATTAAACACAAAGAGTATCTTAGTTTTTTCTGAATCCATTCGTCTTAAACTCTTAATAATAGATGTTTCGGACGAAATAATACGATTTCTAATATCTTGCTTCATAACGTTTATTTTATTATGGAATTCCGCGAATCTTTGTTATCAATCACATGAGCCGGATTTCCTAAAATCACAGCACCTAAAACTGAATTGTCTATTAATACGTTTGAGGAACATCCAACTAAAGTATAAGGAGCTAACTTAACTCTGTTTCGAATAGTAGAATTCAAACCAATGAATGAATTGTGTCCAATTATCACATTACCACCAACAACGCATCCCGAAGCAACAAAGCAATTTGATTCAATTGTAATATGGTGCGTAAGGGATACATTAGAATAAATTATGCAAGACGACCCGATTGAAACATATGGTCCAACATATGTGCCAGGCATAATAATACATCCTTCACCAATATCATCAGAATAAATATTTGCATTTTTTGAAATATAGGAGAACAAAGTAATGCCGTCATTTTTTAATTCTTCATTTACACGTTCTCTAATACAATTCATTTTTCCATAACCAATTGTATTTAATACTACGAAATCCTCTTCCTTATATTTATCTTTAAGTTTTTCTTGTGCAATAATAGGGAGACCATAAAGAGTATTTTCTTTTATAAACTCTTTTTTTGTAGAAAAACCTATTACATCATAGATACCTTCCCGACTAATTAATTCAGCAATTACAACAGAAAAAGGTGTAGTACCCATGATAATAATTTTTATCATTTCCATATAATAGATTTTGTTTCAGTATTATTACTAACAGTTATATTGAGATTATGACGAATTTCATTTACTCGCAAATCTAACTGATCAAAATCATTAGCCTCTAAAATAAAGAAATATCTTGAGGTTTTATCTATTGAAGCACCAATAGTTTTGCCTAAATATAAACTATCTAAATTATTATGATGAACAAATGATAATGACTTAACTTTATCAACACCAGAGATTGAATTAATAACGCCCTCAGGTAAAAAGAAAGCTATATAACATGCAACCCTGTTAAAATAAGAATAATTAGGAGTATTAACAACACGTTGCGTAGCTATGTCAATGATAAAGTCAGTAGAATTAAAACCTGTCATTAATGGAATAATGTCAGATGAAATATATACACCTCCTCCACGTGCAGCTATTTCAATCAAATAAACTTCATCTCCATCAATAATATATTCTCCGTGAGTCAACCCTCTATTCAGTCCAAAACCTTTTACAATTTTCTTATTTAGACCTAAAGTTTTTTTCAAAATAAAAGAACGATTGCGAGAAGGAAATACTCTTTCACAAGCAGAAAATGCATCAGGAATATTAAAATAATGAGTATCCCCACACACAAGGTTTTCTACAATTCCATCACAAGCAAAAGCCTCAATAACCAGCTCTTCACCAGTAATAAATTCTTCTATAAGGATAGCTTCTCCACGTGAATACCGAATAGCCTCCGCAAACTTAGACTTTAATTCTTCTAGTGTATCAACTTTATAAACACCTTTACTACCTTGATTGTTAATAGGTTTGATGATTGCTGGTCGAGACAAACTTGTATAGAATGACAACGCTTCCTCAAGAGTGTCTACAAGCGCATATTTAATGGTATTAATGCCAAGTTCTTTGCATTTTTCACGCATTAAATATTTATCTGTGAACAAGCATGCTGTATCATAGCCTATGCTCGGAAGACCAAGAACATCACACACATATGCTATTGTACGTACAGGTAAATCTGTCTGATCCGTAACAACTCCTTTAACACTGAATTTCTTTGCAATTTCCAGTATAACATCCTTATCACAAAAATCAGCAACAACCCTATCCTTAACAAGGAGCATTCCTGGTTCATCATCATAAAGAGATACAACCACAGGATTGAATCCCCGTAATTGTATCTTTTCAATTAATGGAACTTGTAAAGCACCTGCACCTAAAACTAATATATTATCCATATATTTCCTTTATACCTGCTTCCACAGTATCACAAATAAAATCAACCTGTTCCATAGACAGAGCTGCATACATTGGAAGTGTCACCTCATTATCTGTTACATATTCAGTCTGTGGTAATACCGCTGCTAACTCCTTATATGTAGAAAAACGATGAGCAGCAGGATAGTGAACTGATGTCTGAATACCTGCAGCATGAATAAATTCACGAAGAGCATTGCGTTTTTCCTTCGTCGAATCAAGAATAACAATTGGGAATATATAGTTTGAAACAAATTCAGTATTGTCTGCGAAAGGTACAACAATGCGAGGGTTCTTGGTCAAACGGTCTACATAACGCTTACGTACAGCAATACGTGTTTCAAGGTCGCCTGGCAACTTCTTCAACTGCTCAATAGCAATAGCAGCACGGATGTCATCCATACGGAAGTTGTATCCAAGACAAGTGATATCATATTCTGTAGCATGACCACTGGCACGCTGATATGACATAGTACTCATACCATGAGAGCGGATAAGACGTGCTTTTTGCGCCATTTCCTCGTTGTTAGTAATGAACATACCCCCTTCTCCTGTAGAGATGTTCTTGTTTGAGAAGAAACTAAATGAGGCACAGTCACCGATAGTACCAAGCTTCTTTCCCTTATACTCAGAAAGAGGTCCATGACAAGCATCCTCAATAACCTTGAGGTTGTGCTTCTTAGCAATGTCCATAATAGCATCCATATCAGCAGGGAATCCAGCCATATGTACAACGATTATACCCTTAGTACGAGGTGTAATCTTTGCCTCGATATCCTTTGGGTCAATATTGATATGTTCAGGACCAACAATATCAGCAAATACAGGTGTTGCTCCTACATAACGAATACAGTTACAAGATGCTGCAAATGTTAGTGATGGACAAATGACCTCATCACCAGAACCAAAGCCACAAACCATACAGCAAACATGGAGAGAGTCTGTACAGTTAGACATTGATACAGCATACTTTACGTGCCACTGGTCAATGAACATTTGTTCGAGTTCAGCATTTTTGGGGCCAGTAGAGATCCAACCTGATTTAATAGTGCCATAAGCTGCCTGAGCTTCCTTCTCATCGAAGTTCAGATTAAACAATGAAATTTTGTAAGACATAATAAACTTTTATTTAAATTTTCTATCCTTTTTATAAAGGTATTCCCATAGAGAGCTGTCTACTATCATACCATTTTCCAACAATTTGATTAACTCTATCTGACTAACTTCATAGATTCCAATGTCTTCTGAAGGCTATCGATTATAGTCCATTGTCTTCTTAGCCTCTTCTGCTATAAAACAACATTACTGTCCCATTAAAATCTAAAAGAGTTCTTTGAAATATTTGAAATTTAGTTAGTTACATCGATTCTCCGAGCGAA